>ERZ795044.1224-NODE-1224-length-23333-cov-6.883023_pt1 | contig 23333 bp, 21 predicted proteins | sample MGYA00375128_ERZ795044 | MGnify/ENA primary metagenome ERZ795044 (study PRJEB30173, sample SAMN05720213) | anaerobic digester metagenome | isolation source: active sludge of municipal wastewater-treating anaerobic digesters | place: USA | collected 2014-12-22 ... | reverse complement strand
GTATTGCCGCATCCCGTAAAGTCCTCGTAATAGCGGGGATTCTCCTTGGACAGGCGGTAATAAGCCAGGTTATCGATCCCCCGGAAAGAAAGCGTCGGCCCCATCTGGTTTCCTTCGGCGGTATGGTTATAAACCACGTCCAGGATCACTTCGATTCCCGCAATGTGAAACACCTGCACCATCATTTTGAATTCCCGGATCACTTCCAGCGGATCAGACGCGGAAGAATAACGGAGATCGGGCGCAAAAAAAGAAAGCGTGTTATAGCCCCAGTAATTTTTCAACCCTTTTTCCTCCAAGTGCCGGTCATCCACATGATGATGCACGGGCATCAACTCAACCGCCGTCGCGCCGAGTTCCTTCAGGTATGTGATCACGCTTTCCGAAGCGAGCCCAAGATAAGTTCCTCTCAACCTCGGAGGGACTTCCGGATGAAGTTGGCTGAATCCTTTGACGTGAAGTTCGTAAATAAGAGTTTTATGCCAGGGCGTCTTGGGCGGGCGATCGTCTCCCCACGCAAACGTCGGATCAATCACCGCCGCCAGAGGCGCGTTTTTCGCATTGTCCTGCCCGCCGAACGACAAATCGGCTTCCTCGTTCCCGATTTGATAGCCAAACATATCATCCGCCCAGTTCACCCGCCGGCCGATCGACTTCGCATACGGATCCAGCAAAATCTTGGACGGATTGAATCGATAGCCCGTCTTCGGATCATACGGCCCGTAAACGCGGTATCCGTAGAGCTGCCCCGGGCGGACATCCTTCAGATATCCGTGCCAGATCATATGCGTTTTTTCGGGAAGGACAACGCGCAGGGATTCTTTCTCGGCACTCATGGAATCAAACAGACAGAGTTCAACGCGAGTCGCATGTTCGGAGAAAATCGCGAAATTAACGCCCTTTCCATCCCATGTCGCGCCCAGTGGATAGGGGAATCCGGGCAAAATTTTCAGCATTTCATATTTCCAGGTTGGTAGCCCAAGACGCCGTCAGTAACGCAAACACATCCGACGCCTTCAGGCATCGCTTCTTTTCAGCATGGTGCACCGGAATGTCTCGTCTCGTAAAAACATCCTTCAGGGGTTCCGGCATCGGAAGATTTTTCGGAAGCAAAATTCTCGTGTCCTTCCACACGGCATCCCCGGTTGGAGACCCGTCCCCGTCCGTAACAAGCTCCGAAAAAAAGCGAGCCGCCGCGGCCAAAACGATTTGAGGACCTTTTTTCCGGATCAATGCGACGACATTCTCCTTCCTCTCCCCTTCAACTTCCAGGGGGAAATACTCGCCCCCCACAAACAGATCCGGATACCGGCTCCGCAAAGCCAGGCATTCCCGGAGCATAAAAATCTTCATCGCCCCGTCACTCGGGCCCGCAGTTTCCTGACGGATAAAGGCTTCTCGGGCCTCTGCATTCGAAGCCCCGGAAAAAACACGGTCCAGCATCTTCCGGCGAAGATTGAAATCCACGGGCCTCCGGTTATCCGGGTCGACCAGACTGTACTCAAAAACTTCCGTCCCCTGATAGTGATCCGTCACCCCCGGCGAAGCTTCTTTCAAAACCAGCGCCGAGAGGGCGTTCAACTTCCCCAGGCGGCTGATCTTCCTCTGCACGGGAAGAAACATCTCCAAAAAAGGATTTTCTTCCGGCGACGCTAAAATCCCCCTCAAGAATTTTTTGACGGCATTTTCGTGCTCAAAATTGGGATTGATCCAATTCGAATAGATCTTCCCTTCGCGAACCGCTTTCACCAGATAATCCTCGAGGCGCCGAATCAGAACCTCCAGGGCTTTCCCTGACGGCATCTCATCCGGCCACACGCCCAAAAGCGTTTGATAGATAAAATACTCCGTATTTCGCCTGGGCTCGAGAACTTCCCGAATCGGGGTTTTGTGTTTTTCATTCACGGCGGCCCATTTCGAAATGTTGATTTTCCACTCCTCGGGATTTTCGCTCAAGGTATTCACCCTCATCCTCAGATCTTCGCTGCGTTTCGTATCATGCGTCGAAGTCGTCAGAAAAGCCAAAGGCCAATTTCGGTTTCGCTCCGCGTTCTGCCTGTGGAAACTTTCCGCCGAATATCCGAAACGAAAGGGGTCCCCGCCCACTTCATTCAGCGACACCAACCGGTTGTAAATATAAAACGCCGTGTCTTCCAGACCTTTTGCCATAATCGGCCCCGTCAGCTGTTGAAACCGCAGGACCACGTCCCGGTAAACTCTTTTCTCGTCCCCTTCCAAATCGGAATCCAGCTTCAGCAGCAGAATATCCCGGAGAAAATCATAGACCGCCGGATTCAGCGCGGGAGTCCGCATTTTGGCCCGCTCGACCGCCTGATGGATAAATCGCCGGTCCCGCTCCGTCACTTCCGTGTCCTCGGGTGAGATGTAAGTCCGGTACACCGGAAAGCAGGCGATCAATTCACGAATCGCCAGCGTGAGATTGTTTCGCGTAAAATCCCGGTAAGCCCGGTCCTTCTCGGAAATCTGATCGAGCAGATGCCCCAGGTTATTGATCTCACTCGCCATATGAATCAGAGCGAAAAATTTCTTCTTCTCGTAAACGACCTGTTCGAAATTGATCTTGTGGCCGATAAAATTTTCATAGATATCGCTGAACGCCCCGGCATTCGGCTGTTTCACAAACAGACCGTTCAATGCATTGAGAAACTCGTAACCCACGGTCCCGTCGACCATCCAATTCTCGGGAAGGTCTTCGTCATGGTCCAGAATCTTCTCGACAACCACAAAAAGAGGCGGACGGTGCAAAGCAGCCTTCTCTCCCAGCAGGCGGAGAAATCCCCTCCGGGTCTCTGCCGGGATACTCGCCAGTTCGGGCATAACGGACTCGCCATTCCCGACCGGCCTCAAAATCTTCCCCCGCAAATAGTACAGCTGAAGATTCTCAAAATAAGCCGGGGGGTTATACAAGCCGTCCGGATGATCCACCCGAAGCCCGTGAACCTTCCCCTCCCGGATCAGCCGGAAAATTAATTCATGATACGCCTCAAAAACCTTTTCATCCTCGATCCGGATCGACGCCAGTTCATTGATATCGAAAAAACGCCGGTAATTGATTTCCTCGGAAGCCACGCGCCAGTATGCGATCCGGTAAGACTGTTCGTTCAAAAGCCGGTCCAGAGCGTCAAAGCTTTTCGGATTCGTCTTGATCCCGTTAAACAGGCGAATCCGGCCCTCGACAAATTCCCGGATCGCACCGCTCCGCTCGAGGAGAGCCGTCAACCGCTGCTTGGCAATTTGCTTTTCGCGGTTCCGTTCGCTGATCTTCTGCGGATCCCGTTCCGTCCTGAGCGGCAGATTCCGGAATGCGGTGATAATGCTCAAATATTCCAAATAATCCGGATGCTCTTTCCCTGCCCCTTCCTCCAGTTCATGAATCCCGGATTCCAAAATCATCGGATAGGTTTTAGGCGCAACCGGCAGACGATAACCGTAATAGGTGACAACAAAGCCGCCTTCGGAAAAAGAAAGCCTTATTTCTTCGTTTTCCAGCACACGTCCGTAATAATCGCCCAAAATCGGCAGGAGAATCTTATCCTCGAGTTCTTTCTTGACGGGATTCCAATTGATGTCAAAAAAATGACTGTAAATCGAGCTGGGTCCGTTCTCCAAAACATCCATCCACCACCGGTTATTATTACCCGAAATCCCCATGTGATTAGGAACCACGTCCAGAACCTGCTTCAGGCCGTTTTCCCTCAATGCGGCACAAAACGCCTCAAAATCTTCCGCGGTGCCGATTTCCGGATTAATCGAATGGGGGTTGGCGACATTGTAACCGTGCAAACTGCCCGGCACGGCCTCCAGATAAGGAGAACAGTAAACCGCGTCCACCCCGAGCTTCTTCAAGTACGGGATAATTTCACAAGCCTGCCGAAAGGTAAATTCGCGGTTTAACTGCACGCGATAAACGGAGCCGAAGGCGGGCGATTCTTTCAATCTCCCCGAAAGAAATTTCCCCGCGGCTTCCATCTCACAATCGCAGTCGTTCTGATTTTTCTCCATTTTTCCGCCTTTTGAATTTATTTTACACGGAATCTCCGCGAGAACAACCTTTTCCCGAAGTTTTTCCGAATCCGTAGCGAATCCGTTCGGAAAGCGCAAGTAACACCGCAAAATTAGAGGCGCGACCGGGAAAGATCATCCCGCTCGCACTGCTGAACCGCACCCCCTCACCGTCAAATTGAATAACAACCCCGAGATTCCGGGAAGCCTTCCGACAGTGGACAAACCCCACGGTCACCGAATAGGTGACAAATGCGAGAAGAATGATTAGATCAATCATACGGTTAGACGCCTCCCTTAAACCGCCCAAAATGAATTTTAACAAATCTCCTTCCAATTTCACTTCACAAAAAACCCGAAAGTACTAAAATCGCTTTTATGAAACTGGGAAACTCAAAAATCCGGGAAATAAGGATTTTGACCGCAATACTCGCCGCGGGATTTCTTTCCTCGGACATTCTCCCGGCGGCTGAAATCCATCTCACCAACGGAGATAAAATCAGCGGAGAAATCGTCACGCAGAATGCGGATAAACTATTGGTCCGCGGCGAAGCCTACGGCGAAATTTCCGTCAACCGGAAATTCGTGAAAGAAATCAAGGATGCCATTGCACCTAAGCCGGTCACGCCCCGGTCTCCCGAACCGAAAATCTGGGACGGCAACCTCTCCGCCGGAATCGACCGCCAGAGCGGGAATGTCAGGAGCACGGAAGCCAACGCGGGGTTTTTAATCCACCGGAAACGGGAAAAGGTCGACGAGTTCCATCTGAAAGGCGAGTCCTTCTATTCCGCCGTCAACAAAAAAATGAACGCCCAGCGTTACTCCGGAATGATTCGCTACGCGTTCAGCTTCGGAAAAAAGAAAAAATGGTATAACTTTTATAAAACCGAAGCGGACCACGACCGGTTCGCCAACATCGAGTACCGGCTTGTCCCCTCAACGGGACTGGGCTACTGGTTCTCGGACACGCCCGGATGGAAAGCCATGACGGAAGCCGGCATCGGTTTTTCTTCGACAAAATTCAGGGATCAGAGCAAGCGAAGGCAGGAAATAGTTCTCATCCCGAGAGTTTTCCTGGAAAAAACGCTTTTTGAAAAACTGAAAATATCCGAGGACCTGTTTCTGTACCCGTCCCTGACCGAACGGGGGGAATGGCGTTTCACCTCCGAAACGGCTTTTGAAACGCCCTTGACCGATGCTCTCGCGCTCCGCCTCAGTTTTAAAGCTCTCTACAACTCCCGGCCGGGCGCGGGCACAAAAAAAAGAGACACCCGCCTCATCACTTCCCTGGTATACACGTTTTAAGCTCGTCTCCCGCTTGAAAAACCGTTTCACCGCCGATATACTAGCGATGATTCGCGCACGGGGCTGAACCGAACGCAACAGAAAGGAAAACGACACTTGGAAACGCAACCCCTGGCCACCATCGTCGTCACGATCAGTGCCGGAGTCCTCTCGCTCATTCTGGCGTCCAAAACCAAATTTCCCAGCATCTTGTTTTTCCTCGCTTTCGGGATCTTTCTCGGCCCGCGCTTCGCGAATCTGATCCAGCCAAAAATTCTGGGGGCGTCCTTTCCCCAGGTCGTTTCCATCATGGTCGCCCTCATCCTCTTCGAAGGAGGGATTTCCCTGAAATTCAGTCAATTCCGGGAAATTTCGAGCATTGTCAGAAACCTCCTGACCGTCGGCATGCTGACCACTTTGGCGGGAATCGCCTGCGCAGTTCACTTTGTTTCCGGGATGTCCCTAACTAAATCAATTCTGTTCGGCGCCGTCATGACCATTTCGGGACCGACCGTCGTCATCCCGATCCTTCGGAGGATCCGGCTCAAGGAAAAACTGCACAATATCCTAAAATGGGAGGCAATCCTGATCGACCCCCTGGGGGCCGTCACCGCCGTCGTCCTGTTCGAACTTCTGCTTTCCGAAAAAGTCGGCATTCTCACCGGACTATTGCTCTTTACCGGAAGAATCGGCCTCGGCATACTGATGGGAATTCTGACCGGACTCGCGATCGCATACGCTCTGAGGCATCGCTGGCTGCTGCGCCTTGAGACCGAAGAACTCGGCGGCCTTTTCGTGGTGGGGACGAATCTTCTTTTTTACGGAATTTCGGAATGGATCGCCCCGCATTCGGGCCTGGTCACCGCCACGGTCGCGGGAATTTTTATCGGAAATCAGAAATTCCCTTTTCAGGAACAGATTTTCCACTTCAAAAAGCAAGTCACACTTTTCGCCCTTTCCGTCCTCTTCATTCTGCTCGCAAGCAAAATTCCCGTCGAGGCGATCCCCAACATCCTGCGCGAAGGCATTATAATTTTTCTGATTCTCGTATTCGTAATCCGCCCGCTTTCGGTATTCCTGAGCACGTTCCGGCAACCGGACTTTTCGTGGCAAGAGAAGATCTTTATTTCGTTCTTGGCCCCCCGGGGCATCGTCTGTGCCTCCCTGGCTTCCGTTTTCGCCATCGCTTTCGAGCGAAAAGCCCTGACGGGACGCGGAATTTTCCTCCCCCTGGCATTTCTGATCATCTCGGGGACGATCATCTTCTACGCCCTTCTGTCGGAATTGCTCGCGAGAATCCTCCGGGCAAAAGAAGAAGCCCGGCGGGGGATCCTGATCGTCGGAGCAAACCGCATCGGCCTCCTGTTTGCGGAAGAGCTCCGGAAGAAAAATTTTCAGGTCCAATTCGTTGACACCAATCCCAAAAACTGCCAGCTTGCACGGGAAAAAGGGTTCCGGGTCTTTGAGGGAAGCGGCTTTGACAAGGAATTTCTCGAATCCCTGGACCTCAAAGGGATCGGGAAAATGCTGGCCATGACGTTCAATCACGAAGTCAACGTGCTCTGCTGCCAGACCTTTTCCGGTTATCTGGGCCGAAACGCCGTCTACCGCCTGTGGGACAAAACCGATTCCTGGGATTCCGTAACGGCTCCGACTTATGACGAATCATGGGGAAAACCGCTTTTGATTACTTTCTCCGAAAAAGCGGATTTTTTGAAGGAAAAACTCTACCGCGATGCTCTGACAAGCGCATCCAAAGAAACCCAGGAAGACCTGAGCATTTCTCAAAATTTTTTCCCGGAAATGCAAATCGATTATCCCCTGTTCACCGTCCAAGGCGAAGAGGCTTTTTTCCCGACTCCCAACGCCGTTATCAAGGGAAAAAGCGAACTGGTTTACGCGCGGGACAAAACTCCCTGACGAGGATTGTTTCAAAAAACTAAACGGAAAAAGCCTTCAGAATATTCCTCAGCGTTTCAACACACCGTCCGCGATCCATCTCCCGGAACAGGTCATGATAAAACCCGTCGAATTCAATCCATCGTTTATCCGTCGATGCGATTTTTCCGTAAAATTCCTTTGCCGCATGCTTATCGACGATTCTCTCATTACCGGCAACGAGCATGCGAACGGGGATCAGAATCTCCCCGGCACGCGCAAGAATCGTCTCCCCCGCGTCAATCATCTCCCGGACCAACCCCAGCGTGATCCGCCGTTCAACCAAAGGATCGCTTTCGTATTCCGAAACTTCAACCGGATCATGCGATAAAAAAACGGGCTTTACCGGGTTCTTCAATACCGTGTGAGGGAAACGCCGCCCCAGCAGTCTCGCGACACGCGCCCCAAGCGGGATGCCCGGGAAAAGGCCGAAACAGGGCGAGGAAAGGATCAATTCGCGGACCCTTGCCGGATTTTGGAGGGCAAACAATGCGGCGATCTCCGCTCCCATACTGTGCCCAAAAAGTAGCATCTCCCCCGAATGCCCCGGATACCGACCCGTGAGAAAATCCAGAAAGGCTTCGAGGTCCTCCGCATATTGCAAGAAAGAGTCCGCATAAACACGCTCCCCGCCGGACCGGCCGTGCCCCCGCAAATCGCACGCGGCGAAGCCGAACGGAAGGTCTTTCAATTCTTCGATCAAAGGCAAATAGCGGCGGGAATGTTCTCCGAATCCGTGCAAAATCAGAAGGAGAGGGTTCCCTCCTTCCGAGGCGAACGATGAAAAATAGGAAAGCCGTATGCCGTCGGGAGCCTGGAACTCCCCTTCAAGAAAGGACCGGCTCACCCGCAGGCTTCCCTTCATACATCAAATCGATCAAGTCCCGATATTTCTCGGCAATCACTTTCCGGCGGACCTTAAGCGTCGGCGTCAACTCCCCCTCGGACTGAGAAAATTCCCTCGTCAGGAGCCTGAAATATTTAATCTTTTCATGATTCGAAAGATCCGAAAGACGGGCTTCGATTCTCTGCCGGATCATGCTCATCACAACGCCGTGCCCGGCAAGTTCTTCCCGGGTCCCCCAAAGAACCCGCTTCTGCCGGGCATACCCCTCCAGCCTTTCCCAGTCCGGGACAATCAATGCCGTCAGATAATTTCTCCGGTCACCAATCAGACAAATCTGCGAAATATATTCATCCGCAACCAGAAGACCCTCAATCTTCTGGGGCGCGATATTTTTCCCCCCGGACGTGATAATAATATCTTTTTTGCGGTCCGTGATTTTCAGAAAACCGTCCTGCGACAATTCCCCGATGTCACCGGTAAAAAACCATCCTTCCCGAATCACCTCTTCCGTGCGGACGGGATCCTTATAATAACCCGGCATCACGCTGGGGCCTCTGGCTAAAATTTCTCCGTCCGGCGCAATCTTCACCTCGACATTCGGCAACAAAGGGCCCACCGTCCCGAAACGGAGCCGCCCCGGCAAGTTCACCGCTACCACCGGCGAAGTCTCGGTAAGGCCATATCCTTCGAGAATCAGAATCCCCGCGGCAAAGAAAAATTCGGCAATTGCCCTGGGAAGCGGTGCGCCTCCCGAAATAAAAAATTTCAGTCTCCCACCTAACTTTCGCCGGATCTTCCCAAACACCAAACCGGAAACCAGCGCGTAACACCACTTCAAGCGCAGGGGCAAGTCCCGTCCCTCAAGGCGGTAAGGCATTGCTTCCTTTCCGACCCGGAGGCTCCACAAAAAAATCTTTTTCTTTAAACCGGTCGCATTCTCAAGCTGCTCCAGGACCCTCGCATATATCTTCTCATAGAATCTGGGGACCGCCGTCATGACATGCGGGCGAATCTCGAGAATATTCTGCTGGACATTGGTCATATCCTCGGAATAGGCAATGGTTACCCCCTGATAAAGCATGAAATAATATCCCGCCATGCGTTCAAACACGTGACTCAGCGGCAAAAAAGACAGAGAAAGGCTTCCCGCCGGAATCGGAAGTACCTCTGCCGCCGCTTCCACATTGGCAAGAAAATTCCCGTGGGTCAGCATCACCCCCTTGGGCTCGCCGGTCGTACCCGAAGTGTAGATAATGCTGGCCAAATCGTTCCGTTCCAGCGCCGAAAGCATTGCCGCAAATAAAGCCGGATCCTCCTGATCCGATTTTCGCCCCTTCTCGATCACGTCTTTAAAGAAAAGGACTCCCGAAGCCACCTCGGAAGAGAAAGCGTCCATCACAATGATCGTTTTTAATTTCCCCGCCTTCGACAAAAGAAACCGCGTCCTTTGGTATTGGGCAACCGTTGAAACAATCAAAATCTTGGCCTCGCAATGTTCAAGGATATGCTCAATCTCCCGGATCCCGTTCGTGGGATACAAAGGGACATTCACGGCACCGAGCGCAAGGATGCCCAAATCCGCGCAAGCCCATTCAGGCCGGTTCTCCGAAAGCAGCGCGATTCGATCCCCCTTAACCGCGCCCAATTCTTTGAGCCCAAGAGAAAAATACCTGATCGCCATTCCGGCATCAGTCCAGGAAATCTCGCGATACCGCCCTTCCTTTTTGACCAGGAAGGCAGGTGCGCCTCCGTAAATCCCGGCTTTGATAGAAAACATCTCGGCCAAATTCCGAATTCCCATTCCGAATCCTTTCCGATTCAATTTCGGACCGTCTCAGCGGTCCGCAAACTTAGGCTGGCGTTTTTCCAGAAAAGCCCGGACGCCTTCCTTGCAATCTGCCGTCTCGGAGATCTTCCCAAACAGGCGGGCTTCCAATTTCAGCGCATCCGCCAGGGGAAGTTTTCCTCCTTCCCGGAGCGCTTCCTGCAGCATTTCAACCGCCCGCCGGCTTTTCCCCGCGATCTTCTTGGCTATCCCCATCGCCTGCTTCAACACTTCTCCGTCGGGAACCACTTTGTTGATTAAACCGATCCTCAGCGCTTCCTGGGCCGTGATATTATCTCCCGTCAGCAGAAGTTCTCGGGCCTTCATTGGCCCGACAATTCTCGGAAGCCTTTGAGACCCTCCGAATCCCGGGATAATTCCGAGCAAGATCTCAGGCTGGGCAATCTTGGCGCGATCCGACGCAATCCGCAAATGGCAGGCCATCGCAAGTTCGGTGCCTCCGCCGAGGCAAACACCGTTGATGGCCGCGATAAAAACTTTCCCCGAATTTTCAATCCTGTTCAACACCGCCTGTCCCTTCAGCGCGAGCGCCTCCCCTTTTTCCGCGGCATCGATTTTCGCGATTTCCTTGATGTCCGCCCCCGCCATGAAGACCTGAGATCCCTGCCCGATCACAATCACCGCTTTCACATCTGCGGCGCCGTCCAGATCCGAAACCGCCTGCGCCAGTTCTTCCATCACAACCGCAGTCAAAATGTTCAAGGGAGGGTTATCGATCAAAATAACGCCTACGGAATCTTCCCGGCTGACTTTCACAAACTGTCCCATAACCATCCTCCTTCGGATTTTTGAAAATTTCGCCGGCCGTCTTGGTCCGGCACCCATCACGCGGAATATTCGAAAAATCCCCTCCGTGCCTTCACCCCCAAGAAACCGGCTCCGACCAGCCGCTTGATCAACGGACACGGCCAGAAACGGTCCCCGCACTCCCGGGTCAGCTTTTCAAGCATCTGAAGAACGACATCCAGTCCGATTTGGTCCGCATAGGCAAGAATCCCACCCTTGTCCTGCGGAAACCCCACTCCCGCCATGAGGGCCACGTCAATGTCGACGGCTCTGGACACATGTTCCTGAACGCAGACGGCCGCCTCATTCAAGATCGGGAAAATAATCCTCTCGATGGAAAATTTCGACTGAGAATTCGCGAATCGCGCCTGCAAAGTCCGGATGACCTCATCCGCACGGTTCGTTTCGGACCCGCGGTAATTATAAAACCCCTCGCCGGTTTTTCGCCCCCAGAGTTTCGCTTCATAAAACGCCGTCCACAATTCCGCGGGCCGCATCCTCTCTCCGTAAGATTCAAGCAGCACTTTCCCCACTTCCCGGCTCACATCCAGCCCCAGGTTATCCACCAATGTAAACGGCCCCATCGGAAGGCCAAACGCAACGGCCGCCTGGTCGATCTCTGAAACCCCAGCCGAGCCTTCCATCACGCAACGGGCCGACTCGTTCAAATAGGGGAGCAGCAGCCGGTTCACCAGAAAACCCGTGCACTCGTTCACGCGGACCGGAATTTTCCTGCAGGACTCCGCAAAACCGGTCGCGTCATCCAGCGTCTCCTCCGAAGTCGCAAGTCCCGGAATGATCTCGACCAGTTTCATCACATGAGCGGGAAAAAAGAAATGAAGGCCGATGACCTTTTCAGGCCGGCGCGTCGCGCTCCCCATTTCGGAAATGGAAAGGCTCGACGTATTGCTGGCCAAAATCGCGGATTCGGGACAGACGCCGTCCAACTCGCGCATCACCTGTTTCTTGAGTCCCATATTCTCGGGAACAGCCTCAATCACCAGATCAACGTCTTTGAAGAGTTCGTAATCGGTCGTTCCCGTCACAAGATTAACCTTGGCCTCGGCTTCCTGTGCGGTCATCTTGCCTTTTTCCACGCGCCGCTGATAGATCTCCCGGATTCTCGCAAGAGCCCGATTCACCACCTCCGGGTCCACATCCTTCAAAACCACCGGCAATCCGGAAAAAGTGATCACCTGGGCGATCTCGGCGCCCATATTCCCCGCTCCCACGACTCCCGCCTTGTAAATATACATAACTATTTTCTTCCCAGAACCACGGCTGCCCCCTGACCTCCCCCGACGCACAAGGTCGCAAGCCCTGCCGACAAATTTCGCCTTTTCATCTCATAGAGAAGCGTCACAAGGATTCGTGCGCCCGTCGCACCCACGGGATGCCCCAACGCAATGGCCCCTCCGTTGACATTCGTGATCTCCCGATCTATCCCTAAGATCCGTTCACAGGCAAGATACTGCGCGGCAAACGCCTCGTTCAATTCGATCAGCTGAATATCTTTCAGTTCCATCTTCGCCCGTTTCAGTGCAATCGGCGTCGCGCAGGCAGGCCCCAATCCCATCCGCTCCGGCTCCAGAGCGGCAAATCCATACCCCTCAATGGTCGCAAGCGGCTCAAGCCCCAGCGACGCGCATCTCTCGCGGGTCGTGATCAGAAGAGCGCCCGCGCCGTCCGATATCGCGCAGGAATTCCCGCCGGTAATCGTTCCGTCTTCTTTGAAAATTGCGGGATATTGCGAGAGCAGCTGCTCGGTCAGGCCAATGTTCGGCCCCTCATCCTGCACGATCGTCTCCGAAGGCAACGGCTTTCCGTAAAATGATTTCTCGACGGTCACCGGGACAATTTCTTCCTTGAATTTCCCTTCCCGGGTCGCCTGAAAAGCCCTCCGGTGAGAGAGAAGGGCAAACCGGTCCTGATCTTTTCGGGAAATCTGAAATTCCTCAACCAGATTCTCCGCAGTCCGGCCCATGATTTGATTGCAAATAGGATCCGTCAACCCCTCCCACAGGGAATCGACCATCGTCGAATGGCGAAGGCGCTTGCCGAAACGAAGGTCACGATTAACATAGGGAAGTGAAGACATGGACTCGGTCCCGCCGGCAATGATCATCTCGGCATCTCCGCATTGAATCTCCTGATAGGCGCTGACCACCGCCTGAATGCCCGAAGCGCAATTCCTCGCGACGGTATACGAGGGAATTTCTTTCGGAAGGCCCGCCAGAAGCGAAATGACCCTCGCGACATTCGGAGCATCGCTCCCCTGCCCCACGCAGCCGAAGATAACCTGATCGATCTCCCGGTCCCCGAGACGGGCTCTCCGCATAAGTTCCCGGACCGCAAATTCCCCAAGCTTCTGACTGGATAAATCCTTGAGCGCACCTCCCAAATTTCCCTGCGGGGTCCGAACCGCCGCCGCGATCACAACCTCTTTCATATTCGCCTCCCTCGTCTCAAGTTTATTTTATCATCGGATAAAAAATCGGAAACAGGTTTTTCCTCCCCGGAAATTCACGGCCACCCGCTCATGCGCCCTGTCCGTCGGACCTCCCGATCAATGCCTGGGCTGATCGATCAATTTCCGGATTTCCGGAAGCAATTCACGGGTTCGCTCTTCGCCCATCCGAATAAACTTGCCCGGCGAGTAAAATTCCGCCCAATGCGCGCTGGGCAGGATAGGATGAATCACGATGTCCGCTTCGCGCATAGAATGGCGGGCGATCTGATAACCCATATACTGGATAGTATTCATCAGGACGTTGAAAATATTCTCCCGCATATGATGACGGAAAACGCGGCGGACGCGGTAAATCCATTTCTGAAAAAAATTGGCCGACTCCATTTTTTTCTCGAACTGAGCCCTCTTTTTCTCGACAAACCGCTTGCGCTCAAGAACATCCTCCGGCCCCGGCAGGACATTTACCGCGATAATCTTCCGGACCCCCCGGTCCGCCAACAACTTGACCGGCAAAGGATCCACAACCCCTCCGTCAATACAGGTATTCCCGTTCACATGGCCGCACCGGAAAATCCCCGGGATCGCGATACTGGCCCGGATGGCCTCGACCAAATCGCCCTCCTCGAACACGATCGCTTCCGATGTGAACAAATTCGTCGCAACGACCTTCAGCGGAATCCTCAAGTCCTGAAAAGTTTTATTTCCGAGCAGAGACCTCAAAAACCGCACGGTCTGATTTCCCCGCAAAAAACCGCGATAGACGGGCGACAAATCCATCACGCTGAAGACGTTAAAAAAACCCGCTTTTTCTCCCAGCGACAAAGTGATTTTTTCGATTTCATGCGCCGAATATCCGGCCGCCCACAACCCCCCCATCAAAGACCCGATACTCGATCCCGCGATCACGTCGATCGGAATTCCCTCCGCCTCCAGCGCCTTTAAAACGCCGGCATGCGCCAACCCGTGAGCCGCTCCGCTTCCCAGCACAAGCCCGACCAACCGGCCGCTCAATTCTCTCGTCAGATACCGGATCACCCGGCAATAAGGCGTTTTTTCGTCACGGTAGCGGCACGGCGGAGTCCGGACACCCTCTTCGCCGGGTTTGGGAAGGACGGAAAAAAAACGATGTCCGAGTTCTTTTTCGAAAGCCGGTACCGTCGTCCGGTTTCCGATGAAAACCGTTTTGATTTTGCTCTCGGGGAAACCGTAAAGCTGCTTTAATTGCGTCAAAAGCGAGCGGCACTTACCGACGCCGTCGCCTTCGGAGCCGACCAGAAGGTAAATTTCATCCGACTGGGACAAGAGTTTATAGCCGCCTTCGTTCAATTCTCCGCCAAAATCGGTCAGGATAAAACCGGCCTGCCGGAGAAGATGGGACAGCAAAACGACTTCCTTTTTCCCGGAAGGATTCTCCGTGCCCCCGATTTCAAGCCGTAAAACTTTGACGCCGGACGGCGATTCGCAGACATGCCGCATCACGTCGGGATGGGAGAGATCTCCCAAGGAATCCATTTTGAGAAGAGGGATTTCCGCATCATTCCCGAGCAGAGCCTTCCCCCGGCCGCAGGAAAACGTAGTGTCCAGGAAAAACACTTCCTGTTTTGTTTCATGGCGGAGCGCCAGGGAAAAATCAACGGAAAAAAGGCTTCCGGCTCCGTCCGTGCCGGCATTAACGATGGAAACAATCTTGGTCTCAACCATTTCCTCATCGGCACCGTCCCGAAGACGGAGTCCAAGAAGGCGGCTGAGATGAAGCGAAAAAGAAGGAGCCCGGCGGAGCAGTTCGCTGAAATCCTCTTTGTCCAACCGGAAGACTCTCGAATCATTCATCGCCTCAACGGTAACCGAATGAGGTTTTCCCGTCAGAAGCGAAATCTCGCCGAAATAATCCCCCCGAAAAAGACAGGTAACCGTGCGACGGTGATGTTCTTCCTCGGTCAAAACGCGGAAACGCCCCGCGGCCACCATGTAAAACGCGTCCGGGTTTTCGCCCTGCCGGTAAACCCGGTCTCCCTTCCGGTATTCGACCAACCGGAGCTTTTCCCCGACGAATTTCTTTTCACTGGGCGCCAGCAAAGCCAACAGGGGGATTTCGTCAACGGCAGGCCCCCAGTCCTCCGAATCTTCAGACTTCCTGCTGAACGGCAGATGAAACATAGATTCTCCCGGTACCGGTATAAACTTGAACAGAGTTTAACTGTTAGAATATCGGCAGAAACGGAAAATCTTTGACAAATGTCGATCGTTTGGAGGGTACGGAATTTTCAGGAAAGCCCTTGCGCTAAAACCCGGCGGACGCTGGCCATCCAGCCGGCATAAAGCCTGCTCCTTACGGCTTCAGACATGCGGTTGTTATACGTCTCGTATTTCAGCTTCCGGTCGATCTGTCGCACATCCGGCCAAATGCCGGCGCCGCAGGCGGCCAGTTTTGCGGCTCCCCACGCGGTCGACTCGATCACCGAACTGCGCTCGACTTTCATCCCCAAAATATCCGCTTGAAATTGCATGAGAAACCCGTTCTCCGAAGCGCCTCCGTCAACACGCATCGTCTTCATCTCAAGGCCGCTGTCCCGCCTCATCGCATGAATCACATCGGCCGTCTGGTAAGCAATCGCTTCCAGGACAGCCCGGGCAAGATGCGCGCGTCCGGTTCCCCGCGTTAAGCCCAAAATGGCCCCCCGGCATTCGCTGTCCCAATACGGAGCGCCCAACCCCACAAACGCGGGAACCACATACACTCCCCCGGTATCCCTCACGGACCGGGAGAGCTTTTCCGTATCCGAAGCCTTCCGAATCAACCCGAGGCCATCCCGGATCCATTGAACCGCCGCGCCGGAAATAAAAATCGATCCCTCCAGCGCATAAACCGGACGTCCCGACCGGTCACAGGCCAAAGTCGTCAACAGACCGTGCCGGGAAGAGACCCTTTTCTTGCCCGTATTCAGGACCAGAAAACTTCCCGTCCCGTAAGTGTTCTTGACGGCTCCCGATTCATAGCATCCCTGCCCGAAAAGAGCCGCCTGCTGATCGCCCGCCATAGCATAAATGGGGATCCCCTCAGGAAAAGGTCCGATTTTAACGGTCCGGCCGAATAAAGCGGCGGACGGAAAAATAGACGGAAGCGCGGTCTGCGGAACGCCAAAAATTTCCAGCAGTTCGGAACTCCAGCATTTCCGGGTAATATCAAAAAGGAGCGTGCGAGAGGCATTCGTAAAATCCGTGGCGTGAACCGTGCCTCCCGTCAAGTTCCAGAGAAGCCATGAGTCAATCGTTCCAGCGAGAAGGTTCCCGCTTTTTGCCCGGGCCTGAACCCCGGGAACATTTCCGAGCAGCCAGTTCAATTTCGTCCCCGAAAAATACGGATCGAGAAGCAATCCGGTGCTCCGGCGAATATCCGGTTCAAGCCCCTGCCTCTTCAAACGCTCGCAAAATTCCGCAGTGCGCCGATCCTGCCAAACAATCGCTCGGTGCAAAGGTTTTCCCGTCAAACGATCCCATGCGACAACCGTCTCTCTTTGATTGGTAATTCCGATTGCAGCAATTTGGGAAGGAGAAATATTCGCAGCTTGAATCGCTCGCCGCGCAACAGTCAGGACGCTCGTTAGAATTTCGTTAGGATCGTGCTCAACCCACGCGGGTTGAGGAAAAAATTGCTTGATTTCAATATAGGAACGCGACTTTATAAAGCCTTTTGCATCAACGGTAATAACTCTGGAACCAGTAGTGCCTTGGTCAATGGCGAGAAAATAGGGGGTCACAATAATTTATTTTTACTTCACTTCCGGAATCTGTTCCGGATCCGAAAAATCGATCACCTTTGCTTCAAGCCAGTTGTTGTACGCGTAATCCAGAACGCGAAATTTATCCACGGGGTCTATCGCCAAAAAACGGATTCCTTGTTCGTAATTTTTCTCGTCATTCTCCATCTTTCGCGACCAAACCACTTCACCGGTGGAATAAACGGGCTTGGGATCATCGGGGATATCGATCTCCAGATTCAAAACCGTTCCCTGCTGAATGGCGTGATTGGAAGTAATTTTCAAGCCTTCCCGCGAGAGATCCCGGCTGAGACTGATTCCCGTAACCTTCTCAGGTTCATCTGCCTTGTACCGAACACTCATGTACGCGTCGAACCTTTTGAACTTTCTCCGTTCCTTATCCATTTCTGACTTTCACCTCCGTTCTATTCCGATATATAAAAAACCGTTTAACAAAAATTTATTCGCCCATGAATTGAGCGACAATTTTTCTCCTCCGGCTTCGATTGTCGAAATCCACGAAAACAATCTGCTGCCAAGTCCCTAAAAGAAGTTTCCTTCCGGTAAAAGGGACGTTTAAATCCGTCTTGAGAAGTGAAGAGCGCAAATGCGAATGACCGTTTCCGTCATGCCACGCGGCATCATGCGAATAACGTTTTTGGGAAGGCGCAATTTCCTCGAAGAGATCCTTCAGATCCCTGACCAATCCGGGCTCATATTCAACCGTTGTCAAACCTCCCGTTGATCCGACTGAAAACATGTTCGCGATCCCTTCCGTTAACCCCGTTGCTGATAACCTCTGTTGCACTCTATCCGTAATATCGACGATTTCAGTGTGACCTGAAGTCTCAAGCTCTATGTAATCCGTAACGATTTTCAATGAATCCACCGACCGCCTCTATTCCGGGAAACTAAATTTCACGCTCTCAGGAACTGAAAAGTCTTCGCCTTCTCAATTCATTCCAAGTATAACACCTGTTTTTTTGATTTGCAAGACAGCCTAAAAAATTCTTAAACTATTTGAAACAAATAACTTAGATGGAATAATGAAAAACTTTATTTCCCGCTTAAGTTAATCTGTTCGATTATGTCCAGAACTTCCGGATCCTGCAGTAATTCGGCAAATTTGGGGCTGGTTGAAATCTTTGAAAAATTTTTATCCTGAATAGCTTTTTGGAACTCTTTATCTTTGAGAAGTATTTGAACTTTAGGATGCTTCAACATCCGCTGAAAATTTTCATCCGATGAAAGCTTTGCCGCATGCTTAAATCCGTCAAGCCAACTTCCTATTTTTCCGAACATTCTCTTCTCCTCCCGGCGCCTACTCGAAAAAAATTTTAGATGCTCTTGTTTCGAAGTGAATCATCCTACAAACAACCCAAAAAACGGACCGCAAAGTCCGTTACCGGTAATTGACGAATTGCAAAGGGATGTCGATTTTTGAATTTTTAAGGCAATTGATGGCGGCTTGCAAATCATCTCTTTGCTTCCCGGAAATGCGGATCTCTTCCCCCTGAATCCTGGCCTGGACCTTGAGTTTCGTCTCTTTAATGAGACGGACAATTTCCCTGGCATGTTCCTGAGAAATCCCCTGGCGAACCTCGATCCCCTGGCGAAGGGAACCTCCGAAAGCTTTTTCCTCATCCCCAAACTTCAATGCTTTGGGCGAAATCCCGCGCTTCGCGAAACGCAGCGTCAGCATATCATGCAAAGCTTTCAGCTTCATTTCATCGGAGGCAACCAGGGTTATTTTCTTTTCCGTCCGGTTAAAGTCAACGCTATTCGCCGTCCCCTTGAAATCGTAGCGAAGGGCCATTTCTTTCTGGACTTGATTGACCGCGTTGTCGACTTCCTGCAAATCTACGACCGACACGACATCAAACGAAGACTCCTGAGCCATCTTAACGCCCCTCAAGGCCTTCCGCGACAATCATCCGGATCGTTTCCCGATGCTCCGGGGGAATGTCGACAAATTCGATCCCCGTGTCAAATTGACGCTTCGACTTGAACAGCGTCCGGCTTCCGATATTCCAGCAGACCCGTCCCGAACACTCTACCGGAGACTGGTCTTTCCGAAGATACAACTTTAAATGGACCGGGACGGAACGGGAAAGCTCGCGGGGCAGGATCACGCACACACCCCCCGCGCCGATGTTCTGGGTTACGGTTGAAAACGCGAAGGCATTCCGGGGGCCGGAGACCTCAATATCGCACTTGATATTGAGCCGGGGAAATTTTCTTTGATTAAGAGTTTCCCACATATTGTTTGTTCGCTGTTTATTCGAAACGGGGTCTTATAAAGCTGTCCGGGAAATCTTTTAAAAAACTCTTCTTTCGATACTGCGAAAGATGCTGATCCGCTTCGCTGACGCTCGGGAAATGCCCGACAAAAACCTCGTAGTGCTGTCTGCCCCGGCGCGTCGTGGTCTGAACCATGAACGCGTCCAGTTTTTTCCCTTTGAAATCCTCTATCAAATTCTGCGCCAGCTTCGAATCCTCATACACCACAACCTGAATCGTGTAGAACTTCTTCGGAATCGCCGCCGGAACGGGAGCGGGCGTGATCGTCACTTCCGGTTCGGAAGAGACTTTCGTTTGAACCGCCCGATCCACGGTTGCTTTCGGAGCCGCGTCCGTATTCCCCGCCGAGACTCCGAAAGACTTCCCGCTTTTCAAGAGATCAATGCTAGCGGTTCGCCACTGGGCTGACATCCGGAACGCGACAAAGATGAGAATCCCCGCTGCCAACACCCCCGCCAACCGGGAAACAGGGACTTTCGCCAGCGCCGTTACCACCCAAGAAAAAACGGAGCGAAAAATTTCGGACAATGCCGCCGTTGCGACCGCAAAAAGATCCCCCGTTTTTTTTCTAAGGGAAAGCCATTCCTGCGGCGGAGCCAGAAAAGGCTTCTTCGCCCCTTCGGGAACGGAGAATAACGCCGCGGACTCCCGGTCTCTTCCGACCTCCTTCAGTCGGGCCCCACTCTCACTCGATCGCCCCGTAACCGTTTTCATACCGCCGGTTTCGCAGCAACCGTATAATTTTTTCTGTATCTCGCGCTCGTTCAAGGCAGGAGAAAAACCAATCAGCCACGACCACACAGAAAACCCTTTCTTTCTGCCGTTTTTTTTGCATTGAGGTCCGGGCTGAACCTTCCCGGGCCCCTCCTTCACAGGAGCATCGACGGAGGTTTTCTGAAAAAGCATTGCTTCAGGCGAGTCCGTCCGCGAGTTCTCGTTCCCGGAGACTTTTCTCTCGGCCGGATCCTGACGGACAAAATGCCCGTAAAGTTTTTCCTGTATTTCGCGTTCATTCAAGGGAGAAGAAGGGCCCGCCAGCTTCCGCAGTGAGGAAAGAAATCCCGGCTTAGATCGCTCATCCCCGACAGCCTCGGAATCTAAGGCTTCATCAATCGCCGTTGTTGATGTGAGCCGTTGGGAATTTTCTTCACGGCCGGTTTCCGGCTTCCCCTCGGCAAAACTGGGCACGGAAAAAAAAGTTCCGGCATCGGATGCGTGAGCCTGCCCGCTCCCGTCCTCCAAATTTCCTTCAGCCGCCCGATAGCGGCCGTAAAGCTTTTCCTGAATCTCCCGTTCGCTTAAAGACTTAAGGCTTTCTTCTTTTTTTCTTTTCAGCATCTCCCTCAGAGACCTTTTCACCTTTCCCGATTTTTTCAAGATGCATCGTGAATTTTAAAAGTTCCAACCCTCCCAGCTCAAGCCGCACCCGTTTGACGAAACCATTCGCCTCGCAAAGTTTAATCGCCTCACTCATCCGCGAAGTTGTTTTAAAAATAATCTCTTGATACCCCTGCGTTTTGCAAAAAGAAACGGCATTCGAAATCAGTTGAGAGCCAATCTTCCGTCCCCGGTAATCCGACCGGACGAAAATCCGTCTCAAAAGGGCGTTTCGGTCGTCTTCTTCCTTGATACCGGCCGTCCCCACGACTTTATCCTGGTCTGTCGCGACAAAAAAAGTTTCCCGCGGGCCCGCGTAATTCCGGAAGACATGCTCGATGTCGCTTCCGAAATAAGCCCTCTCCTCAGGGGAAAATTCCCTTTCCAAAATCCCCGTGATCAACTCCCGCACGCACGTATCATCCGCCTCCGTCACTGGCCTGACCGTAATCATCTCAGAAATCCTTTCGGGATTCAAACCCTTCGGTTAGTCGTTTACTTGGCCGGAGCCGCTGCCGTTCCACCCGCGGCCGGAGTTGCCCCTTCGGCCCCTTCGGCTTTCGGTCCCGCCTTGGCTTTCTTCACCTTTACCTTTACGGATTTCACTTTCGGAAGCCCGTATGCGGACATCCCGTCCTGCCAACGCTCATCTTGTTTTAATTTCTTAATCCTTTCATACCGCTTCAACACATTGCGATGCCTGCCCGACAAAGCTTTTAATTTCAAACTCGTATGCTGCGACATTCCTTCTTCCCCTGTTTTTACGTTGCGACACAAACGTCTTTTGATGTTCCGAATCCGGCGAAACACGCGCCCATTTCTTGCGAATCCGCCCCAAAAAATAATCTGTTTGGGAAATATTATACCCTGCGGATTTGAGTTTCGCCAGGCTAAAATCGAATTAAATTTTTCAAAAACAAACTTTCTTGGATAAAAAAACCCTGAAGCGGCCCATCGCTCAAATTTCCGAGATGCCGAAAGAAATACCCGGAAAGATCCATCGAATCTGCCCGGAAACACTGAAAGATCGGGAATGAAAAAATAGTTCAAAAGTGAGCGAAGGAGCTTCGCGATAAACAAACAGGCTAGCGTTTAATAGGCCTGATATAGGCTCCCCGATAGATTTGCGCAAGAGTGCCCGTCTTGAACTCGGACAATTTTTTACAGGCCTGATCTTTGGCGGGAAATCGATCAATACATACCTGATAAAACTTTCCGCTGGGAATTATAAAGGGGCTATGCCCTTTTTCGGACAAAGTTTTAACTTCCTTTTCGGCACGGGATTCGTTACGGTAAGTCACAAGCTGAATAGTATACAGACCTTCTGCAACAGCCTGAATCGTTTCCTGTTGAGCGGCCTCCTCCGCGGGATCGGCCGGAACATCCTGCAAATTCTGGGCAGTCAAAGCTCCTACCGTCTGCGGTTTCGTCTCTGCCGGCCGTGCCTGTTCCGCCTTCGCGTAAAACGGCTTGGCCAGATAAGTCCACACGGAAAGCAGCGCCGGTTTAAGTCCGAGTTCCGGAAACAATCCGGCAGCAGGCCCCCGTCCCCGTTGAAACCCGACGGAATAAACCAGGACAAAGGCAATCAAGTTGGTCAAAACCAGAAGAAGGATTTTTTCCAAAGTCAGCGTGATTCGGACTCTCTCCAGGAAAGAGGTCTCGTTCGGTGACGATGAGGGAAAAGACTCTTTTTTCTCCGCATCGGTTCTCCGGAAATCGCTAAAAAGTTCCCGTTGCACGACTTACTTTCCTCCCGCTTTTGATACTGATTATCGACATTTTCCCCGATCTCTTAATATCTTTAGATGAATATTTGCGAAAAAATCGAATAACGCCCCAACCTCCCCCTAATCACGGATAATCTTAACCCGGGGGATAGGCCAGTAAATCAGCATCGCCTTCCCTTTCAAATTCTTTTTCGGGACAAAACCCCAGTTCCGGCTATCGCTTGATTGAGCGCTGTTGTCCCCCAGCACAAAATAATAGTCTTTCGGAATAGGGATCACTTCATGTTCCTTCCCGTAAGTCCAGTCGTTGTGGTTGTAATAGTAGTTTTTAGTGATATCCGGTTCTTCGACCCGCTTGCCGTCGATCAGAACGTTCCCTTTCGAAATTTCAACCGTCTCTCCGCCAAACCCGATCAGCCTCTTCACGAAATCCTTCTTGGGATCTTCCGGGTATTTGAAAACGATGATTTCCCCGCGCTTCGGTTCGCGAAAACGATAGCTGAGTTTGTCCACGAGGATCCTGTCATTCTCAAGGAAAGTGGGCCGCATCGACCCCGTCGGAATTTTATACGCCTGGACGATGAAGGCCCGGATAAAAAGCGCCAGGACGACCGCGATGAGAATCGGCTCGCCCCAATTCTTCCATTTGAGATAAAGCCACTGCCGCCGGTCCCGCCGAAAAAAACGGATATCCTCCCTGATCCGATCTCTGCGGATCACGGCCCAAATCAGCAACACTGCCATTCCAATCAGAACATTCCGAGCAATTTCCATAATTTCCCCCTAGTCTACTTTCAGGATCGAAATAAAAGCTTCCTGCGGGAGGTCAATCCTCCCAACTTTTTTCATCCGCTTCTTGCCTTCCTTCTGCCGCTCCCAGAGTTTCCTCTTCCGCGTAATGTCTCCCCCGTAACACTTGGCAGTAACATTTTTCCGGATCGCGCTGACCGTCTCCCTCGCGATTATTTTCGCC
>ERZ795044.1222-NODE-1222-length-23338-cov-7.386076_pt1 | contig 23338 bp, 22 predicted proteins | sample MGYA00375128_ERZ795044 | MGnify/ENA primary metagenome ERZ795044 (study PRJEB30173, sample SAMN05720213) | anaerobic digester metagenome | isolation source: active sludge of municipal wastewater-treating anaerobic digesters | place: USA | collected 2014-12-22 ... | reverse complement strand
TAATGCTATCGCCGACCCGATACTTGTTGGGAATCTGCTCTTCCCACGGATCGCGGGACAATTGCTTGTACCCCAGCGAAAGGCGTTCCTTTTCCTTATCGATGCGAATCACAACGGCATCCACCTTCTGGCCCTTCTTGAAGAGCTCGGACGGATGCTTGATGTGCTTCGTCCAGGACATATCGGAAATGTGGATCAATCCATCGATGCCTTCTTCCAATCCCACGAACGCGCCGAAATCGGTCAGGCTCTTCACCTTGCCTTCGATCCGCGTGCCGGCCGGATATTTCGCTTCGATCATGTCCCAGGGATTCGGCGCAGTCTGCTTCATGCCCAGGGAAATCTTGCGGCTTCCCGGATCGATATTCAAGACGGCTGCTTCGACCTGATCACCCACCGAAACCACTCGCGATGGATGGCGCACTTCGTGCGTCCACGACATCTCGGACACGTGGACCAACCCTTCCACGCCCGGCTCCAATTCCACGAACGCGCCGTAATCGGTCAAGCTCACCACCCGCCCGCGTACGCGTGTCCCCACCGGGTACTTCGCCGCGACGCCGGTCCAGGGATCCGCCGACTTCTGCTTGAGGCCCAGCGAGATACGGCCGGTTTCCCGATCGTACTTGAGCACAGTGACTTCAACCTTGTCGCTGACCTGGAACAACTCAGACGGATGTCCCACCCGGCCCCACGACATATCGGTGATGTGCAACAAGCCGTCGATGCCGCCCAGATCGATGAACGCACCGTAATCGGTGATGTTCTTGACCGTGCCTTGGATCAACTGGCCTTCTTTCAACGTGGACAACGTCGTTTGGCGACGTCGATCGCGGGTTTCCTCCAGCAGGACGCGCCGGGAGACCACCACATTGCCACGGCGATGGTTGATCTTGATGATCTTCAGCGGGAAGGTTTTCCCGACCAAGCCATCCAGATCGCGGACGGGATGCAGATCGATCTGTGAACCGGGCAAGAACGCCTTGACGCCGATATCGACCATCATGCCGCCCTTGATGCGGGAAATAATCTTGCCTTCGATGCTTTTCTCTTCCTTGTGCAGCTTCTCCAATTCCTCCCAGATTTTCATCTTGTCGGCTTTTTCTTTGGAGAGCACCAGATTGCCGTCCGCGTCTTCGCATTCTTCGAGATACACCTGCAGGCGATCGCCCACTTTTAATTGCGCCAGTTCCTCGTGCGAGAATTGGTCGGCTGGAATCATCCCTTCGGACTTGTAGCCGATATCGACGACCACTTTGTCTTTGCCGATCGCGACCACCATGCCCTCGGTGATGGTGCCTTCCTCAAAATTCCGGAAGGTTTCCTCATACATCGCCGCTAAGGCATCGCGGTCGAGCTTGGGTTCGCTTTGTGGGGTGGCAGTACTCATGAAAGGTCCGTCCTCCGGCCTATGCCGGGTGCTGATAGTGAAAAAACCCGAGTCTTACTCAGCGTTGCAAGACTCGGCTGTCGGTCTGGCTTCTCGATCGTGAGTTGGTCCGGCCTTGGCCGGCCCGTCTCCGGGGTTCGGCACTTGTCCGAGCTCTGCGATCTTGGCCATCACCGTACGACTGACATGCTGATAAAACGCTTTGCCTTCCAACTGCGCGGCCTCTGCCGAGAAGTCCAACGGTTCTCCGTACGTCACCGTCACACGGCGAAATCTCGGCCACGTGGCTCCGGGAGGCAGCACCTCAAACGTCCCGCCGATATGCGCCGGAACAACCCGGCATCCCGTCTGCGATACGATCACCCCGATCCCGGGCTTCCCCGGTTTCAAGGCACCAGTCATCGTCCGCCCTCCCTCGGGGAAAATAGCCACCGCCTTCTCCTCTTTGATCAAGGCGACCACTTTGCTGAAGGCATCCCGATCGAGGCGACCGATCCGCAACGGAATCCATCCCAACGCTTGAAGCAGGCCATTGAGCAACGGGATCGGAAAGAGATCATGCCGCCCCATATACCAGACCCGTCGTGGAATTCCGCAGCCTAACATCGGAATATCCAAATAGCTGGCGTGGTTCGACGCGATCAACACTCCGCCCTGTCGCGGCACGCGGCCGATAGTACGATACCGGAAACAGATCCAGCCGATGGTGCGAGAAAGGACCCACAACAGGCCATACAGTGCGGAGCTCACAATCGCGCCGCAACCACAGCCATCATATGCGAGACGACCTCCTCCACCGGCATGCTCGACGTATCGAGCCGCTCCGCATCGGGTGCGGGAATCAACGGCGCCACCGCACGGGAGCGGTCACGATCATCACGCCCGGTGAGGTCGCGCTTAGTCTGGTCAAACTGAACCGAGTGCCCCGCCGCTACCAGTTCGCGATGCCGCCGGGTGGCCCGAACTTCTGCATCGGCCTCGAGAAAAAATTTTACGTCGGCTTCCGGGAACACCCGGGTTCCGATGTCGCGCCCCTCCGCCACGACACACCCTTCAGCACCGATTTGCCGCTGCACCGGCAACAGCCATTCGCGAACGGCCGGGATGGCTGACACCATCGAGGCCAGCGCCGTCACCTCCGGGGTTCGCAGCTCTCCGGTAATATCGCGCCCATTCAGCAGGACGTGGGATTGTTCAGGGCCACAGGCCATCTGCAGTGTCGTTTTAGGGAGCAACGCGGCGATGGCCTGGTGATCGTCAGGGCTGAGCCCCGTGTTATGAACCTTCCACGCAATGGCGCGATACAAGGCACCGGTATCCAGATACAAGTAGCCAAGCCGCAACGCCAATAGTCGCGCAACCGTACTCTTCCCTACACCGGCTGGACCATCAATCGCGATGATCAAGCCACGTTTGCCACGGTTGGCAACACCAATTTCACCCACGCCGTCCTCGCACTATAGACGTTTCCCAGAATCAGTCAATAGTTCCAAGAGCTTACGATCAAAATTCGGGAACGAGGTCTCGATGCAATCCGTATGGAGAATCTGCGTCGCCTGGGCGGCGGTTAACCCGCCGATGGCGACAGACATGGCCACACGATGATCGCCATGACTCTCGCAGGTGGCGCCGGTCAGCGCGCCATTGGTACCGTTATGTCCGAGCCCTTGGATGACCATGCCGTCCGGCCGCTCTTCGATCCGTGCGCCCATGGCCCGCAACTCGTTGGCCATGGTGGCGATCCGATCACTTTCTTTCACCCGCAGTTCTTCCGCGCCGGTGATGACGGTTTCACCCTCCGCCACCGCGGCGGCCACGCACAGGATAGGAAATTCATCGATGGTTTGAGGAATCTGATCGGGTCCGATCCGTACGCCATGGAGCGGTCTGGAACGCACCCGCAAATCCGCTACGGGCTCTCCCGCCTCCTCACGCGGATTCAACACCTCGATATGCGCGCCCATCTTGAGCAGAATATCGATCAGGCCGGTTCGCGTCGGATTCATCCCCACATTGCGAATCGTGACATCGGAGTCCGGAACAATGGAAGCTCCGACCAGGAAAAATGCCGCGGCCGAAAGATCACCGGGCACCACCACCGGCTTGCCGGTCCAACGGACCGAGGGACGCCCTTCGATCCGGACCGTACATCCGTCCCGCTCGAACGGAATCCCGAAATAGGCAAACATGCGCTCGGTGTGATCTCGCGAGAGCCGGGGCTCAGAGATCGTCGTGAGTCCATCGGCATACAGGGCCGCAAACAGCAATGACGATTTAATCTGAGCGCTCGCCACCGGCGAGACATAGGACAGGCCCTTGAGCCTCGTCCCTGTGATGGCCAGAGGGGCAAGTTCTCCGCCCTTCCGTCCGGCAATGGTTGCGCCCATCGCCCGCAGTGGCTTCACCACCCGGCCCATAGGACGCCGCCTGATCGATTCGTCTCCGGTGAGGACCGTAAAGAAATCCTGCCCCGCCAGCAGTCCGGCTATCAACCGGATTCCCGTCCCGGAATTGCCGCAATCGATGGGACCGAACGGTTCCGTCAAACCCCACATCCCTTTGCCGTAGACCGTTAGCGATTCCGGCGTCTCCTCGATCCGCACTCCCAGTGACTGGAAGGCGCGCATGGTATTCAAGCAATCTTCACCGCGGCAATACTCCGTCACGGTGCTCGTTCCTTCGGCCAACGCCGTGAGGATGATGGCCCGATGCGTGACGGACTTATCGCCCGGCACCGTGATGGTACCCTTCAACGGGCGGCCTGGCGTGATCGTTAACGAAGCCATCGCAGCTTAAGCCTTCCCTGGCGTCCGGGGGATGAGTTGTTCGCGTTCGTGCTTGGCCTTGTCCAATTGCTTTTCGATGCCGGCCGCATCGCCGGCGGCAATCAGCCGCTTGAGTTCACCGAGATGCCGTTCATACGTCTCGATCAACGACACGACATTGTCCCGATTCCACAGGAATATGTCTCGCCACATCTCCGGCGAACTAGCGGCAATCCGGGTGGTATCGCGCAATCCGCCGCCGGAATGACCGGCCAGGTCTAATTCCGGCACGCCATGGTCGCGGACATCGGCCAAGGCCGTCATCAACGCAAAGGCCGCCGCATGCGGGAGATGGCTGACGGCACCGAGGATCTTATCGTGGAGAAAGGGATCCATCTCCAGCACGATCGACCCCGCGAGCTCCCAGATTGTACGAACGATCTTCAGTGCCTCGGGATCTGTGTGGGCGGTGGGCGTCAGAATGCAGCGGGCACCGGAAAAAAGCGTCTCCGATCCGGCAGCGACACCCGTCTTTTCCTTGCCGGCAATGGGATGGGCGCCGACAAATTTTACCCCCGACGGCAGCAAGGCCTCGGCCCTGGTGACCAATTCCCCCTTCACACTGCCGACGTCGCTTACTATTGTATCGGGCTTGAGACAGCCGGCCCACTCCTGCAAATGCCGTTCATAGGTATCCACCGGCGTGGCCAGTACCACGAAGTCTGCATCTGCGACGCCTTCGCGCGGATCAGACACGTACCGATCAATGGCGCCGACCTCAACCGCCGTTTTCAGGTTCTCCACCCGGCGTCCGATGCCAACGACAGAATCCGCCAGCTTCTGACGGCGCAGGATCATCCCCAGAGAGCCGCCGATCAAGCCGACCCCGATAATGGCCACTTGTTTGAAATGTGGTGTCGTCATTGGATACTTGCCGGGTCCTCAGGACATGCCCGGGGCAACGTCCCGCCGCTTCCTTACAACGTGCGATCGACGGCGGCGGCGATCTTGCGCAAATCTCCCATCAATTCTTTGAATTTCGACGGCCGGATGGATTCCTCTCCATCACACAGGGCACATTCGGGATTGGAATGTACTTCGATCAACAATCCGTCTGCCCCGGCTGCAATGGCCGCTTTGGACATCGGCGCCACCAAATCCCATTTACCGGTCGCATGGCTGGGATCGACGATGACAGGGAGATGGGAAAGATCCTTGAGCGTCGGGATGGCCGCGAGATCCAGCGTGTTCCGATACTGCGTTTCAAAGGTGCGGATCCCACGCTCGCACAACATGACATTACGATTGCCGCGAGACATGATGTACTCCGCGGACAGCAGAAACTCCTTGATAGTGGCTGAGAGGCCGCGCTTCAACAGGACCGGCTTATCATACGCGCCGACTTCCTTGAGGAGCTCGAAATTCTGCATATTCCGGGCGCCGATTTGAATGATGTCGGCTTTTTCCAGAAAGAGTTCGATATCACGGGTATCGAGAATCTCGCTCACGACCGGCAGGCCGGTCTGCTTCTTGGCCTCCACCAGATAATCCAACCCTTCGCGTCCCAATCCCTGGAAGGAATAGGGCGAGGTCCGCGGCTTATATGCCCCGCCTCGTAGCACCGTCGCGCCGGCCGATTTCACTTCGTGCGCAATCCCCACGGTCAATTCTAAACGTTCGACCGCACAGGGACCGGCCATGATCGTAATTTTCTTATCGCCGATCTTGACGCCGTTCACGTCAATGATCGTGTTTTCTTTCTTAAATTCTCGGCTGACGAGCTTCCAGGGAGCAAGAATCGGCAACACGCTCTCCACACCCGGGAGGGCGGTCAATGGCTGATTGTGCAGAATCCGGTCGTCCCCGATCACCCCGATAATGGTTCGTTCCTGCCCCGCCGAGATGTGCGACTTCAGCCCCAATTCCCGAAGCCGGTCGGTAATGTGATCGACTTCCCGCTCCGAAGCGTCAGGCTTCAAGACAATAATCATGGTCTCGTCTCGCTTTCCTTATTGCGACGCGCGCGTGACGTCTTCCAGCGCGCTCAGGAACAATTGGTTTTCTTCCGGGAGGCCGATGGTCACCCGCAACATGCGACCTTCGATATGACGCACAATGATGCCCTTGGCCAACAACGCGTCAAAGACTGCACGCCCGCTTCGTCCGACATCGAAATAGAGAAAATTCGTTTCACTGGGCAAGGCCTCGAACCCCAGCCGGCGCAGACCGGCACGCACCTTGTCCATTTCCACGTGATTGAGTGAGCGGCTTGCCGCCACATGCGCCTCGTCGTCCAGCGCCGCCAATGCGGCACGTTGCGCCATACTGTTGGCGTTGAAGGGGGGACGGATTCGATTCAAGTAATTCGTAATTTCAGGGGTGGTGATGCCATATCCGATGCGCAAGCCCGCTAATCCATAAATCTTGGAGAACGTCCGCAAGACGATGACAGGGCGTCCGGCCTTGACGTACCCGAGCGACTCGGGGAATTCCGGATGCCGCACATATTCGTAATAGGCCTCATCGAACACCACGACGACATGATCAGGCACCCGTGCCATCAAGGCCGCCACTTCCGCCTTGGTCGCCATGGTGCCGGTCGGGTTGTTGGGGTTGCAGACAAAGAGCAACCGCGTCTTGTCGGTGATGGCCGCGGCCATAGCCGGCAAATCGTGATGCCAATTTTTCTGCGGCACTTCGACCACCACCCCGTGCGCCGCCTTGACCTCCATTTTATAGATCACGAAGGTATGCTCAGCCATTACGGCTTCGTCTCCGGGCGACAGGAACGTTCGCGCGAGGAGGCCGAGGATTTCATCGGATCCGTTTCCGAGGATGACCTGGTCCGGTGCGACCTTCCAGCGCTCGGCCAAGGCTCCGCGTAAGCGAAAGGCTCCGCCGTCTGGATACCGGTGCAAGGTCGGAACGGTCTCGGCGAGCACGGCCATGGCCTTCGGCGAGGGCCCGATCGGATTTTCGTTGGAGGCCAGCTTCACGGCGCGCGGCAATCCCAACTCTCGCTGTAGTTCTTCGATGGGCTTTCCAGGCACGTACGGCACGAGGGAGGCGATATCGGGATGCACCTTCAATGGCATGGTGTAACTCGGACCTCTAGGAATAGGCGGGATACGACCCGAGAATCTTCATGAACAGGCAGCGACTCTTGACCTCTTCTGCCGCTTTCTTGACCCGCTCCTCGTCGATGTGCCCTTCGATATCGACAAAGAAAATATATTCCCAGGCTTTGCGGCGAGAGGGACGCGATTCGATCTTCGTCATATTCAAGCCATGGGAGGCAAACGGTCGCAATAAGTCATATAGCGCGCCGACCTTGTCCTTGACCGACAACATCAGTGAGGTCTTGTCCCGGCCCGTCCGCTCCGGCGCCTTCTGCGACAGCACCAGAAATCGGGTGAAGTTATTGATATTGTCTTCAATTCTGGCTGTCACCACTTTTAAGCCATAGAGCTGGGAAGCCAATTCCGACGCAATCGCCGCGGCCGAGGGATCGTCCACCGACATTTCCGCAGCACGCGCGGTACTTGCCACTTCCGACACCGGGACATGCGGCAAGTTGGTCTCCAACCAATTTCGACACTGCGCAATCGCATGGGGATGCGAATAAATGCGCTTAATGTCCGCGGCTACTCCGCTCTTGGACATCAGGTGGTGCGCCACTTCCTGCAGCACTTCGCCGTAGATCAGGAGATTGGAATCGACGAACATGTCGAGGGTGTGATTGACCACGCCTTCGGTGGTATTTTCGATCGGCACAACGCCGAAATGGGCGCGTCCACGCTCCACTTCACTGAACACGTCCTTAATACTGTTGACCGGGATATATTGCGCCGAGGCCCCGAATTTCTGCATGCACGCCATATGCGTAAACGTGGCTCTCGGGCCGAGGTAGGCGACCTTTTGAGGCCCCTCCAGGGACAAGGACGCCGACATGATTTCCCGATAGACCGCCCGGATGGCGTCAGTGGGAAAGGGTCCCGTGTTTTGTTTGCTCAGGCGGTCGAAAATCGCCGCTTCACGGGCCGGCGTGTGCAGATGCGCTCCTGCGTCTTTCAGTTTTTTCAGGCGGCCGATTTCGATGACCGATTTTGAGCGCTCGTTCAGCAGGCGCAAAATCTGATCGTCGAGCCGATCGATTTGTTCGCGATGGACTTGCAAATCATCAGACATGACGGGGGGATTTCCTCCTCGCAATACCGGCTTTCAGGAAGACGGTCCGCGAAACATGTCCAAGCCAAACGGCGCACTTGGACAAGTGAGTATCCTACAGGAGCGACTGCGGGCATTGCAAGGATAGGTCTGGGGATTCAAGGAGTTGCGATCGAATCCGTCTCGCCGGAAAACGGCAGCAGATCTTTTTGTTTTTTGAAATGCTCATAGGCCAGCCTGGTGGCCTGGCGGCCGCGGCCGGTGCGTTCCAGAAAGCCAGCCTGGATCAAATACGGTTCATAGACATCTTCCAGCGTGCCCTTGTCTTCCTGCACGGCGGCTGCCAAAGAATCCACTCCGACCGGCCCACCGTTAAACTTCTCGATCACAGTCAACAGCACACGACGGTCCATCTCATCCAACCCGGCCGCATCGACCGCCAACCACACCAGCGCATCCTGGGCAACTGGTTGCGTGATGCGTCCCCCGGCTTTGATTTGGGCGTAGTCCCGGATGCGTTTAATCAATCGATTGACGATGCGTGGCGTTCCGCGAGCCCGACGGGCGATCTCAGCAGCCCCGGCCTCATCGATCGGAATGTTGAGCAGTCCGGCTGAACGCATGACGATCGACGTCAGCTCCTGAGAGGAATAAAACTCCAGCCGATGCACCAATCCGAACCGATCCCGCAACGGTGAGGTCAAGGCCCCGGCTCTGGTTGTGGCTCCGACCAGGGTAAACCGAGGCAACTCCAGCTTGACGGTCCTAGTCGAGGCGCCCTGCCCGACCACTAGATCCAGCTGGTAATCCTCCATCGCCGGATAGAGCGCTTCCTCCACCGATGCCGGCAAGCGATGGATTTCGTCGATGAACAGGACATCCCGCTCCTGCAAATTGGTCAGAATCGCGGCCAGATCACCCGCATGGCTCAAGACCAGACCGGAAGTCGATCGAATGGCTGATCCCATTTCCCTCGCGATGATGTGCGCGATGGTCGTCTTCCCCAACCCTGGTGGCCCGTAAAAAATGGCGTGATCCAAGGCCTCTCCACGGCGCTTCGCTGCTTCGATGCAAATCTCCAGCGCTTCCTTCATCCGTGATTGCCCGACATACTCTCTCAAGCTCTGCGGACGCAGCGCCGCCTCGAGCCCGCGCTCGTCGTCAGTCAGTTGGTTGCTCACGGTGCGGTCAGACATGGCAGATCCTACAAAGAGTGTCGCGCAGTCATCTGGATTCGGGTGTGGGTCGGAATTTCGGCGGCGGCGGGGACGCGCCCTGTCCAGGGGCCGCTGTGCTGCCGCAATCAGGCGGGCACCGCACTCCCCCCTGGCTCGGATCGGGCATGCTCGCCCCCGGCTGCTGCGACTGACATTGTGACACCAACCCGCCATCGGCGGAGCCGCAACGCGAGGGCACGTTCGACCGGCCGACTTCACTGTAGCCTTCAGGACAGGACCCGCAGACGGACAACATGTTGCTGCCTAAGGGCACACATTGCACCAACACCGGATCGCCATCTTTACAGACCTCCGGGGCATTCGTCCTCCCGGTCGTGGCGTACCCTTCCGGGCACACACCACAGGTCTTGCGGATACTCTTCGGTTCCTCCATGCCGTCGACGGCAGAGACTCGCTCCGTCACAGAGATACAGAGGAAGACCGCCACGACGACGAACCCGGTCGCGATTCCTCGCCAGCAGCGTCTGGTTTGCGCACGCTCGGTCATTGCCATGTGTCACCCCTTGGCCAGATCTTTGAGAGCCTCTCGAATCACCTGCTCCAGCCCCCGCGTCATCACACCCGATTGCTCCACCCGCTTCAACGCCTCTTTCACATCCGGTTGCCGATAGCCGAGATTCACCAACGCCGAGAGGGCGTCCTCATACAATGGATTCGTCGACCGGCCAGGACCGGTCCCGGCCGGCTCTCCTGGCGGATGCAACCGGGCCACCTTGTCCTTGAGTTCCAGGGCAATTCTCGCCGCCGACTTTTTGCCGATGCCCGGCACGGTTCCCAGTTTTTCAATGTCTCCCGCCTGAATCGCCGTGTAGAGGTCTCGCACGGACAGCGTGGAGAGGACGCTGAGCCCCAACTTCGGCCCGATACCGGAAATGCCGGTCAATAACAGAAAGCCTTCCTTCTCGGCTGCGGTAAGAAATCCGAACAGCTGGATGGCATCCTCGCGCACGTGCGTATGGATGCTGAGCGTCACAGGCTCATGCTCATTGGGCAAGGAATAATAAGTACTGAGAGGAACCAAGACCTCATAACCCACGCCATGGACATCGAGCGTGACGTGCGAGGGCGCCTTAAAGGCCACAAGGCCTGTCAGTAAGGCGATCATCTGATCAGAAAAAACGAGGGCTGCGGAGTGATTGGTGAATAGACTGCGTGGTCGTCGATACTCAGTGCCGAAACTCCCGGTTTAGGCGGTGGCGGCGGCAACTTTCTCCATAACCTCGTCGGAGATGTCAAAGTTGGCGTGAACTTTTTGCACATCGTCGTGCTCATCCAGAATTTCCATGAGCTTCAACATGTGCTCCGCCGCCTTCTCCTCCAACGCAATCGTATTTTGGGGAATGAAGTTTAATTCAGCAAGCGTATACTCGATTTTCGCGTCGCTCAGCGCTTTCTTGACGGCCTCAAAATCATGCGGGCTGGTCAGCACCTCGAACGCCTTATCACTGACCTTCACATCTTCCGCCCCGGCTTCCAGGGCAATAGTGAGCAGCGCATCTTCCTCAACCTTGCCCTTTTCAACCACCAGGACGCCTTTCTTATGGAATTGCCAGGCGACCGCCCCGGCCTCCGCCATGTTGCCGCCATTTTTGGTCAGCAGGCTACGGATTTCAGCGACCGTCCGGTTCCGGTTATCCGAGGTAATTTCCATCAAGACGGCGGTCCCCCCAGGGCCATAGCCCTCGAGAGTGAACTCTTCATATGTCACGCCGGGTAACTCGCCGGTACCTCGCTGGATGGCCTTCTTCATGGTATCGCCAGGCATATTCGCTTCTTTGGCCTTGGCAATAGCCAAGCGCAAGCGCGGGTTGCCATCGGGGTCCCCACCAGAGCGAGCTGCAATCGTCAACTCACGGATAATGCGTGTGAAGACCTTGCCGCGCTTGGCATCGACCGCCGATTTATGCCGCTTGATTGTTGCCCAATGACTGTGGCCACCCATGGCGACTCCTCTTCGCGTACACAGACCTTGCTGCGCCTGCGGTCCTGGCACGCGTGAAACCGGAATTAAAAATGTACTGCTAACATAGTCCTGACAAGGGTGTCAACGCGATGCCGGAGTTCATAGGGTCCTGCTGAACAGGAACCGCCCTACTCCGAATAGAACAGCAGCTGTACGCCGATGACGAGGACCAGTCCCGCCCAGAGGAGTTCCCAGTATGACCGCTCTGTCGCAAGCTGCCTCTGGCGCCAGCCGGAAATCAGCTTTGACGATCCCGCCGTAATCGCCATGGTTCCCATCAGGGCATGATGCAGCGCAATTTTGTCGGCAGCGGGGTGATCCCCGTGGGAATGGGCGAACAGCATGAGCCCTCCCACGACGGCAAATATCGGAAGGGGCACCATCCACACCGCGTGGGCGAACCAACCAAGGCGCCGTAGATATTCGATCGTTCCCACGGCGAAGGCCAGCACGCCATAGGTCTTATGCTGCAGCACCTCCGGATCGCTTCCGAAAAACGTCTGCGCGAACGTCATCGACCCGATCGGCCAAGAATCATGATCGCTCCAGATCAGGAGAAACAGTCCTGCCACGGCCAGAGCCCCGGGAAGAAGAAAACGCGTCCATGCCAACAAAGGCCACCCCAAAGCCTGACGCAATTCGCTTAGCCCGATGAGGAGAAGAAAGCCCCCGGCCAAGTGATGATTGAATTCGGAATAGGCGATGCCTTCGAGCGAGCCTTCCCATGGCGTGCCCGAAGAGGAAACCTGTGCATGATGAGTCCCATGTTCCTCTGCTGAGGACGCATGACCATGACCGCCGGATTCAGCGAGGGCATAGGAGGCCGCACAGCAAAAGGCCGCCACGCAGATTGGCATCAGAATCGGGAGCCAAGACCTGAGGGATCTCAGACAGTGAATCGGTCGAGAGAGGGAAACGGGCAGGAATCGAACGGCCCATCCGGACTGCCGGATGGGCCGGAAACTCGTCTCACGCATGCATTGGTCGATTACATGAACTTCATGAACTTCTCTTTGGCTTCGTCCATAACCTGGGCCGTGATCTCAACCAGGCCTCGCTCCTTGGCAATCCGCTCGATTTCCCGGCGAGCCATGGGACGAATGAAGTCGGGAATGTTATCCATACGCTGCTCGGCATCTTTCGTCCACGCGATGCCATTGGGCGAATCGTTCTTGGAATCATCCATCACCTGCAACGTGATGCTCTTGTACCCGTGCTTGCGCGCGTAGGCTTCGACACTGCTTTGCACCATCGGCTTCACAAAGGATGGCAGACGCTCGAGTTTTTCCTTGGCATCCGCGGTCCACGTGAATTCGCTTGTGCCGTTACCATTCTGCGGTTTGCCGCCGGAGGTCAATCCCATTTCCGCGACCATCGCCGAAAACGGGCACCCACCGGAAGTTTTCTCTCCACCTGCCGCAGGCATGCTGGGCTTCGGTGCCGCGGTCGCCGGCTGTCCGCTCTGGATCTTCTCATTCAGATAGGCGGCCATTTGCCCCGCGCCAGCCTGCGCTTCATCCTTGAGAGTTCCGCGAGTCATCTCGAACGGTTCTGCGGCTTCAGTGCGTCCGCCCAGCTTCACACCCAGCGAGGCAACCATTTGGGTTTCGCCGGGATTGGTCACCATCGAAAACTTCGCTTCGCAGGATGGACAGCCGAAGAACACGCCGAGTGAGCCCTCACCGGGTTTTTCGACCTTCTGAAACGTCATGTAGGTCTCGCAGTTCAGGCAAACGAACTTCATAGGATCCCCCTTCTAGGCCGCTCCGCTTACAGCTTTTCCGCCAGGACTTTTTTGTAATCCAGCAACGATTGAATCCGCCCGACAATCTCCTGATATTTCCGGATCGTCGGATATTCAGGATCAAGGAGCGGCTGCCCCTTATCGAATGTTTTCGCGAGTGTGCGGTCAAAGGGAATACGACCCAGCAACGGCAGATCAAGCACCTCACACATCGCTTCGGTATTCCCCTCGAACAGCTCATTTTCGGCGCCACAGGACGGACACCGATACTCGCTCATATTTTCTACGATGCCCAACACCCGGATTCCCATATCCCTGGCGTAGGTCACTGATTTCTGCACCACATCGGATGCGACTTCCGAGGGCGTCGTCACAACGATCGCCCCGGCTAGATCGGGAATAAACCCGGCGATGACCGGCGGCTTGTCCGCAGCCGCGCCAGGAGGCAAATCAGCCAGGAGATAATCCAGCTCTCCCCAGACCACGTCGGCGAGGAATTCCCGAATCACGTTCATTTCCATCAAGCCGAGCCAGACCGGGCTCAAGTCCATGGGCCCCTTCCAGCGGACGGGCGAGGCATCACCCAGGAAAAAATCCATCGACGCGACTTTGATCCCAAGCGGCCCGACTGGAGGCTGAGCCCCCTCGGGCGTCATGGTCAACGACTGGCCGTGCAAGCCCATCATGCGTGGGACGCAGGGACCGTTCAAATCCACATCGAGCAAGCCAACCTTCGCCCCCTGGCGCGCAAATGCCAAGGCGAGATTGACGGTCGTCATGCTCTTCCCGACTCCGCCTTTGCCGCTCATCACCACCAGTTTCTGCTTGATGCCGGCCATTCGAGCCTGCACCTGCTTCATCTGCGCGGTGATCTGCTGCACGACTTTGGCGTCGTCAGAATACTGAAGTTTTGTCAGGATCGACTTGAGATCCTTCCCGGCGGCCATGGTCATGAAAAACCCTCGAAATTGTTGATGAAGGACGCTACCACAGGGGTTTCGGTGGAGTCAAACCGCTTCCAGACGCTTTGGTCAGATGGAATATTGAATGCTGGATTTAGTCCCCGAGGGCTGGATCAGCACGCCCCGCTTCTTCAACTCCTCAAGGATTTGACGGGCAGCAGCATCGAAATCCTGCGGACCGGCAAAATGCAAATCGGTATTCGGTGGCGGCTCCTCACCAGCCCGGCTCATATGGACGGCAATCACCGGCGCCGGCTGCACCAGCGTCCGTATCATCTCCGCCATGCGCTGATAATTGATACCGAATGTTTTGCTGGTGGAGACGACAATCAGACCGGTGTCGATCAACAGCCTGGCTACTTCGCCATATCGACGAACCCGCTCGGACGCAAAGGATGGATCGGCGGCAGATAAATCCGCATCCAGCCCCTGCAGGAGGTTTTCCCCTTCCAACAAATAGGCATGCCGGCTATCGGCCACCAACAAGGCTTCAACCCGGCGCGCAAGAAATGTCTTACCCGTCTGGGCCGAACCGGTAAAGAGGACGATAGCCGCACGGTGCCCATACTGTAGCGCCCGGTCTTCGGACCGGACGTCGCCTGTGAGCCAGGCATATTCCCGCTGCCGTGCCTCTTCCCGCAAACCTTCCTGTTCGTCGTGCACCAGTTCGGTGATGATCCCGCCCCCGGAAATGTCATATTCGTCCACCAGCACGAAGCGGCCGGTCGATTCGAACGAGGACGAGAGGTCAAACGCGAGCGGTGATTTGACGCGCAGGGTCAATTCGGCGACTTGATTCCGTGCCACCGATTGGCTCTCCTGCAGCTGCGCCAAGTCGGCGGTATCGATAATGCGGTGGATGACCGCCACCTCGCAGGGTACTTCCCTCGTGGCCAGACGCAATACATACTTCCGCCCCTTCTCGAGGGGCCGCCTCCCCATCCAGAACAGATTGACCCGCACCGCCGTCGAAACCAGCGGGACCGAATCCCGATGCGAGGCAATTTCCCCGCGCTCGACAAAGATCTGCTCATCGAGCGTAATACCAACGGATTGCCCGGCCTGCGCCTCAGTCGGAGACGGATCGACATTAAACCCTTCGATCGATTGCACCACCGCCGTCTTGTTCGAGGGGGAAAACACGAGCTGATCGCCGACCTTCAATCGTCCCGCCGTAATTCGTCCGGCAAGGATTCTCCGGGCGTCAAACTTGTAGACATCCTGGAGCGGAAACCGGAGGGGCTGCTCTGATCGAACCTGCTCCTTCTTGAAGAGCGCCAGCGTATCCAGGACGGTGGGCCCTTGATACCAGTTCATGTTACCGCTTCGGACGGCGATGTTATCGCCCATCTTGGCGCTGACCGGAATCATCTGTTGCGGCACCGCCCGGAACTGTCCCAAGAACTCCCGATATTCCTTCTCGATCCCGTCGAAGACATCCTGCCGATAACCGACCAAATCCATTTTATTGACGACGACGGCGAACTGGGTTACGCCGAGCAGCGACAGCAGATACCCGTGCTTCTTCGATTGTTCGCGCACCCCCTCTAACGCATCGATCAGCAACAGCGCGGCTTCAGCCCGGGCAGCGCCCGAGATCATATTCTTGAGAAATTCTTTATGCCCCGGCGCGTCAATGATGATGTATTGCCGCCCGTTCCAGATAAAGAACGTACGCGCCGTATCGATCGTAATGCCCTGTTCCTGTTCCTCCAAAAACGCATCGAACAGAAAGGCGTATTCGAACTCCTTGCCCTGTTGCCGGCAGATGGCCTGCACCTTTTCCAACTTCCCTTCGGGCAATGAGCCGGTGTCGGCGTAGAGCCTTCCCACCAGGGTGGATTTCCCGTGATCGACGTGCCCCACAATGACGATATTGAGGCTTTCCTGCGGCTTGGTCTGATCGTGCTGTGTCATATCATTACTCGTGCTGTGGAACTCTCGTGTTTCAATTTCGTCCGATACCAGCCAGTCGTGCGACTGAGGGAGCCGGACTTACATGTAGCCCTTCTTACGAAGCATCTCCATGCCTCGCCCCGCATCCTGCGCGCGGCCGGCCCGTTCAGCCACCGTGCTCTTACGCAGCTCGACAATGATCTCGTCAACCGTTTTCGCGGTCGACTTGATAGGCATGGTACAGGGTGCGCAGCCGAGGCTACGATATCGGGTGCCATCCCCCCTGTCGAGATACAGATCCATGAAGGGAATGTTCTCGTGCTTGATGTATTCCCAGATATTGATCTCGGTCCAATCAAGAAGCGGATGAATTCGGATGTGCGTCCCCGGCGGGAAGGTGGTCTTGAACTGATCCCACAATTCAGGCGGCTGGTCGCGAAAATCCCAATCGCCGTGTTTGTCACGCGGAGAAAAGTAGCGCTCCTTCGCCCTGGTGCTGTCTTCGTCGGCACGCACACCGAGAATGATGCCCGTGTACCCCTTTTCCTCGACGAGATTTTTCATGGCATTCGTCTTCAGTGCCGTGCAGCAGACATCCCGGCCCAGCGTATGATTCATCCCCGCGGCCAAGGCTTCCTTATTCTGGCCCACTACCAGATTGAGTCGCCATTCGCGCGCAATCCGATCACGGTATTCGATCATCGCCGGAATTTTGTAACTCGTATCCACGTGCAGCAACGGAAAGGGCACATGCCCGAAGAAGGCCTTGCGAGCCAGCCACAGCAAGACCGTCGAATCCTTCCCCATCGACCACAACATGGCGAGGTGATTGAAGTGCTTATAGGCTTCGCGAAGAATGTAGACGCTTTGGTCTTCGAGTTGACGCAAATGTTTCATGATTCACACTCTTATATTTATGCGGACAGGCCGACTTTCGGCGCCGCTCCTGCTTCCGACCCTGTTCCCGCAATCAGTTCTGCCAATTTAGCCTTCGCCCGTCCGGACTCTAACGCGCTTCGGGCTGCCGCCAGATTTCCGGTGATCGACGTCCCCTTCCCAGCCGCATAGAGCAACATCGCGGCATTGAGCAGAACCCAGTCCCGTTGCCCGCCCTGGATCTCATTGGCAACCAACCGCTTGATCAAATCGGCTTCCCGCTCCCGTTGCTCCGCCGGGAATCCCGCCATCTCGCGGAATGTCGCCATGGCCAACCCACCGTCCTTGGGCTGAAAGGTAAAGGGCGTGATGCGTTCGTCTTTGAGTTCCAAGAGGCGCGTTGAGTTGCCGATCGACAGTTCCGGATCCCCTTCGACGCCGCGGATGACCAGCGCGCGCGGGCAGCTCAGCATACGCAAGGCCTCGATCGTTTTTTCGAAATAGGGCGGATGCGACAAGCCGATCACCTGTGACGTGGCGCGGGCCGGATTCAGCATTCTCGCCACAGGGTGGAAGAAATTGCGCACGCCCAATTCCTGCCGCATTTCAAGAAACCGGCTTACCGGCGGGTGGTACAACGCCAGATCCAGATAGGCAAACCCTTTCTTTTCCAGCTCAGGCCCAACGAGCTTGGCCGTCTGATCGGTCGGAATACCCAGGAGCTTCAAGACGGAGGAGACGCCGCGTCGATCGGCCGGCCCGTCCACTCCATGAAGCAACAGGACCGCACCGGCCGCCGCCGCAATAATCGCGGCAGGCACAATGGCGTGAAAGGTTTCCCGCTTTCCTGCATAGACGGGCACATCCACGACTCCGAGTCCGGAACGAACCGGCACCGGGGGAACATATTGCCTGGCCGTGGCGGTAAACGCGGCCAATTCCGTAACCGACTCGGACTTGAAACGCATGGCCGTCAGAAACGCGCCGATCTGAGCCTGCGTGGCGGTCCCTTCTATCATCAGGCGCATGGCCTGCTTGGCTTCTTCCCACGTGAGATCCTTGGACGTTTTTTGACCTTTGGCGACTTTGGCGAGCAGATGTTGCATGTGATGGATGTAACCTTGTCTGTGTCAGGATGACGATGATGTTATTTGTGCAGTCCGCATTCGGTCTTGCCGAAATTCTTCCACCGACCGGAACGCGGATCGTCTCCCGGAAGGACAGGCGCGGTGCAATGCGTGCACCCGATGCTGGGGTAGTTGCGGTCGTGCAAGCTGTTGTAGGGCACCTCATGGAGCTGGAGATACGTCCACACCTGTTCACTACTCCACTTGGCCAGAGGGTTCACTTTGACCAGATTGAATTTCTTGTCCCACTCGATCAGGCCGGCATTGGCCCGGGTCGGAGCCTGATCCCGCCTGATTCCGGTGATCCACGCACTGTATTGACCGAGAATACGGGTCAGTGGTTCGATTTTTCTGAGCTCGCAACACTGATCGGGCTTGCTTGCCCATAAGGCCGCGCCATGTTGGGCAGCCTGTTGCTCCGGCGTCAAGAGCGATTTCATCTGGATCACCTGTGCCGGCTTCAGACCGTAGCGCGCAATAATGCGGTCCCGCACATCGAACGTTTCCGGAAACAGAAAATCGGTGTCGAGATAGAACAGCGGCGCCTCCGGATCGATCCGGTGCACCATATCAACCAACGCGACATCTTCCGCCCCGAAGCTGCAGGCGAGCACGATTCGTCCCTGATACGTCTTCAGGGCATACTTCAGCACATCCCACGGCTGTTGGGCTTCAAAGGAGTCGCTGAGCGTCTTCAGCTCTGCGTCAGAGGGTCGTTCGGCGGACTTCTGAGTTTCGTTCACCCTTCTTACCCCTCAACCTTTTCCACCAGAATTTTGAAATGTTTGGCCTCGGGTTCCAATGGGCCTTCTTCGAGAATCTTATGCCCGTCGTTCCGTAAACTCATCGGCACATTCCGGATCGGTTCGCCGGCATCCAGCCAGACTTCGAGCTGCTCACCGTTGTCCATCATCTCCAATTTCAATTTCGTCTTCACATAATTCATCGGGCAGGCCACACCGCGCAAATCATAGACCGGCGCGGTCGCAACAGGACTCACCGGTTCCTGTTTCGGAGCGGGGGCTGGGATCACCTCTTCTTTCACCTGCGCCAACTTCAAATCCTTGCCCATTTGTTCGGTGGCTGCCCGGCAGACTGAGAGAAACCGCTTAGCGAAGGCCATTTTGTCATTCGCGGCCTCGGCCGTGGCATCCTTTGATCCCAAATCACCAACCTGGGCGCCGAGATTCGTATAGGACGCCGGGACGATGCCTTTGCTCGCCAAGCGCGTATCGAATTCCTGGAAGGTCTCGGCATCGGTCGCCGGATCGATCCCTTCGGTCACCAACAAACCCTTCGCCGCCGCTAGCACGGCGCGATAGGACTTATTCACCGAGAGTGCGTATTGATGCTTCTCCACGAGCAGTTTCGCCTGATACAGTTCCTGATCGGCCTCCAACATGCGGTCGTCGATCATTTCCAAGGCTCCGCCTGCGCACTCGCCGGGGCCCAAATCCTCCAACACAAATTCGGCTTCGCCTTCCCAGTCGTAGTAATAGGTCGGATCCTGGTCGTACGGCGGAACAATCGTATAGGGAATGAGTTCGTCCTTGAGGACATTTTTCCCCACCCGCCCGATGAACGATTGCAGACTTTCTCCGGTCTTCCGGTCCCGACGATACACGTCCACGAGATGACGCACCGCCGCCGGAACACTTTTCGCCGGCAACTTCACCGCGAGTTGCCCGATCTTGGGCGTGCCGTCCACATGTCCACCCAGGTGCAATTCGTAATGCGGCGCCGTGTGCTCACCAAGCCGTTTACCGACTCCGTGCAATCCGATTGTCGCAATATGGTGTTGCGCGCACGAGTTATGGCAGCCGCTGATTTTGACGCTGACGTCGCGCAGATCTTCAGGCACCTGCCCGGCAGGGAAAACCTCGGCGAGAGCGCGGGCCATCCCCTTTGACGAGGTGATCCCCAATCCGCAGGTATCCGTGCCCGGGCAGGCAATGATGTCCTCCACGAGCTCGGCCCCGGGATCGCCCAGGCTATGCGCCACCAGCTCCGCATGAAACGCTTCGAGGCGTTCTTCAGGAATCCAACGGATGATCACATTCTGATTGATGGTCGTCCGGATGTTTCCATTGGAATACCGTTCAGCCAGATCCGCCACGACCCACATTTGTTCGCCCGTCAAATCGCCCATCGGCAACTTAATGGCTGCCGCAGCAAATCCCGCCTGCCGTTGGGGCACCACATTGGTCCGCTTCCAGGCATCAAATGCGGATTCAGCGCCATTGCGCGAGACAGCCCCGTTTCCATGGCCATTCCCGTTTCCGTTGGTGCTGCTCGGCGCTTTCGTCGGCATCAACAAGGGCGGCGTATCGGCGTACTCCAGCAGCTTGATCGGTTCATGCGTCGGCACCGCATATCCCATGGCTGCGTAGGCCGCTTCCCAGCGACGCTTGAATTCGTCGAAGCCGAGTTTCTCGATGACGAACTTCATGCGAGCCTTGTTTCGATTCTTGCGATTGCCGAGCGTATCGAACACCTTGATGACAGCTTCGATGGTCGGCAGCAATTCGTCCATCGGGGTAAATTCTCGCAGCACTTGCGCCATGCGCGGGGTCGACCCCAAGCCGCCGCCCGCCACCATCCGGAACCCGATGGTTCCATCCGCGCGCTTCGCCGCCAGCAAACCGATGTCGTGAATGGGCGTGAGGGCGCAATCCTGACGGCAGCCTGAGAGCGCGATCTTGAATTTTCGCGGGAGACTCTGATTGAGGGGATTGCGCAGGAGATGATACGCGACCGTTTTCGCATACGGTGTCACATCGAACACTTCGCCCTGGCACACCCCTGCCAAGTGGCACGCCGTCACATTACGCACCGTGTTGGCACAGGCTTCACGCGTGGTCAATCCCACGGAGGCCAGTTGACGCATCATCTCGGGCACGTGCTTGAGCTCCACGAAATGCAGTTGAATATCCTGCCGTGTCGTCACATGGCCCACGCCGGTGGCGAACTGATCGGCCAGTTCAGCGACTCGTCGCAACTGATTCGCCGTGAGGCCGCCGAACGGAATTTTGATCCGGAACATCTGCACGCCCGGTTGCCGCTGGCCGTAAATACCGTACTGCAGCCGGAAGGGCTTGAAGATATCGGTGGAGAGATCGCCGGCCAGCACACGCTGAGCCTCAGCTTCAAACGTCTCGATTTCTTCGACAATATGCGGGGGAATGGGCTCGGTCTTCACGGCCGGACGCAGAGCCTCTGTATGAGAACTGATCATAACGACCTCGTCGGTTCGGAAGTAATGTGCTGGCGCCTCATGCGAAACTTCAGATGTGATACATCAATGTATGTTGCTCGTCGAGAGCGCGCTGGCGCTTGGCCAACTCCTCGACGGTGACTTCGGATAACACACTCAATTCCGCTCGTTTCACACGATCCCACAAATGTGCGAGCAGGGCCTCCTGCTTGGATGCCCGTGACGACGTCGGCTTCGGAGCGGCGTCTCCGTTCGTCGTGAGCAGCGGGCCTTCTAAGGCATCGAGAATATCCGCGACAGAAAGCTCAGAGGGCTTTCGACTTAACACGTACCCGCCCTGCGCGCCGCGCTGACTTGTCACAACGCCCGCTTTCTTCATCGCATGCAGCACCTGCTCCAGAAAACGAGCAGGAATAGCCTGTCGTTTGGCAATCGATTTTGCGCACACCGGATGCTCAGCGTGGTGCAGCGCGAGATCTACGGCAGCAATGATCCCATAGGTGGCTCTAAGGCTGACCTTCATTTGCGACTATTCCGATGGGGATTCATGAACGTCTATACCTTGCGCCCCGCTTTCCTGTCAAGCCTGGCCACGAGCGCCGGCGTAGCAACATGGTAGAGACTCTGCCCGCTCACCCCATTCATCTACTATTTGTCGAGGCCTGCCCCTGCGCCTATAGACCCGCTCCATTGAAAAGCTCTCGTCCGGCAATACGAATCACTTCTGCCGGCGACCTCTTTCACCCACGCCATTGCCCCTTTGAACCATCACGCTCCATCGGCGTGGCGGCAGATTTTTCGTCATTGACATCATCAGGGGCCTGAGCAATAATCCCGCCCTCTTCTTCCTCGGTACCGTTCATGACGCTGCGTTCATCAACATTTAATATTCTTTTGCTCAGTACAGACAGCGAGATCCAGTCACACTACAAGGACCTTTTCGGTGAGCAGGCGATTACCGTGGGCCGTGAGGGCTCCTCGCTGCAAAAGGACCTGGCGAAGCGCGACTACGACGCCGTCATCATTGAGTCGAAGTTGGCAGCCGCCGCGGATCTCGGCAAACTGCTCACGGGAATCGATCCTTCTCGGACGCTGCTCCTGGTGGGATCTCGCACCGTGCTGAAACGTACGGCATCTGCACTTCAGGCGTCCAAAGCGCCTAAAGCCGATGTGCCTCAAGCCAACGGAAAAGGGCAAGGGCTGTGTTTGGACTCTTATCTCGAACACAAGGTCGGTGATTTCGTCAAAGGCATGCGGAACGGCTCAGGCAAGAATCTCCACCCCATGCTGATCGCCGCGGTCGAACGTCCGTTAATTCTGCTGACCTTGCGGGAGACCAAGGGTAACCAGATCCAAGCAGCTGAACTTCTTGGCCTGAATCGCAATACCCTGAGAAAAAAAATTCTCGATCTGGATATCCCCGTCAAACGCGCCAAGGCGAGCTAGAGCACCGTCGGCCGAGTCGTACCTCATCAAGAGGCGACACAGGTACGCCCATGCATCACATCCACAGGTCGCCAACCACCAATGGAGGGACGCAATGACCAAGGAAGAATTGATTGCACAAATGGCGAACAGTGCCGGTATCACCAAGGTCGCCGCAACGGTGGCGCTCGAAGCCTTCACCGGCGCGGTCACGACCTCGCTCAAAAAGGGAAAACGTGTGACGCTGGTCAATTTCGGCACCTTCACGATTTCAAAGCGCAAGGCCAGGATGGGCCGCAATCCGCGAACCGGTGAAGCGTTAAAAATACCAGCCGCCCGCATTCCGAAGTTCTCGGCCGGCAAGGAACTGAAGGCGGCAGTCAAATAGTGGGACGGCAGACACCCGGAGACCCCACCGGGAATAGACGCGATTGCGTCGCGCGATCACAGGGAAAAGCCTGTTTTGCCATCACGTTTCCTTGACACCTTTGGTAAGCCTGTATTAGCATCGCCGATCGATAGGCGCGTAGCTCAGGGGGAGAGCGCTACCTTGACACGGTAGAGGTCGACG
>ERZ795044.1220-NODE-1220-length-23360-cov-4.778073_pt1 | contig 23360 bp, 40 predicted proteins | sample MGYA00375128_ERZ795044 | MGnify/ENA primary metagenome ERZ795044 (study PRJEB30173, sample SAMN05720213) | anaerobic digester metagenome | isolation source: active sludge of municipal wastewater-treating anaerobic digesters | place: USA | collected 2014-12-22 ... | reverse complement strand
TAAAAATAGACCAATATATTTCCCAAAAGGTATTGGTAAAATGACATTTAATGATAAAAAACAAACATGGGAAAATCAAAAAAGAATAATTGATAATATTATTAATAAAAACCATGACAAAAAAGGTATAATACACACAACAAATTATGAAATTTCTAAATGGTTAGAAGAGCATTATAAAAATAATAAAAGATTTATATTTCATACATCGGAAACAAGAGATGAATCTTTATTTAAACATATGCAATCTACAGAACCAACTATTTTAGTTAGTCCTTCTATGATGAATGGAGTTGATCTTCGCGATAATTTATCAAGATTCCAAATAATAATGAAAATACCATATCCAAATATAAGTTCAAATAAAATTAAAAAAAGACAAAAGGATTTAAATGAATGGTATAATTGGAAAACTTGCTGTGATTTAATTCAAATGTATGGAAGATCAATTAGAAATGAAAGTGATTATGCAGAAACTTACATATTGGATGATTCGTTCAGTAATATATTAAAATTTAATTATAAATATTTACCTAATTGGTTTACAAATGCTATTAAAATTTTAAAATTTTAAATATTCTAATAATTTTTTATTTATATTTTCATTATATTTTATACGTAATAAATGAATATTGTTATTTTTACAATATTCATTTTTAATTTTATCTCTATTTTGAATATTTATAAATTCTTTTTCACCACCAAATTGTTTAATGATTTTAAAATGTTGTAAACCATCATATTCAATACATGTATTATAATTTGGTAAATAAAAATCAAAATATAATTTTTTAATATACTTACAATTATCAAATTTTTTTTGTGATTCGTATGTTATGTTTAATTTATTTAATATTGCTTTTATTTGTTTTTCACCTTTACTATCATTACAATATATACATCCATTTCCTAATAAATGACTATTTGGAATTTGTTCAAAAATACCATGAACAGGACATATTATTTTTACTTTAATTCTATTATTGATATAATTAACTAAAGAGTAATCATATTTATTATTATGTATTTCTTTTGATTTATCAATAAATATTTTTGTTGTTAATCTTTTATTTACACAACATTCTGAACATCCACAACCCTTTAAATGATCTTGTGGTATTTGATTAAAAACACCATGAATAGGACATATAATTTTTACTTTAGTGCAATTGTTTTTATATTCAACTAATGAATAATCATATTTATTATTATGTATTATATTTGATCTAGTTATAAAATTATTTAAATCCATTTTTTGTTTATTTGATTGATTAATATAATTGCATTTTTTACACCCATGACTATTTAAATGATGATGTGGTGTTTGTTTAAATTTATCATGTTGTTTACAAATAATATTAATTTTATGATGAGCACCTATATATTCAACTAATGAATAATCATATTTATCACCGTGTATTTTTCTAGCTTCTATTATAAATTGTTCAGTTGTTTTTCTTTTCATCTAAAGAATTTATTATTTTTTCTAATTGTTTTTGAATCCAACTATTTAATTTAAAGTCATTATCTTTACAGTATTTCTTTAATTTATTGTGTAATTCTGGTGATATTTTAATTGTTTTAAATTCATTCGTATTCATAAACTATTTTATTTTTTATTTATATATAAAAAATAAAAAGTGTAAAAAAGTGTAATTTATTAAAATTATAATTATGAGTAGTATAGAATTTGGTAAATGTATTTTTTGTGGAAATGTAGGATTTCTTGAACGAACATATTTTAAATATAATATTAAATGTGATTGTCATTCACCACAACATTTTGAATTAGTAATACATTGTTATAAATGTGAACAAATTGAACCAAAAACTACCAAAATATCATATGGTTCTAATAACATTATTATAGAAACAGATAAATTAAAAACTATTAATAAAAAAATAGATATAAGAGATTATATAAGATCATTAAAATTAAAAAAAAAATAATAAAATAATTTAATTATGAAATGGATATTTATATTTTTATACATTATAATAACATGGTTCATATTAGGTATTATAAATATATTTAAATTTATATTTTATTTAGATAATAAACATTTTGATTATTATGGTACATATTTTTTAACAATAAAAGATATTAAAGATTGGAATAATGAATTATTAACACCAACAATATATTATAAATCTTGTAATGGATTAAATATTATTGAAAAATTAATTTATAAATGTTTAAAATGAAAAGCAAAGTAATATTTTTAATATGTTATTTCATATGTTATATAATTATATTAAAATTTAATTATTCATTAATTGTTAGTATTTTATTATCTATAATTTTAGGATTTATACTTCAAATGTATATGATTGAATTATCAAAATTTATAGAAAATAATAAATTAAAAAAATAAATATTAAAATTGACAATTTGGTTTAATAAAAAAAATAATGGTAAAAAAATATATTGTAGTAAATCAATATCATTAAATTATCATCCTAAACATTGGAAATTGTATCAATGGAAAACAAATGGTGCAATAAAAGGAGTAAAAGAACATACATGTTATGATTTAAATATTTATTTTTAGGTGTATTTTTTTCTTATACTAATTGGGATTTTAATAGTGAACTTAATAAACCTATTCCTAATTTAAGATTTATTAAAATAAATAAAATTAAAAATATAATTAATAAAAAATAATTAAAAATAAAATGACAAATAGATTAAAACACAATTTAAAATCATGGATTACATATAGTATTATTTGCTATATTATATTAATTCCTTTTAAAATTTGGATTATTGGTATATCAATATCTTTATTAATAGGATTTTTGTTTGGATTACTAAATGATATAATCATACAATTACGTAAACTAAATGGTGAAAAATTTGAAAATATTGATTAAAAAATAATAAAATAATTATGACTATTAAAAATGAATTATTAAACGGTACTATTAAACAATTTAGAGATAAATATGATAATACACATTTAAATTCTCTATATGATGTAGAATTAGGTGAAAAAACTTTCGGAAGACACGAAATTTATTCAGTTGAAGATAAAAATAATAATATTTTATCAATTGGTGATTCAACTGAAAATGGTATTATATCTGATTTTTTTATAGTAAATAATAATATTCATGTTAGATATAACACAATAATAATGAAAGAAAGTAATATTAAAATTAAAAAAACATGTAATAAATTATAATATGGCAACTGGTGCAACAATCGATATTTCAGATGATCCATATAAAGAAATCATTCGATTATATAAAAAACGGGGTGATAATATGGAATGGGAAATGAAGGATGGAAACATGATAAAAATAAAAAACATGGATTCATCACATGTTAAAAATTGTATTAATATGATGAATAGAAAACCATCTAATCAAACTAGAAAAGCATGGATTGAAATTTTTGAAGATGTTATTGTTAAAAGAAGAACACAAAAAATAAATAAGATAAAAGAAAATATCAAAAAATAAAATATTATGAGTAAAATATTAGAAGTAATAATTAAGTTTGATGATTATACACTTAAAATAAGTGGTGAAGAAGCTGAAAAATGGTATAATCATAATTTAAATGTAGCTGAAATTGCAAAAATTCATGATTGTAATCCATTTGATAAAGATCCCATTAAATGGAAAAAATATTTAAATAGTGAAAATAATTAATTATGAATTCAATAATATTTAAAATTAATTGTGGTTTTTCGTATGAATATGATAAAGATACTCTACATAATGAAATATCCAAATATGGATTTATTGAGTATATTGATAAATCAAAAATAGATGGTTATTATATATATAAATTATATCGACAAGATATAAGTGAACGTAGAGTAAATAAAATGAATAATATTTTAAAAAGAATGGGTAAAGAATTAGTTTTACCAATTTTAAATAAAGATATTGCAACAGATTTAGATGCTGAAAAATTCTTAGATAAATATCTTCAATATATACAAATAATAAGTCTATTAGAAGATCATATACCAAATTTTTATTCCGATAGATATACTATAAAATAATATAATTATGAATGTATTTAACATTTACATATGATGGGAAATTAGATGAAGATGTACAATTTTTTATAGAAATATGTGATTATATGATTGGTCAAACATATACTGTAAATTTATCGGATATTGTTTGCAAATCAATTTATTATGAAGATTATTTAACAATTAAAACATTAATGAGAAAAATTAAAATACTCAAATTAATTAATAAAAAAATGGTTAATGATTATATTTTTTTAAATTTCTATATTAATAATATAGACAAAATTTCAATTTTAAAAATAAATGATAGCAATTAAATATTTCGGATTAAAACAAGATAATCATATGGAATTTATTGGATTATCAAGAATAGATAATTATCCAATATATAAAATGAATAATTATTTAATTGATAATTTAACAATGCAAGAATTATTTTTAAATTATTATAAACTTATTGAATATTTAAGGATATTTAAATTGAAAAAAATTAATAAAACTATAAATGAAGATGAATTAATAGATTTTATTAATTTACAATTTATAAAAGACAATTATAATATAATAACATACATACCAATTATGGGGGATTATATATACTAAACAATTTGAAAAATAATAATTTAAAATAAAAAATAATATGGCAAATTTAAAAGAATTACTGTTTTGGGAAAAATATAGACCAAAGAATCAAAAGAATATGATTCTTTTACCAAGAATTGAATCAATTATCAATGATGGTATTGTTGATAATAAAATTTTTTATGGATCACCAGGAACAGGTAAATCAACATTAGCAAATATTTTAGCTAAAGAAAATAGTTTTATAAAAATAAATGCATCAAAAGATAACGGTGTTGATATTTTAAGAAACACAATTGATAATTATATTACAACACTTGATTTTAATTCATCTGGTGGATATAAAATAATTTATTTAGATGAATTTGATAGAGCATCTGTTCAATTACAAGATGCATTAAAAGGTTATGTTGAATCAGATAATTGTGTAGAAAATGTAAGATTTATTTTTACCACAAATCATATTCATAAAATAACAAAGGAATTAAGATCTAGATTTACAGAAGTATGTTTTGATCCAATTGGTAAACAGGAAAGAGAATTTATGTATAATAAACAAATAAATTATCTAAGAGCAGTTGCTAAAAAAGAAGGTTTTGAACATGTAGATAATAAAGAACTTTTTACTAAGATTGTTAATAAACATTTTCCTGATTTAAGAAAATCAATAGAATTATTAGCACATGTAATTCGTTCAAATGATTTATCTTTAGTGACAAATGATTTTAATTCTGAAAAAACTAGTGTTTTTGAATATATTTTAACTGGTGATATTAATCCAGTAAATAATTATGATTATGTTATGACTAATTTTGTTACTAATTTCGATGAAGTTTTTGAATATTTAGGACGACCTTTTTTTGAATATTTAAAAGAATTTCATTTACAATTATTAATGAGTAAAGGGGCATCCATATTAAATGTACAAAATGAATATAATAAATATTTATCAAATAATCCTGATCCAATAATACATTTAATAAATTATATAATTGATTTAAAAAAAATTATTAAAAGTTAATCTAAAAAAAATTATATATAATTATATGATTTATGATTATTTAAAATCAAATAATATTGATAATATAGGGTATGTTGTTATCTTAGGTGATATACCACACCTTTTTATATCATCAAAAGATAAAATATTTATTGATGGTATTCCTTTATTAGATGATGAAGGAATGTATGATGGATTAGATTATAATGATATTATTTTAGTAGGTGTAAATGTATTAGAAAATTCTAAACATATTAATCCATTAGATATTGATGATGATAATAGAGATGAATTTATTTATAAAATTGTACCTTTATATATTTATACTATAAAAACACAAGGATTGATAGCGGAAGATGTACTTGATTTAGATTTTCTTGATTTATTATTTGATAAGATAATTAAATTATATGAAGATGAAAAATTAATTTAATTATTAATAATAAACTAATTATGATTATTCGAAATAATGTTTAAATATTTTTATAAAAATCTTTATCATTCCTGTGAAATCAGGAATGATAAAGCATAATCATTTAACTAATATAATGAATAATAAAATATTTTTCAATATTAAAATTAAAATATTTTGTTAAAATACCATTAATTAATATTTCAAAAATATATTCATGTATATTAGTATCAGCTAATATTTTCATTCTTTTATAAAAAGAATTTTCAATTGATAAAACATTATTATCAATTCTTTTTCCAGAAAAATTATCACCAAAAGTAAAAAGATTTAATCTATTTAGTTTATAAATTTTTTCATGTATTGTAACTATATTTCCATTTTTAAGAGGAATTTCTCTAGATACATTTTTAATTGTAGATTCTTTTATCATATTAATAATTCGTTGTTCAATTGGTATAAATATATTGTCATCGATTTCATTAAACATATATTTTTGTAATATATGTTTAGATATATCATCTATTAAATTATTATTTATTAAATATCTAAATCCTATTTCATATTCATTATCAATTGAAAATTGTAATATTTTTTTAGGTGATAATCTAGATAAATTTCTAAATATTTGTTCATTAGACATTGGTCTTAATGAATTTCTAACTGAATTATTATTTGTGAAATTTTGAAAATTTTGCATATTATTATTATTATTTTTTTGAAGATGAAAAATTAATTTAAATTTGTTTAAATACATTATCATCTTTTTCTAAATACCAATTATCTGTTTCACCGTTATTATATTTTATAACAACATCAAAACAATTACTATCATCTTTTTTTTCTTGAAACACTTTGATTTATATATTTTAAATAAAAAGTCTATTTTTTCCATTTTTGATTTTTGATTATTATATTTTTACAACATTTTGTGAAACTTCACAGTCTACAAATTCTTGTCTAGTTGGTGTACCATCCTGATTGTTGCTTCTTAATTTAGCAGATAATATTTTTCCTTGATAAAATGTTCCATTAAAAATAATACCATTGTTAAATGTACCATTTAACCATGTTCCATTAAACCATACACCATCTTCCCATATTCCAAATTTCCATTCCCCACCACGAAAAACACCAAATTTCCAAATACCATTATACCAAGTACCAGCATTAAATATTAAAGTATCATTTAATATTTCTAATCTTGCATTAAATGTTTCAGAATTAATAAACCAACCCATTTTTTCTTTTACCAATATTTCTTCAATTTGGTATCTTTCAGTATAGATTTTACCTTTATATTTTAATTCTTTATATTTATCCATTATTATTTTTTATTTTTTAATCTATCTAATATACCACCTGGTTCATTTAATATTTTATTAATCATTTCAGATCTTTCATTTTCTATCCTATCAAACTCTTCTTCACCAAGTTTTTCCATTTCCTCTAATGTATTTTGATCATATGGTCTTGAATGTCTATTTAATAATTTATCGTGTTCTATACCAAGTTTAATTCTTTCTAATCTTTCTTCCCATGTTAATTGTTCCTTATTTGTACTATTTTGAATTGCCCATCTATGAAACCAACGATTTCTTATACCCATATTTTTTAGATATTCACACCATTCATTTAAATTGGTGTATGATCTTATTGTATCTGCAATTATTTTAACAAAATTAGGATATAATTTAAATTCTTCATATTCTTTTTTATCAGAATACATTAATTCACCATCTTCTTCCCATATAACAGAAAAATCCCATTTTGTACCATTTAATTTATCAGGTTGTTCATCAAATATAACCCAAAATGCTAAATGTTGATCATATTCATTAAAATCAATATAATTAATAAATAGTTTACCACTATTACAAGTACCTATTTGAACGGGTTCTTTCATGTAAAAATGACTAGTACTTTCAAAATTACATTTCTTACAAACATCTACTAAAAATTGATAATCATTATCTTTTTCAATGGATTGTAATTTTTTTGATATGAAATCATTATATTCTTTTAAAATTTTCATAGTTATACGGTATAATTTTATATTATATATAAAAAATTACAATGTTCTTTCTGAAACCTTACCTTTGTAATAAGGAATTAATTTATTTTCAATTAATTTATTTTTAGTATTTTCATCAATTAAATTAATTATATTATTATCAATAATAAATTTTTTAATAACATTTGTTTTTAATAAAACATGCATTAAATTATTTAAATTTCCATTTAATATATTTTTATGTTTTAATATTTTATTTAAATATTTATCTTCTTTATCATTTTTAAAATGACTAATAATTTTATTTACCACAATATAATCATATTCTGATGGATTAAATCTATCATCATCTATTAATAAATCACACACTTCATATAATTGTTTTTCTAATGCACATCTAAATGCATTATTTGCATCATATGATAAATTAATGTGTTTTGATTTTAATAATAGTTTTACTACATCTATATTTCTATAATTAACAGCTTTTATTAAACCGTATGATAATGCTCTTTTAAATAATATATTATCATTTTTTAAAATTTTTTCTAATATATAAATTTGTCCTTTTTCACATGACACTCTAATGATTTCATCAACACCTACATTAATATCAAAATTAGGATGATTAAATATATAATCAATTATTTCATTATTTTTATATAATATTGCGGTTTTTAATAATGAATTATTATTAAATGTTATATCTACATTTTCATAATTTATCATTTTTATAACAGCACCATTATTATTATTATATGTGATACTTTTAATTATAGAATAATAATTTTCCGCTTTAGGATCAATATATTTATTATTTAATAATAAATCAACAACTTCTGCTTTATTATAATAGGCAGCCCATCTTAATATATAATTATTATTTTTACTAATATCAATATTATTATAATTACAATAATCAATAAATGTTAATAAATCATTTTTATTTAATCTATCACAAATAATAGTTAAATCCATGCCATATCTAGTAATAATTTCTTTAGGATCGAATGTATTTTTCATTTTTTCTATTTTATTATGGTTAAAATAATGACTATATCCTTTATCATCATAATGGTCACTATTATGATAACTACGATCATAATAGTGACCATACATACTATATCGTTTATATAACGAATAATCTTCTAAATCAAAATATTCTGGCATAACTTTATAATTTTATGCAAATATATAAAAAATTATTTAATATAACTGCATAAATCTATATAAAAATTTCTAATAATTGATATATCTTCTTTAAATACTTTTCCATTAATTTCAAAATATCCTTTACGTGCAGTGTCTATAGGTTTAAAAACTTTTAATATTCCAATTATTATACTTTGGTATTCAACATGTAACATACTTTTAACAGAACCATCTATTTGTTCTGTTCTATTTCCAATTGTAATTTTATGAGGAACATTATTTTCTATTTCATAAGATACTTTTTTAATTATATCATATATAGATATATCATTATCATTATTATATTTTTTAGATAATTTACGATTATTTAATTCTAACTCCATTAATTCTCTTTCAGAATTAATAATATTATTTTTTTCATATTCATCAAATTTTTTAATATTATTCATAAACTTAATATTTTTTAATGTATATATTTTATTTACAAGTATAATTATTTTAAAATAAACTTTAATTATAACATATACTATAAATTAAAAATAAATCAATAAAATAATGAACCAATTTTATCAAAAAGATGATGTTAATAGAAAACCTATTACAATAATTGAAGATAAAGAATCATTTTATAAATTGTCAGATGGACAAATGATTAAAAAAGATGTATTTCCTAAATACTATATGCCAATAATAAATGAATCTTTTACACCTAATCAAAATATTGATGTTATTGATCCTAATTCATTTTTTAATACTTCACATATCGTTTCTGTTGATAAAATACAATCTATTGATACTTCAAAATTATCAGATAATCCAGAAAGATCAATAGTTAGAAATACAACAAATCAAGTGACAAGTACTAGGACATTTAATGAAAATGATAGTGTAGTTAAACCTGCACCATCTAATCAACCAATACCAAATAATACAAATACTGATGTATCACAGTATAAAGTTTTTGATAATGATGATGATGCTTATAATGATTTTGTTCAAAAAAGTCATGAACAACCTCAACCACAAATAAATCAACAAAAAGTAGATAATGAAAAAGCATTATATGATATAAATTTGTTATTTGAAGATGAAAAAATGGCATATGGTGTCGAAGAAGCAATAAAAAGAAAAGAAACTAGATTAAAAAAATTAAATATTAATTTAGTTGAAAGTACACCTAATATATCTAATATACCTAATATACCTAATATACCTAATAATAGTAATTTACAAAATAATCAATATTCTATTCAAAAAGAATTAGATCCAAGTGAAATTATGTTTAAAACATTTAAGCGTAATCATGATATTTCTATTAATTTAACAATTAAGGATAAAATAGGTAAACCAGAATTTGTTAGAATGATGATGGAAAATATTGAAGGTGATATTATTAAATATTATAAAACATTAATAATGAATAATATAATGAATAATATTAAATATATTGAGAATGAAGTTGAAAAAAATTTAAAATATGAAATATTTGGTATAATTGATGAAGAACCTAAACAAAAAACAAATAAAAAACCTAGAAAACCTAGAAAATTAAAAGAACAAATAACATTAGAGCAGAAAACTAAAGAAATTATCAAAAATGATGAATCTAATAATAATTTTGATGAACAATTAGATAATAATTTAGATGATAAAAATACATTAGAATAAAATGATTGATTTAATTTATTTAAACGAATCTAAAAGAATTCGAAAAGAATATCTTGAAAATTTAGCATTCATTGTAAAAAAAGAAGATGAAATAAATTTTCATATAAATGAAATAAATAATATTAAAAATATTATAAATGATATACCAGAAAATAATAAAGATGAATTTATTAATCAATTAAAAATAATGGATGAAAATATTCAAAAAATTTCAAAACATATTCAAAAATATTATGATAATATAAAACAATTAGATGTTGACCAAAGAAAATTATATTATAATATTAAAGATAAATATCCAAATATTGATGATGAAGATATTAAAAATGAAATTATTGAATTTATAGAACCAGTTAATTCTGAATTTATTAAAAATAATAGTGAAATATATAACAAAATAAATAATAAAAATAACAATTATGAATAAAAGATTTTTACAAAATTATTTGGAAACAAATTCTCCATCAACATTCGAAAAAGAAGCACAAGAAGTATGGAAAAATTACATGTCTAATTACACATCTGATTTTATTATTGATAATTATGGTTCAGTTGCCGCAATTATTAAAAGTAAATCTAATTTAGATAACCCATACAAAGTTGTAATTGAAGCACACTGTGATGAAGTTAATTTTATGGTTAAAAATATCACAGATAATGGTTTAATTTATGTTAGTGGAGTTGGTATTGATTTTAGTTTAGTACCTGGATTACCTGTTAATATAATGGGTAGTAAAGGATTAGTTAAAGGATTTTTTGGTTGGCCACCTGCTCATTTAAATAGTGGTGATGATAAAGTTACACCAAGTGCAGAAAAAATGTTTATTGATATTGGTGTATCTAATAAAGATGAAGTATATAAATTGGGTATTGATATTGGTGATTTTATTGTTTTTGATAGAAAACCAGATATAACAGATACTATTATAACTAGTAAATCATTGGATGATAAAATTGGTGGATTTGTTATAGCTGAAGTAGTTAAAGAATTATTTGAACAAAACATTGAATTACCTTATGATTTATATATTGTTAATGCTGTACAAGAAGAAGTTGGTTTAAGAGGTGCTAAAATGATAACAGATACAATTAAACCTGATGTTGCAATTTGTATTGATGTTTGTCATGACACATCAAATCCATTATTAAATAAAAGTAAGGTAGGTGATTATAAAATCGGGGAAGGTATAGTATTATCACAAGCTCCAGCAATTCATAGAAATTTATTAAATTTAATGAAAAAAGTTGCTAAAGATAATGATATTAAATATAAAATGATTGTATCTGGTGGTGGAACTGGAACAGATACAGATATGTATACATTATCAAATGGTGGAGTTATATCATCATTAATTTCTATTCCTGTTAAATACATGCATACACCAAATGAAATGGCTTCAATTGAAGATGTTAAATCTGCAATTAAGTTTTATGTTGAAGTATTAAAAAATATAAATTATCAACACGATTTTAAATATTTTTAATTATGAACAGAATTGAAGAAATAGATAAAGAAATTGAAAAATTAGATAAAATATTAGAACAAAAAGAATCAAAATGGGATTTTACAAAAGAACCATTTGATTTTTGGTATGAACAATATTTAGAATATAGAAAACCAGAATCTAAAAGAATTAATGAATTATATAGAGAAAGAAGAATGATTCAACCATATACCCGTTATTATCTGGTGGTACTTATTTTTTGGCTATTCAAGAAAATAATCCACTTAATAAAATAATAATTGGACATGATACAAGAGAAAGTGGGTGGATAAATATATATGATGCTTCAAATGGTTATTATAATAAAAAATTAATTTGTAAAAAACAATATAAAACATTGTAAATATAAAAATATTTAATATGAAAAGAATAATATTTATACTGTTATGTATTATCATACCTTTAGTATCATTATCCATTAATTATACAAGTAAAGATAATAATAGTGGATTATGGAATAATACATCAACATGGAATGGTAATATACCTACAAATGATAATATTAATTTAAGTGGTGGTATTTTAACAATAAATGGGTTTGTTAAATGGAACACTACAAATAGTAGTGATTCCACTTTAACATTATCAGGTGGAGGAGGTGGTAATATAATAATAAATGATACATTAGTAATATATGGTAATTTAGAATTAGGTAATAAATATAATTTAACTGTTAACGGTATTCTTATTGTATATGGTGATATAATAACAACAAATATTATAACAATATCATCTAGTGGTTATTTAATTGTTAGTGGTGATATGGATTTTGGTGGTTCTCAAGGATTAATAAGTTCTGGTTCAGAACAAAATGTTTATATAGGTGGAACATGCAGTAACGGAACTGGTTGTGCAAATACGTCAAATGATACTACTGATTTAGAAAATTCTAATATAGATGTAGATGATTTTTATAGACAAAATGATCCACATCCTTGTCCAAAAACAGGACCATCATTTTATATACCAAATTTTTTTAATATATAAATTAAAAAATATTTATTATGACAAATAATGATCAAGGTAAAATAAGTATTGGTGTATCAATGGCACCATTAGTAGTTTCACAAAAAGAAGCTAAAATAGGTGAAAAAGTAAATCTTACTTTAATACAAGGGTTAACACCATCAGGTATAGTTTGGAGAGCAGACGGTGATGATGTTCCTGTTTTAGATGATTGTACTGTTATTTTTTCACAACCAGGTTTTTATATTCCTGTTATATTAGGTTATCCACAACATAAATCTTATGGAATAACAGTAACAGAATAAATATTACAATTTTCCTAAAAACTCTAAACATCGTTTTAGAGTTTTTTCTTTATCTTTTTTATATTCAGAATCCCATATAACTAATATATCAAATCCATTATCTTTTGCTAATTCTAATTTATTTTTATCATTATTCCAAATATCTTGTGCAGTAATCCATTTTTTAAATGGATGTGGGTGATCTGTTGATTCATATAATTTTGGATTTGCATGATATTTATCACCATTATATTCTATAATTTTATTATTTTTAAGATCGGTAAAATCATATAAATATATTTTATTATTATCATCAGTCATTGTCATTTCATAATTTTTTGTAGCAAAATATATATTATCAAGTTCATCATTTTTGTAAAAATTTAATATTTTATTAAAAAATTCTTGTGATATTTGTGAATATCCGCATTTTAAATTACCATTTTTACTTAATGATGTAACCCATTTAAATTGTCGATTATTAAAAACATTTAATCCTTCTTTATATCCATATTTTTTAATACATTTATCTAATGTAAATGTTTGTTGTCTTTCTTTTAACATTTTTTCAGATGTTTCTAAGTCATATCCTCTTTTTAAATAATAATCTATTCTTGTGGTAAATTCTCTATCTTTTAAAGATGATTCAATAAAATTATTTCTCAATAAATTTAATTCATCATCATTTATATTTTTAAATTTTTTCTTATAAAAATTTTCACTAAATGGACTTCTATCTTTTCTTTGTTCTTTTGTAGTTCTATTTTTATGATTTGGGTTTTTTTCACCTTTAAATTTTTCAGAAAAAATTTTTTTATATTTATCCTGTTTCATATGTTTACCAGAATTTATTGTTGTTTTCTTTAAATCATTACCACACATTAATGGTGCATTTGGAAAAAGTATTTTATATTCATCACTTGTTAATCCCAAACTTTTAAGATATCTACCATAAATTCTTCTTCTTTGTGTACCATCGATTCTAGATGTTACTGTTTCATCATTATCATTAATAATAATATTATCTTTTATTAATATATTATTATCTTTTAATTTTTGTAAAATTTTATCAATCATAATTAATATTTATTTTATATCTATGTATAAAATAAATTATGGGAAGTTGTCTTTTTGGCAACAGATTCTTATTATTTTTCTATTTTTGATAATAATTTATATAAATACCATTTTATTATTTCCAATATAGTTAATTTTCTTTCCATTTTGATATTATTATAATATAATTCAAACAATGATATATTATAAATATTATTAGTTTTTATATCTTTAATAGTTACTAAAGTGTTCATTATCAAACACTTACCCGTTTGCCGGCTGGCCATTAATATAGAATATTTATTATTGCTATATAAATCTATAATATCTTTTTGATAATCTCTTAATGTCATTGGACCAATAGTACCATCTTCTCTTTTAATATGACAATATTTATCTGCAAAATAATGTATATCAATTTTACATTTTGTATATTCATTAACTTCTTCTGTTGTTGGTGCAAATGTTAAATCTGCTTTTCTAACACCAAATTGTCTATCAAACCAAATATGTTCATCTTTGGTTAATTTAAGATTTAAATTTTGTTTTTCAATTATTTCATTAACTCTTTTAGTTGTTAATATATTAGAATATTTTTCTGTTAATTCATTTTGTGATAATTTCATATTATTTAAATTTATTTTAGAACAAAATCCATTTCTGTATCTTTTATTTTAATATTAATTGTTAAAATATCTCTAGCAGTTCCTTGATATATATCTACTTCTATACTATAATCATATGAAGATAATTCTGGAATATATTTTTGAAATTGTAATTGTATTTCTTTTTTTATTTTACCAACAGGTACTTTAGTTGACCATAAATAATATTCTAAGTTAGCACCAAAATCATAATCGTCAATTAAATCTCCTTTATTAGTGAATAATATCATTTCAATTTTTTGCACAATAAATTCCATAGTTCTATCTTCGACAAATCTATATTCGTTATATTTAGGATGTCCTTTATATCTAATGTTAAAATCTTTAATATCTGCTGTTGGCATAATGAAACAAAAATGATTTTTTATTATATATAAAAATAAAAAGGTTAAAAAAATGGAAGAAAATTCAAATAATTTACCCATATCAATTAGTATAATAGATTATATTGGACAAATGGAAGATGGTGTTGGGTTATTATTAAATATTATAATTAATGATACTAGTTATGAAGTAGGTTATTGGTATAATAAAAAAGGTGATGTTAGGATAGTACCACAACAAAATCTTTTAGATTTATTAGAAGTAGATAATATTTATGAATATGATAAAATACAAGAATTAGTTCAAATAATATACGATAGTTTACCAAATCCATTAGAAATATTAGATGAATTTGTCAAATAATATTAAACTTTATATTAATTTTTTAATATAAAAATATATTAAAAAATAATTAAAATAATATGTATAGATTAAATGTTAAAAAAATTGCAAAATTAGAAAAGAAGTATAAAGATTCTCCTATTTTAACAAATGTTTTATATACTTTAATTAATTCAATTACAGATGAAAATAAAAGTATTAATTTACAAGATAATTTAAATTTATATAAATCAATTAATATTGCAACTTCAATTGATTTAAAAATTATAAAAGAAGAAAAAACAGGTAAGAAGAAAAATACTTCTAAAAAATAATCAAAATAATATGCCAGTATCTAAACACAGAAAAAACCATAAGAAAAAAGTCGGTCAATATAAGAAAAATGTTTTAATTGCTAGAGAACAATTAAAAGAAAGATTGATGCGAGAATATATGGAAAAGATTCAAAATGAACAACAATTAAAGAGACAAGAAATTGGTGAAACAGTTATAAATGATGATATAAATGTTGACTTGGATGTTGATTTAGATGTTGATTTAGGAATTGATGATATAAATACACCAATTGTAGATGTAACACCAATTGAAGAAGATCAAAATAATACAGATAATAAATAATATGTGATAGGATTGTTATTTTCTAATATATAGAAATAAAAATTTATATATTTTGAAAAATAATAATCCTTCTATTTATTTACTTAAAATCATAAGTGATGATAAAACACTTTATAAAATTGGTTATACGACAGGTTCAGTTTACAATAGAATAAAAAATATACAAACTGGTTGTCCATATAAAATTGAAGTTGCAGATGTTTATATATCACCTTATAGTAAAATAATAGAAAAAACATTACATAATTTATTTTCATATAAAAATACACATGGTGAATGGTTTGATTTAGGATCAATAGATGAATTTAATTTTAGAAAACTATGTGAACAATATGAAAAAATACAAATAACATTAGATGAATACAGAAAATAAATTAAAAGAATATAGTGATTTAATGTCAATTATTTATGCAAATATTACTACTTATAGTGATGAAGAATTAAATGAAAAATTAAATGAAGCATATTCTAAAATTCCATATGATATGGAAGTTAATGATGTAATGATGAATAAAATTATTAGTGAAAGAGTTGATAAGTATTGTAGGGAACATAATATTGATAAAACTGAATATGATGGTTGTTTTGGTTATAAATGTTTTAAAATACCTATTGGTGGTTTAAGTAGAGAAGAATCAGAAAAACAAATTTATCAATTAATGTCAGAATATCATGAATATATACAAAGGGATGATAATTTAGGTACAATTAAAATTAATGGAAATTCACAAAAACCAATTAATAAAGATTATTGGATTCCACTAAAAAATAATTAATAAATAAATGCAGATAATAGTAACACCAAGTGATATTATACAAAGATGTTTATGGGATAAATATAAAAAATTCTGTTTACATGACAAAAATGAGGATGATATCAAAAAAATAATTGATGATAATAAACCATTTCATTTAAATGAAGAAGATGCTTATGCTATTGGTTTATTAAAAATAATAGAAACTGATAATTTAGTTCATAGATTTAATGAAAATATATTAGATTCTTTGCAAATAAAGAGTAATATTATAAAAGATGAACTTTATATTAATAAAACAACAATAAATAAAGAAATATCTACATATTTAGAAAAATTTCCAGAATATTATAAAGCACCATTTAATTATAAACAATCAATTTTAGAATTAAAAAATTATATTCAATCAATTGAAGAAAAAATGAATAATCTAGAAATTGTTAATGTTAAACAAAAAGATAAAATTTATGTTTATTATAAATCTAAAGATGTCAGAAAATGTTTATCAATATAATAAAAAAAACCTTCTAATTAAATAGAAGGTTTTTTGATTTTAATATATTTCTAATATTCATTTTTTTAATTTTAAATGCATCTCCTTTATATTTTTTATACATTTCTTTAACGTTTTCTAATTCAATATAATTTTCATTTATTTTATAAAAATTATATTCATCATCACTTAAAAAATGTTTTCTTTTTAAGAATTCAACATCTATTTTATCTTTTAATGATTTTAAATCGTCATCACTTATTTCGTGTAATACTATATTTTTTGGTTTAGTATTTTGTTGTTTTTGTTGTTTTTGATTTTTATTATTTTTAGATTTATTATCGGGTATAATAGTTATACAACTATCAAATATAACATTATTAAATCCTTCTTTAATTGACATATCATTGGTATAAATGACTCTATCAATGTATGCTCTATGGATAAGATTTTCATCAATGCCTTCAATATCACCATTAATAATATCTAATTTAAATTGTTCATCTATATAATCTTGAATTTCACTTTTTTCAATGAAACCATCTAACCAAAAATGTAATTTATAAAGCTTACCATGTGGGTAATCTTTAAGTTCAATATTAATATTAACACGAGTATAAGAAATAGATTCAATCATAATTTTAAAATATATGCAAAGTTAAGTAATATATTTATAATATCCAAATTATTCTAATCCATTATCATCTAATTCTTTAAATTTTTTCTTAACCATTGATTGAATTAATTGTCTTCCTTTACTTATTTGTGATTTAATGGTAGATAAATTTGTTTTTGTTCTATAAACACCATTTATAGTACTAGATGTATCTATTTTAATAGATTGAAATATATTTTCATCATCTTCATCATTTTCACCATTTGATATATTATTTAATTTTTTTAATATATTTATTAATTTATCATTTAATTCATTAGATAAATTTTCGTTTATTAATATATTAATATGACTAATAATATTTTCTTTATTTTTATCCAAATAATCTTTTAATGGTGTATAACTATTATTAGTATCATCATATACAAATTTTTTAATATCACTAGGATATGATGGATATTCTGGTAATGAACATCTTCTTATATTTGCAGAATAATTAATAATATATTTATTTAAATTATTTTCTGATAATATTTTTGTCATATCATTAAATGATATTCCATTATCTTGTAATAAACATATTATAAAATAAACATCTACTTTTGTTATATTTTTATTAATTTCTTGTGGTTTTTTTTGATTTATTTTATCAATATCATTCTTATTAAAAATAAAAATTTCATTTGGTTCAATTTTTACCTGTAATTTTTTATTTTTATTATATTCAATATCAATATAACAATAATCGTTTCCTTTATTTTCAATTTTTAAATCTAGAAAATCAACAGGATCAGGCATTTCAATTTTATTTTTTTCTAATAAAATTGGGTATTCTTTAGTACACAATTCAGATATTTCTAAATATGATCTGTTTTCAATTTCTCTCATTACCATAACTCTTTTATATTTTTCTGGTAATTGAAAAATTGCATCTTTCACTATTTCAGCCTTTTTAACTAAAATATGATCTGACTCAAATTTATGTCTATCATTAATATCTGAATTAGGAATAATATTTATTAAATTTAAATTATCATTATTGTCTTTATCTAAAGAAAAAACAACCATTCTTTTACGATCTTTGAAATCTTTTTTTACTAAATTCTCACCTATTTTATAAACCCAAGTATGAATTTGTGATTTTTCTTTATCGTAATTTTCTATTTTAAGAAGTGCTTGTGTAAATGCATCATCTGCAAAATCTTCTGCTTTTTCTTGATCTTTGGTATATTTTGTTAAATACCATACTAATTTTGGTCGATACTTATGATAAAAATCTTCAAATTTTTGACCTGTTATTGTTTGAAATGATTTGGCTAGTTCGTTTTTACTTTTCATATAAAAATATTAGATGATTTAATTTAAAAATATAATACGACTTTAATTATATGCATAAAAAATTAAAATGTTTTATATTTTTAAAATAATTTTAAAAAATAATTAAAAACTCATAAAAAATCCAAGAATTTATAATTCCTGGATTTTTAATTAATTAAATTGTATCGTTTGGTTCATCACCAAATATATCAATACCTTGTTCTTCGTCATTTGGTGGGTTAATTATTGAAAAATTACCATTATTTATAAATTGAACTCCATATGTACCATAAATTATGTTTGAACTTGTATCATTACCTGTGGTAGCATTATCTGTACTTATTACATTTCTTTCAATTCTATTATTTGCTTGTTCAATTGGAATTATAGGTGTCCAATAATTTACATTACCATTACCATTACCATTACCATTACCATTACCATTACCATTACCATTACCTACTGATCCAGATACATCCATAAAAACATTTGATTGAGCACCGTTTTCAATATTTCGTTGTGTAGGTAATGATTGATCTGGATCTAATACTGATTCTTGATCAGATATAAATCTAGTTCTAATAGATCTAGCAGCTGTAATATTACCGAATACTGTATTATTAGTTGGATGTGGTCTTCTTCTCCTACTTCTAGGTATCGGTCTATCTGATCCATCACCTTCTTCTTCTGATGAATGTTCATTATGTCGTTCATCATAATATTCATCATCTATATCATGATGTTGGTTTTGTTGAATTAATTCTGTTATAATTTGTTCTGCTGGTATTAATCTAGGTGATTCATTTCCATTAATATAATTATAAAATGTTTCAAAATCCAAACTTTTTTTCTTTTTCACTTCTTTTTTTTTGGATTCATTTTCATTTCTCTTTGGTTCACCAATAACAATATCACCATTTTCATCTTTATGAAATGTTTTACCGATTAATCTAAAATGAATAATACCCTTTTCTGTTTTTTGTTCATTTATATATGCTTCTCTAACACTGTCTTTATAAATCCATGTTTTCATAAATTCAGAATAAACAGCATCTTCTTTTAAGAAAAATTTAGATTTATTTAAAAACTTAGAAAAAACAATTTTATTAGATGTTTTTATTGCATATAACCCATCTGTATTATGAACATAAACTGAATCATGATTATATACCCAATCATCATCAATTTGACAATAAACTGCATCTTCTCTGACAATTTCTTCTGCATAATAATTACTATACACATATTCACGATGATCTACTTCATCAACATAACTACCTTGATAATCAATTAGATGTAAATGTCCTTCCATTCTTAATAATTGACCTTGATTATTAAGAATACCATTTTTCTTATTATATACAGATAGTGTATCTAAATATGGATAATATCTTAATTTTTTATCATTTAAAACTACTTCTAATTTTAAATTAGAAGGTGTATATAAATTATTATTTCTAGAATCAACAATTATATTATTCCATCCAAATGTTTGTCTTTCTTTATATAACCAACCATTTTTTCTTGCAAAATCTTTAAATAATTCAATATCAAAATCATTAACGGTATATATTCTATCCATATAAACTCTATTTTCTGGAACATCTAAATTCCAAACAAGAGCACGACCTCTTAATTTATTTTGGTCGTCTTTTAGAATTAACATTGATACCTTTTCTGGATTTTTAACATACATTTCCAAGAATTTTCCAGATTCTTCATATCTTAAACAAGATTTTCCAAGTGGAGTATCTTCACGTACAAATCGAGTATAATTTTTAAAATTATACCAATATACAATATCTTGTCCACTTACAATATGAAATCTTTCTGAATTTTCATTTTTTTCTCTTTCTGCTTTATATAAATTAACAAAAGATTCAATATCAATTGGTGGTTTAGGCATTTGTTGTCCTTTTGGGTTATTTACAGGATACCTATCACCGAAAATTTGTTTAATAACCTTACCAATTTTCATTTCGGCACGTTTTTCTTTCCAAACCTTTTCTGTCCATTTATAATCGAATTCTCTTTGTAATTCATATATTTTATTGGAATAAATAAATGAAATACTATCACTTGATTCCCCAAAATCAAGATATGAAATAGTGGAAGATCCTCTATATCTTAATTGTTCAACTAAATCATATGCAATAACGTGATTAATTTTGCATAACATTTCGATTAATCTTTGTGAACCTACAATGGTTACTGTTTCTCTAGCCATATTTTTATGAATTATGTTTATACATTTTTATTAATACAAAGATAAATAATTTTATTTATAAAAACAAATATTTTCTAAATTATTTTGGAAAATAAATTTCATTATAACATTTTGGACATCTATTTTTAAAACCATCAGGTAACGGTTCTTTACAATCACAACATAGATTATTACCTAGATATGACTTTTCTGCCATTTCATTTAGTATTTCAACCATTCTAGAATAACTGATTTCACCTCTTGAAACTTTTTCATCTAAATCTCTAATATCTGCAATTTTAAATACTTTTTTCATATTATTATATTAATAATTATCATCTTCTGATCTTTGTGGTGGTATAACTATCTTATTTTTCATTTGTTCTATAATATCTACAATTGATATTGGTTTATAATCTAACATTTCACAAGATACATTCATTATTCTACCTACGTGATTATTAAAAAATTGAGAAGATTTTCTATGTGTATGTCCACATAAATGAATTGAACCTCTCCACAATCCATTCCATGAATATATTGGATTATGAAACAATACAAATTTATAATTATCATCATTATGATTATAATTAAATTCATGATATTTTTCAATCCATTCAAACCTATCTTTTATTCTATTTAAAATATTAGGTTTATCATGATTCCCACTTATTAAATATATCTTACCATTAAGTTGATTTAATATATTTATTAATTGTGACGGATTAATCTTATGAGATATATCACCTAAATGATATACTTCATCATCTTGTTTAACTACCGAATTCCACGATTCTATCATATATTCATTCATTTCGTGGATATTCTTAAAGGGGCGATCTTCCATCCAAATTATTGCTTTATGACCCCAATGATTGTCTGATATAAAATATTTCATAACACAAAGATATAAAAAATAATTATACGAACAAAATTATTACTAAATATTTTTATATATACCTTAATTACAAAATAATTTGATAGATGAAAAATTTAAAATCATATAACGAATCAATAAAAGATTTTTTAAAACCAAAATCCGAAGAACAAATAAAAAATTCATTATTGGATTTAACACCACTAGAAAAATTATATAAAGGTTGTGTAAATAATATTTTATGGTTAGTTAAACAATCATTAGATGAAGGTGCTGATCCATCTGAAAATTATAATTTTTTTATAAGATATTCAATACAATTTGGATATTTAGATATAGTTAAAGAACTTTTAAAAGATAAAAGAGTCGATCCATCAGATTATAATAATTATGCAATAAGACATTCTTCGGAAAATGGTTATTTAGATATAGTTAAAGAACTTTTAAAAGATGAAAGAGTTGATCCATCAGATTATAATAATTATGCAATAAGACATTCTTCGGAAAATGGTTATT
>ERZ795044.1216-NODE-1216-length-23386-cov-8.987313_pt1 | contig 23386 bp, 22 predicted proteins | sample MGYA00375128_ERZ795044 | MGnify/ENA primary metagenome ERZ795044 (study PRJEB30173, sample SAMN05720213) | anaerobic digester metagenome | isolation source: active sludge of municipal wastewater-treating anaerobic digesters | place: USA | collected 2014-12-22 ... | reverse complement strand
GGCGGCACGCCACTGGCGGAACGCATCCGCGAACTGCTGCTGGGCGGCACCGGCGAAACCGTGCATCCGCAGACGGAATTGCTGCTGATGTTCGCCTCGCGCGCGCAGCATGTGCGCGAGGTCGTGCTGCCGGCGCTGCAACGCGGTGCATGGGTCATCAGCGACCGCTTCACCGATTCCAGTTATGCCTACCAGGGCGCCGGGCGCGGACTGGACGAAGGCTACATCGCCGCGCTGGAACAGCAGGCGGTCGGCATCGAGCCGGGCCTGACCCTGCTGCTGGACCTGGGCGTGGCCCATGGTCGCGAGCGCACCCGCGGGCGCGACCTGCTGGGCGGCAGCGTGCCGGATCGCATCGAGCGCGAGCGCGACAGCTTCTTCGAGCGCGTGCGCGACGGCTTCCTGGCCCGCGCGGCGCAGCATCCGGATCGCTTCCGGGTGATCGATGCCAGCCACGACGCGGCGAGCGTGGCCGCCGCGGCACTCGCGGCGCTGGCCGGGTATCGCGAGGTATCTCGGTGAGCCTGTTGCCGGCCCTGAGTCCGTGGCAGCGGCGCGCCTACGACCACGCGACCGCGGCGATCGATGGTGGCCATTTCGGCCATGCCACCCTGATCACCGGTCCCGCGTTGATCGGCAAACGCGTGCTGGCGGAACACCTGGCGCACCGTGTGCTGTGCCGCAGTCCGCAGGCGAATGGCGAACCCTGCGGTGCGTGCAAGGGCTGCTCGCTGTTCGCCGCGCGCGCGCAGTACGACCCGCTGGAAGTTCGCCCCGACGGTACCCCTTCGCATCCGTGGGGCCATAGCGCGCATCCCGATTTGCTGATGGTCGGTTACGAGTGGAAGTTGAAGCCGGCGCCGCCGAAGATGCGTGCCGAGCTGGTCATCGAACAGATCCGCTCGCTGTCCGAGAAGCTCTCGCTCACGCCGCAACTGGGCGGCGCGCAGGTGGTCATCGTCGACCCCGCCGACGCGATCAACTGGAATGCCTTCAACGCCCTGCTGAAGACGCTGGAGGAGCCGCAGCCGGGCCGCTACCTGTGGCTGCTGTCGTCCAATCCGGCGCGCCTGCCGGCGACCATCCGCAGCCGTTGCCAACGGCTGGACGTGCGCCTGCCACCGCACGAGGAAGCGTTGGCGTGGCTGCTGTCGCGCGGGCACGCAGCGAAGGTGGCGGGCGAGGCGCTGGAAGCCGCGCGCGGGCATCCCGGCCTCGCCGATGCGTGGGCATCGGGCGATGGACTGGCCCTGCGTCGCGCGGTGGCCGACGACGCACGTTCGCTCGCTCGCGGCCAGGCCGCGGTGGGCGAGGTCGCGCAGCGCTGGGTCGCCGATGGCCGTGCCAGCGAGCGCCTGCAGCACCTGGCGGACCTCGCCCTGCACGAGGCCGCGGGCTTGACCGATCCGGCCGCAACCCGCACGCTGGCCGCGCGGTTCGACGCCGCCAACCGCGCGCGCGACCTGTTGCGCAGCACGGTGCGCGCCGACCTTGCAGTAGCCGAATCATTGCTTGCCTGGTGCTGATGTCCAACGCACGCCCGGCATCGCGAACGGGGGATGACGCATGAGCAGTCCGATGGGTGGTGGTGCACGGCAGGGCATCCTGTCGCTGGTGGTCAAGGACAAGCCGTCGCTCTACAACGCCTACATGCCCTACGTGCGCCAGGGCGGCATCTTCGTGCCGACCACCCGCCGGTATTTCATCGGCGATGAGGTCTTCCTGCTGCTGACGTTGCCGGATTCGTCCGAGCGCCTGCCGGTGGCCGGCAAGGTGTGCTGGGTGACCCCGACCGGCGCGCAGGGCAGCCGCCCCGCCGGCATCGGCGTGCAGTTCGCCGACACCGCCGAGGGCGAGGCCGTGCGCGGCAAGATCGAAACCACGCTGGCCGGCACGCTGAACTCGGACAAGCCGACGCAGACGATGTAATGGGCACCATGCCGAAGCGCGGGATCATGCCGCTTCGCGCGTGGTTGCCGTCATCCGGCCTGGTGCTTGTCCTGTGCCTGCCGATCGCATCGGCGGGCGATCGGGATCCCGATGGTTCGCGGCTGCGGATCGAGGATGCAGGGCTTGTCGTCGAGGTTTCGCCGCGGCTCGGCGGCCGCATGTTGCATCTCTCGTTGCCCGGCGCGCCGAACCTGCTGAAAGTGGGCGATGCGGTGGTCGCGCAGCCCGATCCGCGCGTCGATGCGCAGGCCGACGATATCGGCTACCTCGGCCACCAGGTCTGGCTGGGCCCGCAATCGCAATGGTGGACGCACCAACAGGCCAACCCGGTTCGCAGCGAAGCGCGCGCACCATGGCCGCCGGATCCGTGGCTGTCCTATGCCGCGACCGCGATCGTTGTCCAGGCGGCGGACCGCATGGCACTGCGCGGCCCGCCCAGTCCGGTCAGCGGCGTGCGCATGACGCACGACTACGCGTTGCCGGCCGGCAAGCCGGGCACCCTGGTAACGACCGCGACGATGCGCAACATCCGCGACACGCCGGTGAGCTGGGGCCTGTGGTTCAACAGCCGGTTGCCGGCCGACACGCGCGTCTACGTGCCCGTGGCAGGCGACAGCGATGTGCGGCTTCGCCACGATGTCGATGCCGGTTTCGACGGGCTCTCGGGCGCGACTGAAGGGGGATTCTTCACCCTCGATCTCGACACCCCTGCCGCCGGCAAGCAGGGCAGGCGCGGCAAGGTCTTCATCCAGCCGCGCGCCGGCTGGATGGCCGGGTTTCGCGGCGGCCAGGCCTTCGTGATCCGTTTCGACCTGCAGCCGCGCGACCACATCCATCCCGAACACGGCCAGGTCGAGTTGTACCTGAACTGGCTGCCTGGCGATCAGGCCGGCAGTCTGCTCGAGATGGAAGTGCATGGCGCTTACACCACGCTCGCGCCCGATGCCGAAGCCAACGCGAAGGAGACCTGGATCGTGCGCCGCTACGATGGTCCCGATGGTCGCAACGCACAACTGGCGTTCCTGGCGACCATGCTGGCCGCGGCCGGCATCGACCCCTGATCTCGCCGCACGAAAAAGGCGCCGAAGCGCCCTGTTCGTGCGTCGCGATTCAAGCGGTCGTTACTGCGGCGGTTCGCGCAAGGCCGGATTGTCCCAACCTTGGCGCGGGGCGAAACGCTCGCCGTATTTCGCTTGCAGGGCCTTGAGTCGTCCCAGCAATGCATCCGCGCCGGCGCTGCGGATGTACTGGATCGGTCCGCCGCGGAAGGGGGCGAAGCCGGTGCCGAAGATCACGCCGGCATCCAGCAGGTCGGCATCGGCCACCACGCCATCGTGCAGGCAGGCCACCGCTTCGTTGAGCAGCGGCAGGATCAGTCGGTCTTCCAGGTCCTCGGGTGCCTTGTAGTCGGCCGGAAGCTCGGGCTTCTTCGCCTTGCCGTTCTCCCAGGTGTAGAGGCCCTGGCCGTCCTTCTTGCCGCGCTTGGCGGGATCGACCTGCGACAGCGCGGCCGGCACTTGCAGGCCAAGGAACGGCGCCAGTTCGCGACCCACGCCGGCGGCCACGTCCAGGCCCACGGTGTCGATCAGTTCGATCGGGCCCATCGGCATGCCGAACTTCACCGCCGCCTTGTCGATCGCCGGGCCGGGGATGCCCTCGGCATAGGCGGTGCCGGCCTCCAGCATGTACGGGAACAGCACGCGGTTGACCAGGAAGCCGGGCGTGCCGGCCACCGGCACCGGGAACTTGCCCAAGGCCTTGCAGAATGCGGCGAGCCGGCGCTCGGTCTCCGCGGCCATGCCGTCGTGGTGGATGATCTCGACCAGCGGCATCTGCGCGACCGGGTTGAAGTAGTGCAGGCCTGCGAACTGCGCGGGCCGCGCGATGTGCCCGCGCAATTCGTCGAGCGGGATCGACGAGGTATTGGTGGTCAGCAGCGCATCGGGCTTCAGCCGCGGCTCGACGGTTTCGTACAGCGTGCGCTTGGCGTCGGGATTCTCGATGATCGCCTCGATCACCAGGTCGGCCTGCGCAACGCCATCGCCGGCCAGGTCGGGCTGCAGGCGTGCGGCCACCGCGGGCCGCTTGGTGGGATCCTTCACTTTCTTGTCGAACAGCACCTGCGCACGGGTCATCGCGGCATCGATGAAACGCTGTTCGCGATCCTGCAGGGTGACCTCGAAGCCCTTGTAGGCGGCGAACGCGGCGATGTCGCCGCCCATCACCCCGGCGCCGACCACATGCACGTGGCGGATCCCGGCATCGCCCTTGCCCAGCGCCTTCAACCGTTCGGTCAGGAAGAAGATGCGGATCAGGTTGCGCGCGGTCGGCGTGCCGGCCAGCTTGACGACGGCGCGGCGTTCGCCATCGAGCCGCGCCTGCAGGCCCTTGCCGCCGAAACGCTGCCAGGTGGAGATCAGCGCATACGGCGCCGGGTAATGATCCTTCTTCGCCTTGCGCGCCACCTGCTTGGCCATCTGCGGTGCCAGCAGCTTGCGTGCGGCAAACGTGTTGGTGGCCCAGGCAAGCGCACGCTGCTTGAACGGACGCGTGGTCCCACGCAGCGCCATCGACGCCGCGGCATCGATCAGCAATGCCGGTTCGACCACCTTGTCGACCAGGCCGATCCCGCGCGCGGCACTCGCCGACAACGCGCGGCCGGTGAGCATCATGTCCATCGCCGCCGGCGCACCGACCAGGCGAGGCAGGCGGGCGCTACCGCCCCAGCCCGGGAAGATGCCGAGTTGGGTTTCCGGCAGGCCGATCCGGGTCGACGCATCGTTGCTGGCCACGCGGAAGCGGCAGGCGAGGGCGATTTCGGTGCCGCCGCCCATGCAGAAGCCGTGGATCGCGGCGACCGTGGGGCAGGGCAGTTCGGCCAGTCGCTGGAACACGTCCTGGCCGCGTCGGATCGCATCGTCCACGGTGCCCTTGCGGTCGAATTCCTGGAATTCCTTGAGGTCGGCGCCGGCAATGAAGCCGCTGGCCTTGGCTGAGGCGATCACGACGCCCTTCGGCGGGTCGATCGCGATGCGTTCCAGCACGTCGGCCAGTTCGATCAGCACGTCCTGCGAGAACGCGTTGACCGGCGCGTCGGCACGGTCGAACTGCAGCACCAGCACGCCGTCCTCGCGGCGATGCGGGCGCCAGTGGCGGAGGCGGAGCCCGTCGAAGCCTGCGGCGGGGGAGTCGGCCATGCGCGTACCATCCATACCAGTATGTGAAGGCGCATCCTAGCCCGGCCCGGCTTGAATACCTGTCAAATCGCCTTCAGGTAAAAGCACTGGCGCGGAACTTCCGTCGATCATCGCTGTCACAAGGCCCGGACGCGACCGGGCTCACCAACGAGGACCGGCGCGCAATGGCCGAGGACGACGTGTCGCAAGCGCTGGACCAGGATCTCGTCGCCCGCGTGCAACGCGGGGACAGCGCCGCCTTCGACCTGCTGGTGCGCAAGTACCAGCATCGAACCGCTGCGCTCATTTCGCGCTATATCCACGACTGGTCGGAAGTCCAGGACGTGGCGCAGGACACCTTCATCCGCGCGTACAAGGCCATCGGCGGCTTCCGCGGCGACGCGCAATTCTCCACCTGGCTGCACCGGATCGCGGTGAACACCGCGAAGAACCACCTGGTGTCGAGCAACCGCAAGCCGCCGACCGACGACATCGAGATCGAGGATGCCGAGCAGTTCGAGTCCGGCCTGCGCCTGCGCGACAACGACACGCCCGAACGCGAACTGATGCGCCAGCAACTGGAACAAACGGTGCTGCGCGCGGTCGAAGACCTGCCGCCGGAACTGCGCGATGCGATCACCTTCCGCGAAGTGGAAGGCATGAGCTACGAGGAGATCGCGGAGCGCATGGACTGCCCGATCGGCACGGTGCGTTCGCGCATCTTCCGCGCCCGCGAAGCGATCGACGAGCGCATGAAACCCCTGCTGGACCACGACGAACGCAAGCGTTCGCACGCCTGAGCCCGCCGCCATGACCCAAGACACCACCCTGCGCGCCAATACCCTGACCCAGCTGAGCAGCCGCGAGCAGTTGTCCGCATTGATGGACGGCGCCTTGCCGCCCGATGAAACCCGTTTCCTGCTGCGCCGCCTGCAACACGATGCGTCGCTGGCCGAATGCTGGCAGCGATGGCGATTGGGCGGCGAAGTGATGCGCGGACTGGCGCCTGCGCAGCGGCTGCCGGCGGATTTCGCAACGCGCGTCTCTGCGGCAATTTTCGATTCGGGTCAAGGCACCGTTCTTGGTGAGCCTGTCGAACGACGCGCTCCCAAGCCTGCGTGGTTGCGCTGGGGCGGTGGCGCGGCGATGGCGGCATCGCTGGCCGTGGTGGTGGGCTTCATCGCCCGTCAGCCTGCTGTCGAGACGCCTGCAACCCCGCTGCAGCCGCAGGTCGCCGCGGCTGCGGCCGTGGCCGATCCCGCTCCCGCGCCGGCACCCGCGTTGCCCGAGCCCGCAGTCCCCTCGCTGCCGATCGCCAGCGACACCTTGGTCGCGGCCACCGCGACGGCCATCGCCGCCGCATCGCGCCCGCAGCGCAGCCGCGACACCACGCGTAGCGCGCGGGTCTTGCCGGCAGCGGTCCGCCAGGTCGAGTCCGTCGCCGCCGCCAGTCTTCCGATCAACGTCCCGCAACCCGATATCGTGACCCGCCCTTGGCCGCGCTCGGTGTTGCCGCAGTACGCCGGCAATCCGCTGGCTGCGGGTTTCGGTGGGCACATCCGCGCCGAAGCGCCGTACAACCCCTTTGCGTCGCCGGCTTTGGCCGATATCCCGCCGCCAGCCGTCGCGCAGGATGCGCCCGCCGATGCGCCTGCGGCAGCCGACAGCCGTCCCTGAGCGGCACGCGCACGGCCCGATCCAACCGACCTGATTCCATTCACGCGAACGAGGATTCGTCGACGATGACTGCTGCCAAGACTCCGCTGTTGCGCCCGCTGGTTCTCTCCGTCGCCCTGGCCGCCGCCGGTCTCGGCGTGGGGAGCTGGTACGGCGTGGCCACCGCCCAATCGACGGTGCAGGCACCGGCCCCCGAGCTGGTCTCGGGCCTGCCCGACTTCACCCGGCTGGTGGACCAGGTCGGGCCGGCGGTGGTGAGCGTGCAGGCGGAAATCGGCGGCAAGCCGCAGGCCGTGGCCCAGCAACCCGACCCGCGGCAGGTGCCGGACGACGAGGAGGTGCCGGAGTTCTTCCGCCGCTTCTTCGGGCCCGGCATGGGCCCGGGCATGCCGGGGATGCCCGGCGCACCGGGTGTGCCGAACGCGCGTCCGCGCGGCGTGTCGCAGGGCACCGGCTTCATCATTTCCGGCGACGGTTACGTGCTGACCAACCATCACGTGGTCGATGGTGCGGACACCGTGCGCATCAAGCTGTCCGACCGGCGCGAGTTCGTGGCCAAGGTGGTGGGTAGCGACGAGCAATCCGACGTCGCCCTGCTGAAGATCGACGCGAACGGGTTGCCGACGCTGCGCATCGGCGACTCGCGCACGCTCAAGTCCGGCCAGTGGGTGGTCGCGATCGGCTCGCCGTTCGGACTGGACCATTCCGTGACAGCCGGCATCGTCAGCGCGGTCGGTCGCGCCAATCCGTACGCGGACCAGCGCTATGTGCCGTTCATCCAGACCGATGTGGCGATCAATCGCGGCAATTCGGGCGGACCGCTGATCGATACACGGGGCCAGGTGGTCGGCATCAACTCGCAGATTTTCAGCAATTCCGGCGGCTACATGGGGGTCAGCTTCGCGATCCCGATCGACGTGGCGATGAACGCGGTGCAGCAGCTCAAGGCGACCGGCAAGGTGACGCGCGGGCAATTGGGCGTGCAGATCCAGGCGATGACCCGAGATGCTGCGAAAGCGCTCGGCCTAGGTGATGCGAACGGCGCATTGGTGGCGCGCGTGGAGCCGGGCAGTCCAGCGGAGCGCGCTGGCATCCTCCGCCAGGACGTGATCCGCAGTATCAACGGCCAGCAGGTCTACGAGTCCAGCGACTTGCCGCCGATCGTCGGCGCGATGCCGCCCGGCACCCGGGTGTCGATCGAACTCGTGCGCGACGGCAAGCCGCGCACCGTGACCGCCACCCTCAACCAGTTGAGCGAGGCCACCGCCGGTCCGGTTGTCGGCGACGACGGCGCGCCGCGTCCAGCCGCCGCCGCGCAGGCGAATGCGCTCGGTATCGTCGGCGAGGACCTCGACCCGCAGCAGCGCAGCCGACTGGGGCTGCAGGCCGGCGAGGGCGTGCTGGTCGCGCGGGTGGAAGGCGTGGCGGCGCGCGAGGCCGGCCTGCGCCCGGGCGACGTGATCCTCGCGGTGGGCCGCAACGACGTGTCCAGCGCCGCCAGGCTCAATGCCCAGTTGCGCGCGGCAGGGGCGGGCAAGCCGGTGATGCTGCTGGTGCGGCGTGGCGGCGGTACCCAGTACCTGACGATCAACCCGACCGGGGACTGATGGCGGTGGCACCCCCGTTCGTGCCTCTCGGGGCATGAACGGGGCTGTGCGATAATGTCGTGCTAACCCCAGACAGGCTGCGATCCGCTGCCGTCGCAGCCCCACAGCCGAGTCTCCATGCAGCACGATGCCATGCGGAATATCCGCAACTTCTCGATCATCGCCCACATCGACCACGGCAAGTCGACCCTGGCCGATCGCATCATCCAGCTCTGCGGCGGCCTGCAGGACCGCGAGATGGAAGCGCAGGTGCTCGATTCCAACCCGATCGAGCGCGAGCGCGGCATCACCATCAAGGCGCAGTCGGTTTCGCTGCCGTACACCGCGCTGGATGGCACCACCTACCAGTTGAACTTCATCGACACCCCCGGCCACGTCGACTTCAGTTACGAAGTCAGCCGCTCGCTGGCCGCGTGCGAGGGCGCGCTGCTGGTGGTGGACGCGGCGCAGGGCGTCGAGGCGCAATCCGTCGCCAATTGCTACACCGCGGTGGAGCAGGGCCTGGAAGTGGTGCCGGTCCTCAACAAGATCGACCTGCCCACCGCCGACATCGACAAGGTCAAGGAAGAGATCGAGGCGGTGATCGGCATCGATGCCGAGGACGCGGTGGCGATCAGCGCGAAGACCGGGCTGAACGTGCGCGACGTGCTGGAGGCGATCGTCAAGCGCATCCCCCCACCGAAGCCGCGCGACACCGACAAGCTCCAGGCGCTGATCATCGACTCCTGGTTCGACAACTACCTGGGCGTGGTCAGCCTGGTGCGGGTCATGCAGGGCGAGATCAAGCCGGGCGACAAGCTGCTGGTGATGTCGACCGGCCGCACCCACCAGGTCGACAAGGTCGGCGTGTTCACCCCGAAGCGCAAGGAGCTCGCCAGGCTGGGCGCGGGCGAGGTGGGCTGGGTGCACGCCTCGATCAAGGACGTGCACGGCGCGCCGGTCGGCGACACGCTGACGCTGGCGGGCGACCCCGCCCCGGGCCCGCTGCCGGGCTTCCAGGAAATGCAGCCGCGCGTGTTCGCCGGGCTGTTCCCGGTCGATGCGGAGGACTACCCGGACCTGCGCGAGGCGCTGGACAAGCTGCGCCTCAACGATGCCGCGCTGCGTTTCGAGCCGGAGAGTTCCGAGGCGATGGGCTTCGGCTTCCGCTGCGGCTTCCTGGGCATGCTGCACATGGAGATCGTGCAGGAGCGTCTGGAGCGGGAGTACGACCTCAACCTGATCAGCACCGCGCCCACGGTGGTCTACGAAGTCCTCAAGACCGACGGCGGCATCGTGCCGATGGACAATCCGGCCAAGCTGCCGCCGATCAACCAGGTGCAGGAAATACGCGAGCCGATCATCCGCGCCAACATCCTGACCCCGCCGGACTACATCGGCAACGTGATCAAGCTGTGCGAGGAAAAGCGCGGCGTGCAGATCGGCATCACCTACATGGCCAGCCAGGTTCAGGTGAGCTACGAACTGCCGATGGCCGAGGTGGTGCTGGATTTCTTCGACAAGCTGAAGTCGGTGAGCCGGGGCTATGCCTCGCTCGACTACCACTTCGTGCGCTTCGAGGCGGGTCCGTTCGTGCGCGTGGACACGTTGATCAACGGCGACAAGGTCGATGCCTTGTCGATCATCGTGCATCGCTCGCATGCGGACCGCCGTGGCCGCGAACTGACCGAGAAGATGAAGGAACTGATCCCGCGACAGATGTTCGACGTGGCCATCCAGGCCGCGATCGGCGCGCAGGTGATCGCCCGCACCACGGTCAAGGCGATGCGCAAGAACGTGCTGGCCAAGTGCTACGGTGGCGATGCCAGCCGCAAGAAGAAGTTGCTGGAGAAGCAGAAGGCCGGCAAGAAGCGCATGAAGCAGGTCGGCAGCGTGGAAATCCCGCAGGAAGCCTTCCTCGCCGTGCTGCAGGTCGACAACAAGTGAGTGCGCTGCCCCCCACGGAGAACGCCGCATGATGGTGTGGTTCGAAACGATCCTGGTCGCCTTGACCGCCCTCACCGGCCTGGTCTGGTTGCTCGACAAGCTGTTCCTGGCCAAACGCCGCGCCGCCGCTGCAGGTCCGCTGGACGAGGTCAAGGAACCGGTGGCCGTGGACTATTCCAAGGCGTTCTTCCCGATCCTGTTGCTGGTGCTTGGGCTGCGCAGCTTCGTGGCCGAACCCTTCCGGATCCCGTCCAGCTCGATGATGCCGACCCTGCTGATCGGCGATTTCATCCTGGTCAACAAATTCTCCTACGGGCTGCGCTGGCCGATCACCAACAAGAAGTTCCTGGCCAACGGCGAGCCCGTCCGGGGCGACGTTGTCGTGTTCCGGCCGCCTCACCACCCGCGCGAAGACTGGATCAAGCGGGTCATCGGCCTGCCCGGCGACACGATCGGCTACCACGACAACAAGCTGAGCGTGAATGGCCGCGAAGTCCCTTACCGCGTGGAAGGCGCCTACCAGGGCGAAGGACAGGGCGCCGAGATGACCGGTGCGTCCAGGCTCACCGAGGGCCTGCCCGGGCGGCCGCATTTTGTCCTGCGCCGCGACGACACGCCGTTGCCCTACCAAGGGGAAGGTGACTGGACGGTGCCGGAGGGGCATTATTTCGTCATGGGCGACAATCGCAACAACAGCGAGGACAGCCGGTTCTGGGAGACCCACTTCCTGCCGGAGGCCAACCTGCGTGGCAAGGCGATGATCGTATGGATGAATTTCGACCGCCAGGCCGACCACTGGGTGGACACCTCCCGGATCGGCAAGCGGATTCCTTGATGCAATGACCGTCGGAAAGGGGAAGCACGCATGAAGCGCATGCAACGCGGGATGACCATGATCGGGTTCCTCATCACCCTCTCGGTGGTGATCCTCTTCGTCTTTTGCGGGATGAAGGTCGTGCCGATGTACATCGAGTTCTATTCGGTGAAGAAGGCGCTTGCCAGCATCGCCAACGAGCAGGACACCAGTGGCGCCACCAAGGACAAGATCCGCGCGATGTTCGCCCGGCATCTGACGATCGACTACGTGAAGGTCATCAAGCCGGAAATGCTGCAGATCCAGACCACCGACGACGGCTACAACATGATCGTCGAGTACGAGCGCCGCGAGGAACTGATCGCCAACCTCGACGTGGTCGCCAAGTTCCGTGCAGAGCAGGCCCTGGTGCGTGGCGCAGCGGCGCAATGACCTTGCGCCGCGGGCATTCGCCGGACACGCCTTCGCGGATCCGGCGCTGCTCGACCAGGCGCTGACCCATCGCAGCGCCGGCAGTCCGCACAACGAACGCCTCGAATTCCTCGGCGATGCACTGGTCAACCAGTTCATCGCCGAGGCGCTTTACCTGCACTGGCCGAGGGCTGACGAAGGCGCGCTGACCCGCGGCCGCGCCGAGTTGGTGCGCGAGTCGGCACTGGCAGGGATCGCCCGTACGCTGGATCTTGGCGTGCACCTGGTACTCGGGCCGGGCGAGATGAAGACCGGCGGTCATCGCCGCGATTCGATCCTCGCCGATGCGTTGGAGGCGCTGGTCGCGGCGATCTACCTCGATGCAGGCTTTGATGCCTGCCGCGCAGTCGTCCTGCCCTGGTTCGATCCGCTGGTCGCGGCGCTGCCGCCGGCGAACAAGGTCGGCAAGGACTCCAAGACCCGGCTGCAGGAATGGCTGCAGGCGCGCCAGCGCGGGCTGCCCGTTTACACGCTGGTCGAGGAACAAGGCGACGACCACGCCCGGGTGTTCCGGGTCAGTTGCCGCGTGGCCGAACCGGCCATCACCACCGAAGGCGAGGGCAGTTCCCGCCGCGCCGCGGAACAACAGGCGGCGGAAGCCGCCATGCAGGTCATCGACCCATGAGCAAACCCTCCCAACGCAGTGGCGCGATCGCGGTCATCGGCCGTCCGAACGTCGGCAAGTCGACCCTGGTCAACGCCCTGGTCGGTGCCAAGATCAGCATCACCTCCAACCGGCCGCAGACCACCCGTCATCGGCTGCTCGGTATCGCCACCTTCCCGGGCGGGCAACTGCAGTTGGTGGATACCCCCGGCATCCATGGCGAGCAGGGCAAGCGCTCCGGCAAGGCGATGAACCGGATGATGAATCGCGCCGCGCGCGGCGCGCTGGAAGGCGTGGATGCGGCGGTGCTGGTGGTCGAGGCCGGCCGCTGGGATGCGGAAGATGGCCTGGCCTTCGATGCCCTGCGCGAAGGCGGGTTGCCGGTGGTACTGGTGGTCAACCAGGTCGACAAGATCAAGGACAAGGGCACGCTGCTGCCGTTCATCGCAAAGGTCAGCGAGGGCCGCGAGTTCGCCGCCGTGCATCCGCTGTCCGCGCTCAAGCGCAAGGGCCTGGAGGCGCTGGTCGACACCCTGCTGGGCTTGGTGCCGGAAGCGGCGCCGATGTTCGGCGAGGACGAGATTACCGACAAGAGCCAGCGCTTCCTGGCCGGCGAGCTGGTGCGCGAGCAACTGATGCGCCAGCTCGGCGAGGAACTGCCCTACGCGACGACCGTCGAGGTGGAGAAATTCGAGGAAGACACGACCGGCCGGCAGTTGGTCTATCGGATCGACGCGGTGGTCTGGGTCGAACGCGAGGGCCAGAAGGCGATCGTGATCGGCAAGGGCGGCGAGCGCCTGCGCGAGATCGGCACCCGCGCGCGCGGGCAGATGGAGCGCCTGTTCGATTCGAAGGTGTTCCTGCAGACCTGGGTGCGCGTCCGCGAAGGCTGGTCCGACGACGAAGCGGCGCTGCGCTCGCTCGGTTACCACGACTGATGTTCGCTCCCTCCCGTGCGAAGCAGGGGAGGGCGGGGGACGGGTTGGGCTTGTCGATGAGGGTAAACACCTCCGTCCAGCAGCCCGGCCCTTCGACACGGTCTTCGGGCGTTCATCGGGGCGCGAACCAGTGGTTCGCAAGCGTCGCTCTTCACTCCCCTTCGCTTCGCGCAAAGGGAGTGGCTTGATCCATGCGCTTCGTCGGTGAACCTGCCTTCGTCCTCCACGCCCGCGCCTGGCGGGAAACCAGCCTGCTGGTCGAAGTCCTGAGCGCCGAACACGGCCGCATCGGCCTGGTCGCCCGCGGCGTGCAGGGGCCGAAAAAGCATGTGTTGCGGGCGGCCCTGCAGCCGCTGCAATCGATCCGTTTCGATGGCGTGCAACGCGGTGAACTGGCGCAACTGACCTCGGCCGAGGCGGTCGATGCCGCGCCGCTGTTGCACGGCGATGCCACGCTTGGCGGCTTCTACCTCAACGAGCTGTGCATGCGGCTGGCGCCGCGCCAGGCGCCCCAACCGGAGTTGCATGCCGCGTACGCTCGGGTGCGTGAACGCCTGCGCGCGGGCGAGCCATTGGCGTGGATCCTGCGCCGCTTCGAGCGCGACCTGCTGGACGCGCTCGGCAGCGGTTTCGATTACGCCAGTGATGGCGAAGGGGCACCGATCGACCCCGCCGCACGCTACCGCCTGGAGGCCGAGCATGGTGCACGCCGCGTGTTGGGCGAACGCGCGGGCGAACGTCGTGAAAGCGCCACCGGGCGCGCCTTGCTGGCGCTGGGCGGGGACAGCCTGCCGAACGGCGAGGACCTCGCCAGCCTGCGCCTGCCGTTGCGCGGGGTGTTGCTTCACCACCTTGGCGGGCGTGGCCTGAAGTCGTGGGAGATGCTGGGCGAGCTGGGACGGCTGGCCGCACCCAAGCCCTAGCCCTCGATCAATGCATCGGCGGCTGCGGTGAATGCCTGCATTGCGGCGGGATCGGTCGGATCGTCCATCAGCCTGCGCACCGCATCGCGCAAACGATCCGCGCCCACGAACCCGCAACTCGCGGCCAGCCGGTGCAGGTCCGCCTGCATCGTCGCGGCGTCGCCCATGGCCGCGGCGATGCGTGCGCGTTGTGCCGGCATTTCGCGCCGGAACAGCTGGCGCAGCACGTCGACATGGGCCGCATCGCCGAGGGCCGCCTGTGCCCCGGCATCGTTCCAGTCGGGCAAGTCCGCGTCGCCGACCCGATGCACCGGCATCGGCAAGTGCCGGCGCAGTGCGGCGTGCAGGCGGGTCACCGAGATCGGCTTGCACAACACCTCGAGGAAACCGGCGGCGAGCAAGCGTTCGCGGGTCGCTGCGTTGTCGTCGGCGGTGTGCGCCAGCGCTGCCGCTGCACCCGTCGTGGCTTCGAGCAGGATTTCACCCGGGCCGTCCGGCAGGTTGGCATCGACCAGCCACAGGTCGAACGCCATCGCCGCGATCGCCCGCCGCGCCTCGGCCAGGCTGCCGGCGAGCTGCACCACCGCCGGCAGGCCACTCGCTGCATCGCACAGGAACGCCGCACTGACCGGGTCGTCCTCGACCAGCAACAGTCGCGGCAAGGGGCTGCTGGTGGCGGGATTCATCGCGAAGCGACCTCGGCTTTGTATGCTGCGGGCATGTGGCGTTCGATGTTAACGGCTTGTTCCCTGCTGGCGATGCTGGCTGCAGCGCCCGTGCATGCGCGCGCGGCGCAGGTGCGCATCGCCAGGGTGGCCACGCCGGTCGCCACGCTGGAACAGGTGCGGGTGCGACTGGACTGGCCGGAAGGTGCGGCGACCGGCGAGTTGCAAGTGTGGGCCGGCAAGGTGGACGCCGCGGACCTCGGATACCGCTATCGCGACTTGCATTGGCGCTGCCCGTTGCGGCGCGCGGCCCATGATGGCTGGCAGTGCGACGGGGCGTTGCGCGCCGGCATGGCCGCGCCATTGCGGCTTGCCGTGCAGTTCGACGCAGCGACCACCCAGGCATCGCTGGCGAAAGGCGATGCGCGTTTCACCCTGGATCGCAGTGCGGCCACGCCGGACCTGACGTCGCTCGACCTTACCCGGGTACCGATGGCCTGGGCGCAGGCACTGCTGGCGCAGGCCTGGCCGGCAGCACGCTTGACGGGCGGCCAGCTGGACGCGTCGCTGGCGATCGAAGCGCCCGCCAACCGCCCACTGCGGATCAGCGGGCAGCTGCGCCCGCGCGGCGTCGGCATGGAAACCGCGGATGCGACGATCGCCGGGGAGAACCTGGGCGGCGACCTGCGCATCGACTACCGCACCACGCCTGCGCGGTCGTGGTTGGCGCTGCTCGGCGAACTGCGCGGTGGCGAGTTCCTTGCCGGCAGTACGTATGTCGCCTTGCCGGCGACGGCGGTCGGATTGCGCATTGATGCGATGAAGCAGGCGGGTTCCGGCTGGCAGGTACCGCGGATCGAATGGCGCGACGGCGAGGCCTTGCAAGCGAACGGGACACTCGCATTCGACAAGGATGGCGCGTTGTCATCGATGGCGGTCGATGCCGGTAGCGGCGACATGTCGCCGCTGCGCCAACGCTATCTCTCCGGCTGGATGGGATTGTTTGGCCTCGGCGATGTCGACCTGCACGGGGCGATGGACCTGCACGTGGAGGTGCTGGGGGGAGCGCTTTCACGGATCGACGCGATCCTGCACGGCGTGGACCTGCGCGACCCGGCGCGGCGCTTCGTGTTCGACGGACTCGACGGCGACTTGCGGTACTCGGCATCGGCGCCGGTGCGCAGCGAACTGCGCTGGAGCGGCGGGCAGCTGTACGGCCTCGCGTTCGGCGCGGCGCGCCTGCCGATGGCCAGCGCCGACGGCCAGTTGCGCTTCGGCGAAGACGTGCACGTGCCGCTCATGGGCGGCCAGCTGACCCTGCGCGACGTGGTGATCCAGCCGCCGCGGGATGCGGCGGGCATGCAGATCCGCTTCGGGCTGGGCCTGGACGACATCGACTTCGGCAAGGTCTCGCAGGCGCTGGGCTTGCCGGCCTTCCAGGGACGCCTGAGCGGCAGGATCCCGCAGGCGCGCTACGCCGACGAACGCATCGAATTCGACGGTGGCCTGTCGCTGCGGTTGTTCGACGGCCGGGTGGCGTTTTCGGCGCTCTCGCTGGAGCGCCCGTTCGGCAGCGCGCCCAGCCTGAGCGCGGACATCGCGTTCGATGGCCTCGACCTGTTGCGACTGACGGAAGTGCTCGGCTTCGGCAGCATCACTGGCCGCCTGGACGGGCGCGTCGAGGGCCTGCGCCTGGTCGACTGGACGCCGGTGGCGTTCGACGCGCGCTTCATCACCGACGAAGCGCCGGGGGTGAAGCAGCGCATCAGCCAGCGCGCGGTGCAGAACATCAGCAGCGTCGGCGACGCGTCCTTCGTCACCAGCCTGCAAGGCCAGTTGATCGGATTGTTCGACGATTTCGGCTATCGCAGGATCGGCATTGGCTGCCGCCTGGCCAACGAGGTCTGCGCGATGTCGGGACTGGATTCACATCGCAGTCAGGGCGGGAACGCCTTTACTATCGTTGAAGGTGCCGGCCTGCCGCGGCTCGACGTGGTCGGTTTCAATCGCAACGTGGATTGGCCCACCCTGGTCGAGCGGCTGGTCGCGGTCGGCAAGGGCGAAGTGGCGCCGGTCGTGGAATGACGGATCGTCGAATGATGCACACAGGAGCAGGGTCATGAAGCAGTGGTTGGGCATGCCGGTCGCGGGCGCGTTGTTGTTGAGCGCCTGCGTGACGATCAACGTGTATTTCCCCGCGGCGGAAGCGAAGGAAGCGGCGCGCGAGTTCGTCGAAAAGGTCATCAACGAAGCGGACAAGGTCGAGATGAAGGATCCGTCCGCGCCCGCCGGCGGCATGGCATCGCTGGGCACGCGGATCCGCTCCGACCTGTCCGGTTTCGATCCCTGGGTGCTGGTCGGCATCGGCAGCGCGCAGGCGCAATCGGCGCCGGACATCAGCCTGAAGACGCCGGCGATCCAGGCGATCCAGTCGCGGATGGAAGCGCGCTTCAATGCCACGCTGCGGGGTGGCTTCGACAGCGGCGCGCTGGGGTTCACCGCCGACGGCCTGGTGACCGTGCGCGATGCCGGCAAGCTGGAACTGAAGGACCGGGTCGCGATGAATGCCGCGGTCGCCGACGACAACCGCGACCGCAAGGCGGTCTATCGCGAAGTCGCCGTGGCCAATGGCCATCCGGAGTGGGAAACCCAGATCCGCGACGTGTTCGCCCGCCAGTGGATCGCCAGCGCGCGTCCGGGCTGGTGGTACCAGTCCGGTGGAAGCTGGAAGCAGAAATGACTTCGATGACGGCCCGCTTCGGCGGGCCGTTCGCTTTCACGGACCCGTCCTGCACATATCTGCCAAAATAGCGGGCCACCCTGCTGCCAGCCGTCACGTGGCCCGACTCGATCATTCCCCCAAGTCGCTCGACATCGTCAACCTGACCCATGACGGTCGCGGCGTGGCCCGTTGGCCCGACGGCCCGCATGCCGGCAAGACCGTGTTCGTGACTGGCGCATTGCCGGGCGAAACCGTGCTGGTCCAGCAGACCGCGCGGTCGCGCAATTTCGACGAAGCGAAGACCCTGGAGGTCGTGCAGGCATCGCCGGACCGGGTCACGCCGCGCTGCCCGCATTTCGGCACCTGCGGCGGCTGCGTGTTGCAGCACCTCGCGGAAGACAAGCAGATCGAAGCCAAGCAGGGCGTGTTGCTGGACAACCTGCAACGCATCGGCCACGTGACACCGCAGTCGGTATTGCCGCCGTTGCGCGGCGACAGCTGGGGCTACCGGCGCAAGGGGCGGTTCTCGGTGCGCCGCGTCGAGAAGAAGGACAAGACCCTGGTCGGCTTCCGTGAGCAGGATCCACGCTTCGTCGCCGACATCGGCGAATGCCACGTGGTCGTGCCGCAACTCGGCTTCAAGGTCGCCGCGCTGGGCGCGCTGGTCGATGGCCTGGATGCGCGGCGAGACATCCCGCAGATCGAGTTCATCACCGGCGACGCGCATGTGGCGCTGGTGTTCCGGCATCTGCAGCCGCTGTCCGATGCCGACAAAGCCAGGCTGGATGCCTTCGGCACCGAGCATGGCTTCACGATGTTCCTGCAACCCGGCGGCAACGACTCCGTGCATCCGCTGTCGGGCGAGGCACCGCAGCTGTCGTTCCGCTTGCCGCAATGGGACATCGAACTGCTGTTCCGCCCGCTGGATTTCATCCAGGTCAATGCGAAACTCAATGAGGCGATGATCGCGCGCGCGCTGGCGTTGCTCGACGTGCGACCCGGCGAGCGCGTGCTCGACCTGTTCTGCGGCCTCGGCAACTTCACCCTGCCGCTGGCGCGCGCGTCGGGCGATGGCGATGTCGTGGGCGTGGAGGGCGAGGCCGGGCTGGTGCAACGTGCCCGCGCGAATGCCGCGCACAACGGCCTCACCAACGTGCATTTCCATGCCGCGGACCTGACCCAGGATCTCGCATCGCAACCGTGGCTCAAGGCCGGCTTCGACAGGCTGCTGCTGGATCCCGCGCGTTCGGGCGCGATCGATGTGCTGAAGCAACTGCCGTTGAAAGGCTTGAAGAGGATCGTCTACGTCAGCTGCCACCCGGGCTCGCTGGCCCGCGACGCCGGCTACCTGGTCAACGAGGCCGGCTGGACCCTGCGCGAGGCCGGCGTGATGGACATGTTCCCGCATACCGCGCATGTCGAATCCATCGCCGTGTTCGATCCGCCGAAGAAGCGCTGAGGCACGACGCAGTGGGCATCGAGATCGAACGCAAGTTCCTGCTGGCCGATGAAGCGTGGCGCGCCGCCGCGCACAAGGTCGTGCCGATGGCGCAGGGCTATCTCAACGACCTGGCCATGGTCGATTCCGGCGCGATGCAGACCTCGGTGCGCGTGCGCATCGAGGGCGAGTCCGCCTTCCTCAACATCAAGTCGCGGGAGGCCGGCCCGAGCCGCCAGGAATTCGAGTACGGGATCCCGCTGGCCGATGCGCGTGCGCTGCTGGCGTTGTGCGTGGGCGGCAGGATCGACAAGCACCGCCACTACGTCACCCACGCCGGGCATCTGTGGGAAATCGACGAATTCCATGGCGACAACGCCGGTCTGGTGGTGGCGGAGATCGAGCTGGGAGGCGTCGATGAGACGTTCGCCCGGCCTGCCTGGCTCGGCGCCGAAGCGACCCATGCGCAGCGCTACTACAATCTGGCGCTGGCCTCGCGCCCGTACGCGCAATGGCGCGACGACGAGCGCCGGGCGCTGGATCTCAACGAAGGACACTAGATGCTGCAGATCGGCGTTTCCGGGCACGAACTCACTGCGCAGGAGCGCGACTGGCTGCAGCACGACGCCTGTATCGGGGTGATCCTGTTCGCGCGCAACTTCGCCAGCCGCGCGCAGGTGGCGGAACTCACTCAGGCCATTCGCGAGGCGACGCCGCGGCCGCAATTGATCAGCGTGGACCAGGAAGGCGGGCGCGTGCAGCGTTTCCGCGAGGGCTATACCGCGTTGCCGGCACTGCAGGGCTTCGATGCGTTGTATCGGGAAGACCCGACCGCTGCGCTGGCATTGGCACGCGAGCACGCCTGGCTGATGGCCAGCGAGATCCGCGCCACCGGCATCGACCTCAGCTTCGCGCCGGTGATCGACCTGGGGCGCGGCAACCGCGCGATCGGCAACCGCGCGTTCTCGGCGGATCCGGACGTCGTGGCGGCGTTCGCCAGCACATACGTCGCAGGCATGCACGAAGCCGGCATGGCCGCTACGCTCAAGCATTTCCCCGGGCACGGTTCGATCCCGGAGGACACCCATTTCGATGTCGCGGTGGACGACCGTTCGCTGGAGGCGATGCGCGCCACCGACCTGGTGCCGTTCGTCGCCGGCATCGCCGCCGGCGCCGATGCGGTGATGATGGCGCACATCACCTATCCGCAGGTCGCGCCGGAACCCGCCGGCTACGCGCCGCGCTGGATCGGCGAGATCCTCCGCGGCGAGATGGGCTTCCGCGGCGTGGTGTTCTCCGACGACATCGGCATGGCCGCGGCCCATTCCGCCGGCGGGGTGAAGGCGCGCATCGATGCGCACCTGGATGCCGGCTGCGACGTGGTGCTGGTGGCCAGCCCGGCGCTGGTCGAGGAATCCCTGCGCGGGATGACCGGACGCAGTTCAAACACGATGGCGCTGGCCGGCTTGATGGGGCGCGGCGCGCTGGGTTGGGATGGATTGCTGGCCGATGGGCGCCGCGACGATGTGCAGGCGCGGCTCGGCCGCGTGCGCGAATCGGTGGTGGATGCCGGTGCGACCTCGGGTGCGATCAACGTGGGAGACGTGGCATGAGCGGACCGAAACTGGCGGATGCATTGGCGACCGCACACGTGGTCTTCGACAAGGCCACCCTGGAAGCGGCGATCGTGCGCATGGCCGGCGAGATCCGCCCGGCCTACGCGGACGGCGAGGTGCCGCTGTACATCACGGTGATGAACGGTGGGTTGCCGTTCGCGGCGCAACTCGCGTTCGCGCTTGGCGAACTCGGGTTGGACCTGCAGTTCGATTACCTGCATGCCACCCGGTATCGCGGCCAGACCACCGGCTCCGGCCTGGCCTGGCTGCATCGCCCGGGCACGCCGATGCGCGGACGCAAGGTCCTGCTGGCCGACGACATCCTCGACGAGGGCCACACCTTGCTGGCGGTGAAGCAGTGGTGCGAAGACCAGGGCGCAGCCGAGGTGCGCATCGCCGTGCTGGCCGAGAAAGTCCACGACCGCTGCGTCGAAGGCATCTGCGCCGACCACATCGGCGTGCAGGTGCCGGATGCCTACGTGTTCGGCTACGGGATGGATTTCCACGAGCAGGGTCGCAACCTGCCGGCGATCTATGCGCTTGGTGAGTAACGTTGGCCTCGCTTCCTACTGTCTCTCTGGAATCAGGCATGACCATTGATCTCGCCGTCATCGGCGGTACCGGCGTCTACGCGCTCGGCGAACTGGCCGATGTCGAAACCCACCAGCCAGTGACGCCGTACGGTGCTCCTTCGGGGCCGATCCGGCTCGGCACGTATGCCGGCAAGCGCGTGGCATTCCTGGCGCGGCATGGCGAAGGCCATTCGCTGCCCCCGCACAAGATCAACTATCGGGCCAACCTGGCTGCGCTGAAGGCGATCGGCGCGACGCGCGTACTGGCGATGAACACCGTCGGCGGCATCACCGCGCAATGCGGACCGCGCGTGCTGGCCTGCCCGGACCAGCTGATCGACTACACGTGGGGACGCATTTCCACCCTCTGCGAGGAACCCGGCACCGAAGTCCTGCACGTCGATTTCGGTGATCCCTACACGCCTTCGCTGCGCGTCGGCGTCATCACGGCTGCGAAGCAGGCCGGCGTGGCCCTGGTCGATGCCGGTTGCTATGGCGCCACCCAGGGTCCGCGCCTGGAAACCAAGGCCGAAATCGCGCGCATGCGTCGCGACGGCTGTGACCTGGTCGGCATGACCGGCATGCCCGAGGCCGGCCTGGCCCGCGAACTCGGCCTGGACTATGCGTGCCTGGCGATCGTCGCGAACTGGGCGGCGGGCGCGGGCCCCGATGTCGATGAAGTGATCACCCTGCAGGACGTGCTGGACAACGTGGCCGCGGCGATGGACGACGCGGCCCGGCTGTTGCGGGCGATGCTGGCCGGCTGAGCCGCGCGATGACGCGTCGGCACGTCGCCATCGTCGGCTACGGCACCGGCGGACAGGCTGCCGCGCTGGCACTGGCGCGCCACGGACATTCGGTCGAAGTCTTCGAGCGCGTGCCGGATCCCGGCCCGGTCGGCGCCGGCTTCCTGTTGCAACCCACCGGCCTCCAGGCCCTGTGGCGACTGGGGCTGCTCGACGAGGCCTGCGCATTGGGTGCGCCGGTGGCGCGCCTCCATGGCGAGACGCCCGAAGGCCGCGCCGTCATGGACATGCACTACGCGGACCTGGACGTGCGACTGTCCGGCGTGGGCATGCAGCGTGGCGCGTTGTTCGCCATGTTGCATGAGGCGATCGGCCTTGAAGGCGGCATCCAACTGCATGCCGGCCATGGGATCACGGAACTCGACTGCGAGCGCGGTCGCCTGCGCGACGCGCAGGGCGCGTGGCACGGGCCGTTCGATGTGGTGGTGGTTGCGGATGGCTCGGCGTCGTCGCTGCGCGCCACTGTCACCGGCATGCGCATCGACGCCCCGTATCCCTGGGGTGCGCTGTGGTGCCTGTTGCCGGAAGGCGATTGGCCATGGCCGGCCGAGCTGCGCCAGCGTTACCATCGCGCGCGCCGGATGGCCGGGATGCTGCCGGTGGGAACCATGCCCGGCGATCCGTTGCGCCGATTGAGCTTCTTCTGGAGCCTGCCGGTCGCGCAGTTCGACGCCTGGCGCGCTGGCGGCCGCGATGCGTGGCTCGGCGAACTGCACGCGCTATGGCCGCGTGCGCGCGAACACATGGGCGACGATTTCCAGGTCGGCTGCCTGGCACGCGCGGCGTATCGCGATGCGATCCCCACGCGCTGGTGGCGCGGCCGCGCGATGCTGCTCGGCGATGCGGCGCATGCGATGAGCCCGCAGCTGGGGCAGGGGGTGAACATGGCGCTGGTCGACGCGGTCTCGCTGGCGCACGCGTTCGATGCGCATGGCGACCTGCAGGTGGCCTTCCAGGATCACGCGCGCGAACGGCGTGCGCACCTCGCGGCCTACCACCGCTTCAGTCGCTGGTTGACCCCGTTGTTCCAGTCCGATCGCGATGCGCTGGCGCGCGTGCGCGACCTCGCCTTCCTGCCGCTGGGTCGACTGCCCGGTGCGCGTGGGCACATGCTGCGCGTGCTCTCCGGCACCCAGCGGGGATGGTGGGGACGCCATCGACTGGACGATGCCTTCGTGGCGGCCCTGCAACAGGCGCTGGCGGTCGACAGCGCCACGCCCGCCTGAGGCCGCGCTCGGTTGCACGAGGACGCGCTTGCGGCATACTCGCGCGGTGCTTCCGCCAGGCGGCGGCGCACGTTCCTGCAACCGCTCGGCAAGAGGTCATTCAATCCATGCAAACCGGCACCGTGAAGTGGTTCAACGACGCCAAGGGCTTTGGCTTCATCTCGCCCGAGGATGGCAGTGCAGATGTCTTCGTGCATTTCTCCGCGATCGATTCCTCGGGCTTCCGCAGCCTGCAGGAAGGCCAGCGGGTGAGCT
>ERZ795044.1215-NODE-1215-length-23388-cov-5.054858_pt1 | contig 23388 bp, 49 predicted proteins | sample MGYA00375128_ERZ795044 | MGnify/ENA primary metagenome ERZ795044 (study PRJEB30173, sample SAMN05720213) | anaerobic digester metagenome | isolation source: active sludge of municipal wastewater-treating anaerobic digesters | place: USA | collected 2014-12-22 ... | reverse complement strand
TCAGTAACATCATCATGTATAACTTTAGAACATATTAATACACTGCCTTTTGGTTTTTTTGGATAGTGTTTTTCTTCATTATTTGATACATTTGCTAACCAAAGTATTAAATCATAATTATCTAATTTAATATTATTTAAATCTTCAATTGTACCACCATTTAATACATCAGATGATAGTAATTCGCATAGTTTATTAACTACGGATGATGACTTTGGATTATCACCAAAATCACCCCCTATTATTATTGATTTTTTTGACATTTTATATTATTATTTAAAACTTTCTAAATATGATTTTTCAACTATTTTAAAATTTAATTTTTTAAAATTTTTAACTAAATGATTTAAATGTCCTTCACCATAAATTATTGCAATTTTATTATGTTTTTCAAATTGTTCAGTAACATCAATTAATATTTTATAATTTCGTAATTTAACTAAAACATGATATTCTTTTACAAATAATGAAATAAATTTTAATCTATTTAATATAAATATAATAAACCATTTTGTAAATTTCTTAATTTTCTCATCATTTTCATTATTTATTTCATCTAATGCGTTAATTGATTAATGTATTGATTATATTTTTCTTCATATATTTTTTAATAATATCATAATTCATATCAGAATTAATCCATTTTATACTATCTTCATAACCATTACGATTTTGCACAACTAGACCGATAATTTGTCCTAATTTAATATATAATGTTTTTAAATTATCTAATGATGTAGATTTTACACCTTCAAATAATACCACATCACTTTTATCTGCAATACTATTCAATTTATCAAAATAATCTTTAGTTCCAACATGAATTGCACCACATAAGGTGATTTCCATATCACCATTTTTTAATTTTATTATACTTGTTTTCATTTATTTTTTATTTTATTAATTTTCATTTTTCTTAAACAATTTTCAACATTTTCAATACCAATAATTTCCATAATATATTCTATTGGTGTACTTTTTATTGTTTCTTCAATTGATGGTGTATATGGATTATAAACACTATGTGATTCACGTATTGATATTCCTGGTGATTTAAAAACAAATTTCTTACTTTTTCCCATATAATTTATTATTTAAAATCATAGTATAAATTTTTATTTCTTAATTTTGTTATTTTTTTCTTTCTCAAAAGAATTTTTATTGATTTTTCATAAAATTTAATACATTTATTATCATCACCAAAAAATTCTTGAGGACTATTAACCCATAATGGTTCATTTAATATATGTAAATTTTGGTTTAATATTTTTGTAAATTCAACCATCGTTGTTATATTATGTGGTTGAAATATTTTAAACATATTAATATATGATGGTGTTCTAAAATGTTTTAATGTACTAAATTCTTTATCTGAATTAACTAAAAAATTAAGTACCGATTCTGCACATTCTATTAATTCATCATTTGTCATATTATTTAATATTACTTTTAATTAAATAATTATTCACATATTGTAAACCTATTGATGGTTGAATAGTAATAAAATATTTTTTTATCAAATTATCCGATGATGTTGGTATAGGTGATAAAGTAATATCATTTTTAATTAAATGTTCTTCTACCATATATTTAATTAATATTTTAATTTGTTCATATTTAAGATTATATTTTTTTCTTAAAATTGTCCAAAAATTAGAATCATCACACCAAAATATTCCACTGTTTTCATTATATTCAAACAATAAAATATTATCTTTTTTGTAAAAAATTGAAGTCGGAAAATCTTTATGTGTATATTCCTCTAAATTATTTAAAATATTTAAAATAAACCGTTCTTCTGGTTTTAATCTTAAATATTTTATTTGTTTTATTTTTTGATTATTTATCATTTCTTACAGGAACATTATTAATATTTATTAATTTATAAACACTTTTTTTATGCCACCCTTCTCTTATTTTTTCACCGTTTAATAAATTATTTAATGTATTTAAAATATTTTGAAATCTTAATAATCTTTTTTCATTTTTTTCATTCTGTAATAAAATTTCTAATTTATTTTTAAAATCTAATATAGTTAAATCCTGTTTTAATCTATTACAATATTTACAAGATAAAACTTTATTACTTATACCTTTACCACCTTTAGATCTTGGAAAAACATGTTCTTTTTCCATATTATATATTTCTATTTCTGATTTACAATAAAAACATTTACCTTCTTGGTGTTGGTATATTCTATTATAAATGCTATTTTGACTTATCATTGAAAATAACTTTATTTTCTATATGTTTAATATCATCCATTATTAAACACCCATAATTGTTTTCATCTATAAAATTAACCCAATCTTTAGGATATTCAAAAATAATAATTTCCAATATCATTTCTTCATTACATTTTGAACATTTTAAATTACCTATATATGAATGTTCATATTCATATCCAAGAGAACGTTGTTCTTTATCAGTACATTTAAATTCTATATCAATAAAATGTTCTTCTTTACATTCTAGACACCTAACACGAACTTTATTAGTATTTAATTCTATCATATTATTTATTTTTTCCTATTTAATATCTTTTTTATTTTATTTTCTCTTTCTATTATTATATGATCTCTTTCATCTCCATAATTTTCACCACATATTTTACATTGATCACCTAAACAAATATCCCAACCTATATAACCAACATAGGTACACCCAGCATAATTTCCTTTCATACTTCTATAATATTTGCATGGTTTTATCCAATATCCATTTAAACATGGTTCTATTTTTTGTCTTTCTTCATCCAATGTATAACAATACATTCCTTCTGGAATTATTGTTTTATCTTTTTTAATTTTTAATAAATTTTTAAATTTACTAAAATATACTTCAATATAATACCAATATACCCTTAAATAATAAGTATATTTTCTTATTTTTTGTTTTATTTTAGTCAAATTAATCATTTTAACTTTTCTTTTAATTTTAAATAATCATCTTTTAACCAACCATGTTTAATATCATCTGATTCATCCCAACTTTGAAATCTGATAAATGAACCAGAATTTTCATCAACTTCATTAAATGATATTTCTATTATAACACAATGTCCACTATCTTCAATCCAAAAGATATCAAATTCATCAACAAATGACTCAATCCAATTATTCAGTTCTTGTTCTGTCATATTAATATTTTCTAAATATTTTTTCTTTTAATCTATCAGCTTCCGTATAATCTTCTTGATCTAATGCAATTACTAACTTCTTGAAAAGTATAAATATTTCTGGATTTTTTGATCTTTCCATTGGATCTTCTGATAATTGTCTTTCATGAAATTTTGCAGTAAATTTAGGATCAATTGAATCTAATTTTTCAATTAATTCTGTTGTTCTTTTAATGTATTCGGACAACCATTCATAAGGATTTTTCATTGTTATAATTTTTTGAAAATCCCCTGTTTTTATAATATTTATAAGTTGTTCTGATGCTTCTTTTGTTTTATCAATATTTTCTTTATAAAACTGATAAAAATTATTAAAATCTTGTAATAATTCGTTGTATAATTCTGTAGTCATAATTTTAATTTTTTAAGGTTAATAACTATAATTAATTGCGTCTTGATTGGGTATTGATAAAATCATTGGTTCAATATCTTTTTTAATTTGTTTTAATTTATCAGGAAACGATTTAGACATACCAACTGGTCTAATTTCACTTTTTAATAAAAATTCAGATATCATATATTTTATTAAATTTTTAACATCAAAATAATCCATATTAAATTTTGATTGTAAAATTGACCAAAAATCAGTATAATTACACCAAAAATATCCAGTTTTATAATCCCATTGAAATAATACTATATTATTATTCTTGAAAAAAATCGAAAATGGATAGTCATCATTTATATATGATGTTAAATTATTAATAACATCTAATACATATTTTTCTTCTAGTTTTAATCTACTATATTTTATATGTTTAATTTTATCAATCATTATTTCTTAGTTATACGATTAATAATATCATCAAATATTTTTGATTTATTTATTTGTTTATCCAAAATATCATAATTAATATCATCATCATTTTCTTCTGAACCATATGCACATTTTTGTTTTTTATTCCAAACATTTCCATCTTCAGGAATATATGCTCTTAATTTTCCATCACCCCAATAAAATATGAAACATAATGGAAATTCCCAATCACCACCTGCATTTATAAAAAATACATGTAAATTATTAGATAGTTCGTAATAACCAACAGGATATTTATTATCACAAAAACCTTCGGTATCATCAAAATATGTAATATTTTCTAAATCAAAATTTACTTTACTTAAATCTTTTTGAATTATTGATGGTAATTCATAAGGAAATTCTTCATCATCCATTAAATCTTTAACTTTTGTTAAAAATTCTTCTTTACTAATATCAGTATAATATCTTGCCATATTTTTAATATTTTTATAAAATTAATAAAAATTATATTTATTTCCAAATTATTTTATTCTTTCTTTAATTTGTGATATTTTTAATATTCTATGTCTAATTGGATCTTTATCAAAATTTTTTTCTATATTTTTTAATGATTCTTTTATTCTATCACATGATGGATTAAGTATCATTTCTTTAACATCATTTATATTATATGAATATATCCTATTATTTTTCATTTCAAGAAAAAAATAATATTTAGTTTGAATAATAATATCTGAAAACTGTTTTAAAAAATATTTTGGTATTTTATATCTACCATACTTATCTATTATTAAATATGGTAATAATTTATATTTTTCTACATCTTTTTTAGATACAAAATGTTCACGCATTATAATTCTAGATTTCCTTTCAAATTTGAAAATCTGAAAATTATTTAATCCTTTATCACAACAGTATCTAATTAGATTTTGCATTATTTATAAATAAAAAACAAAATTACATAAAAATATTTTTAAAAACAAATTATTTTTTATCTAAATGTTCTTTCCATATTCTTTCAATGAATTCTGATATATTTAAATTATTTTCTTTTAAGTATTTATCTATTTTTTATTTAAGTCCAATCCTCTTTTTTGAAAATCTTCTCTGATTAATTTTTCTACATATCTAGATCTATTCGTATTTAAATTTTGAATATGTTCTTCCAATAATGGAATTAAATCAGTATTTATTGATACACTTATCTTTTTCTTTTTATCTTTTTGTAATTTTTTCCTATTCATAATAATGTTTTTATTTTTTATATACTAAAAAAAATATTTTGTTTTATTAAAAATAATCCAAAATTATTACTTTTTGATTTTTTTAATTTAATATATACTTATAAATAAAATTAATATTATGAAAAGGAAAAAAACAAAGACAATAATTTCAATATCAGTTGATAATAATTTAAATGATATTATTGATGAAAAAATTGGTAATAAATCTAAATATATCGAATGGTTAATATATCAAAATATTAAAAAATCATTAATTGATGATAAAATTAAAAAAATAATTATTTAATTATGATATTAACAAAAGAAGTAAAAATAAAAATATCAAAAAGTAACATTAAATATTGGTCAGATAAAGGATTTAATGTTAAACTAAAAGATATAATATTTGTAAATCCATTATTTTTACAAAGATATTCATCTATAAAAATTATAGCGGAATGCAATGTTTGTAAAAAACAAAAAAATATAATATATAAAAATTATATGAAATATATTAAAAACAATAATATTTATACCTGTTGTAAATGTAATAATGGTAAAAGAGAAAAAACAAATATGGAAAAATATGGAGTAAGAAACATATCTAAATCAGAATATTCAAAACAAAAACAAAAACAAACAAATCTTTTATTATATGGACATGAATATTATTTTCAAAGTGATGAATTTAAAAATAAATTAAGAAAAAAATTAATAGAAAAAGGATATAAAATATATAATGATGATTATTCTAATTATTGTAAAACGTGTGAATCATTAACATCAAAAAATAAAAAAGAATTATTTGAAAAATGGGATGGGTATGATTATTATGATAACGAATACATTAAAGATAATTTTAAATTAAATGGTAATCATAAAAATTATCCAACAATAGATCATAAAATTAGTCAATTATACGGATTTTTAAATAACATACCACCTGATGATATATCCAAATTAGAAAATTTATGTATTACAAAAAGATATATAAATAGTCAAAAACATTCAAAAACAGAAAATCAATTTATGAAAAAAAAGTGAGAATAATCTCACTTTTTATATGTCATATATTGGACATCCTTGATTACAACTTCTACATTTTCTAACAGATTCACCGAATTTTCTAGTTTTTTCATTGAACCATATATCCTTCATGATATCATCACAACTAATTACTGATAATCCACTAGACCATTCACCTACACCTTCCGCAAAAGAACACGGAAAATATTCACAATTAACATTAATATAACTACTATATATTCCACCCGCTTCACACGGTTCTATATATTCTCTCATATACTCATACTGTGGATTTCTATCTATAAAATTAAAGGCTTTTGCAGCTGAACAAGAATCAAATCCACAACCAATATTATTATCTATCGCATATTGGAATAATATGTCGAATTTTTCCTGTGATAATTGATGAAATCTACCTACACTTCTACCTTTTTCTTTAAGAGACAACATAACTAATGCCCTAAGATTAGATAGTCTAGGATCGGTCTTAATATCAGATAAAATATCGAGTGTTTTTTCATATGTTTCTTCACTAATAACGGCATGTATGTTGCATTGTTCTAATCCCCTATCTGTTAATCCTTTTATACAGTTATAACTTTTATCTTTATCATATACACTTACTGCACAAGCACCTACAACAGATGATAATTTATCTAAATCATCTTCTGTCGCATCACCGTTTATCGTAATCGTTGGTATTATACCATTTTTTCTAGTATATTTTAAAATATCCCACAAATCAGGACATAATGATATTGATCCTATACCGTATGCTATAGATATGACAGATGGTGGTAATTTGCTAAAAACTTTTTTGAAATCATCAAAAGATAAATTTTTACCTTCATGTGCTACATTACTTTTATAACAAAAAGCACATCCCATATTACATTTTTCTGATATTTCCCAATCAACTATCTCAATAGTGGTTGATTCAAGACTACCATCTGTCTGTAAATCTGCAATAAATTCTTTTATATCGAATTTTTCTTTCCATATATTACACCACATCAAATAAATTTCTATTTCTTTGGTTGTTGGTTTTTTTAATGATTTGGTATAATCACCTTTTCCAAATCTAATAAAAAATCCATCATGTTTATTAAAATAAAAATTATAGTTATTACTACGTAATGCTTTATAGTTATCCGTATCTTTTATTACCGCAATATCCCCATTTATTAATTCTATTTGACTAATTTTTTCTACCATATTATTTTTTAATTATTTTATTTAGAATTTTATTTAGAATTTTATTAATCTTATTTTTACGTTCTTCTAATATATTTTGTTTAAATACATTTCTTGTTACTTGTAATTTATAAGGTTGTACTAATCCATAACTTTTATTAATACTTAATATTATATCACAATTTTTAAAATCAACCATTTTTAGATAATTTATTAATTTTGTATGTTCTTTCAATTTGTGCCATTTCACTAAAACTATTTACTTCAAAAATTTTTATATTATCTGTCATACATTTTAAATTGGGGCAATGTAATTTTTTAGAACCAAAATCAATTGAATAATTCAAATAAAAATCTTTACAACGATTACAATATATGAATTTATATTTTGACATTATTATCTTTTTTATGAAATATATAAATCATTCTCCAAAACATAAATAAACACAACCATATTACTATTCCATATTTATCTATTAAAAAAATAAATGATAATGAACCAATTATCCATATATTTAAAAACATAAATAATCTAGTTATTTCATTCAAATTATCAAACCAAACATTAGATTTAATAATAATATTTTTAATATTTTTTATTATTTTCATAATTTAAATTAATTTAACATCATTAAATTCTGAATATCTATAAATATTTTTAGATGAACCATTATCAACTAATTGAACAACAATTTTTTCAAAAATATTATTTTTTAAAACAAAAATTATATGTTTTTTTGTTAGTTGTTTCGAATAAATAATTATACCAATTGGACTATTTTCTTGTATAAATCCATTGTTTTTTAATTTATTAATAAATTTTTCTTTATCCGATAATATTTTCATTTTCTTCTTTTTTATATTTTTTATAAGTTTTATAAAATGATAATATTCCTTTAACTATCAAGTTTACAAAGATCAAAATAAAAACACCATACCAAAATAATCTTTCTCCGTTTGTTGCGTTTAATGTTTGAATTAGTTCATTCATAATTTTTATTTTTTTACAAATTTAACATTTTATTTTTAATTAAACAAATAATGATAAAATAAATATTAAAATTCCACCTGACATAAATCCCAATGTAAAGAAAAAATGTGGTGTAGAATATTCTTTTGGAATTTTTGTCCAAACTTTATCTTCAAACCATTGATCAATTGACCATTTCCATTTATTTGATTCCATTTTAATTATATTTTTTAATTAATTGTTGTCTTAATCCTTCAATATTAATAACTCTATCATCAATAATAGTAATATCTTTTTTAATTAAATGATTTATGACTTCTTTTTCATTATTAGTTATCATTATATAAGGTGTAATATCCTTTTTAATTAAATATTCTTCTGATCCTATATAATAACGATTAGTTTGATCAGTAGAAATAATATCTTTTTTAATTAAATATTCTTCAACCATATATTTAACTAATATTTTAATTTCATCATATTTAAGATTATATTTTGATTGTAAAATAGACCAAAAATTAGTATAACTACAATAAAAATATCCATCTTTTTGATTCCATTGAAATAATATATCATCATGTTTTTTATAAAAAATATATTCAAGATGATGATAATGTATGTATTCTACTAAATCAGTTAAACAATCCAATATAAATCGTTCTTCTGGTTTTAATCTTAAATATTTTATTTGTTTTATTTTATTTTTTAAATAATCCATTTATTATTTTCTTTTTCTTTTTGATTTTAATTCTTCTATCTTTTCCCTTCTATCTTTATTTAAAAAATATTCTTTTTCATCAATAAATAATCTACATATCTTAGTATCGTCTACTATTTCATTAAAATATGGACTATTTTCATGTTCACATTTCATATAATCACCATTCCCCCAATCTCTCATTAATATAGTTAAATGAGAATAATTAGCAAATAAACAATCCAAACAAGATTTTTCCATTTTAATCTTTTTTAATTAGATGTTCTTCCAACGTATGTTCGTCTGTAATACCACAATGATATGGATTAATATCTGTTTTAATTAGATGTTCTTCTACCTCAACATAAAATATTTCTTCAAACCAAATAGGTGTAATATCTGTTTTAATTAGATGTTCTTCTACCAAACGTTTAATTAATGATTTGATTTCATTATAATTAAGATTATATTTTGATTGTAAAATAGACCAAAATTTAGTATAACTACAGTAAAAATATCCATTTTTTTGATTCCATTCAAATAATAAAACATTATCTTTTTTGTAAAAAATTGAAGTTGGATAATCCTTATGAATATACTTTTCTGTGTCAGTAATATGGTTTAAAACAAATATTTCTTCTAGTTTTAACCTAGAATATTTTATCTGTTTTATTTTTTCTTTTAATGATTTCATATTTAATAAAAATTTGGAACATATTGATGTTCATTTGGAAAATCAGTAGGACAAATTCGATTTTTTATCAAATCCTTTAGTTTAATTTCTTTGTTAAAAACTTTTTTAGCACATGATGGACAAGGTATAAACCCGAAATTTTCATGTACTTGTTCTTGTTCATGTGTTTGTAAAGGACTAAAGTTATCACAAAAATGTTTTATACAACATTCTGGATAACCATAATATTTACCTTTATCATAATATAATTTAACCCTATTCATTAAACCCAATTTACTTTTTTATTAGGATTATTTATAATTAATGCACAATTATTTTGTTTTAAGAATTCTTCACCTAATTTTATTTGTTTTTTTAAAAAAATTAAATCATCATATTGTTTTTGTTGTTCTTCATTTAATCCTAGATTTAATATTTTTTCATTAAAAATATCAATTAAAATATCAATATTAAACAAACTTAAAGGTGATATAATTGACATATCTTCAAGAATTGAAAATTCCCATGGTCCATATTTACTAGAATATACTACAATTTTTGGTTTTGATTTCAATTCAGAATAACCAAAATAATTAGTAGACATATCATGATTATCATAATGAGAATAATTAATCCCCATTATTTCACAAACTTTTTGTACAATTTGTTCTTCTGTCATTTTATTTATTATTCGTCTGATCTTGCAAAATCTTCTATACTTACATAATCATTTTTAATTCTATTTTTTATAGAATCCATTTTTAATATTTTAGTAATGTTTCTAATTAAAAAACTATTACTATCTTTATAGTTTTGTATGTCTAAATATGGAATACTATCAACAAGATACAAAATAAGTGATGCAAACTTTTTTTTATCTTGAATTTGTAATATATTATTACAAATATCAGTAAGTTCTTGATCGGTCATTTCACGATCAAAATTAATTAATTTAAGTTCATCTAGTGTCATACTAATTCAGTATTAAGTTTTTGATTAAGTTCAAACCATTTGTCAATTGCTTCCTTAGATTGGATAATAGAAACAGTTAAAAATCCTTCTTTAATTCCACCAATACCAACATATTTTAGATTAGGAACTTCCCAATATCCAACTCCACCAACAGGAACATAACTATTTCTTAGAATTTGAAAACCACGATATTCAATAATTCGATCATAAACTTTGATTTCATGTCTACGTGAACCTTCATAACGATCAAAGTCTTTTAATTTTTCAATTTGTTTAAGATCAACTTTTTGTAGAATACCCATAGTATTATAATTATTTTACAAATATAATACATAAATATAAAATTACCAAATATTTAATTAAATATTTTCATTTATAATCGAATTTGGTAAAAATATTATACGAACATTATTTAAATGTAAATATGTTTTAATATAATTTTTTAAATAATATGGAAAATAATCTGTTAAAATTAAAAGATCATAATTAACATCATATTGTTTAACTATTTTAACATTACACCAAAATATATTACATAATTTTTCATATTTAAATAATACAATATTATCTTTTTTATATAAAATAAAATTATTATTATCAATAACAATAACATGAATATCTATAAAAATATTATAAATATATTTTTCAATTTTTGTTAAACGTTTATACTTTAATTGTTTTATTTTATCTTTTAAATTATCCATTATAATATATAATGTGGATCAACATAATCTGTTAACCAAACACCATTTTCAGATATGTAAAATTTATTTCCATCATTATACATATCTAATGCATTTATAATTAAAATAGTAGGTTCTAATTCTTTTGAATGTCTTTTACCAACAATTTTTGCAGTTTCTATATCACTAGATAAATGAACATGTAATCTATCTTTTTTAATTAATCCTATTTTTTTAATAGAATCAACAAATAGTGGTGATGTTCCATGATATAAATATCTTGGTGGTACTTTTTCTTCAAAATCTATGTTAACATATGGTATAGAATGACCTTGATTTGCTCTAATATATTCGCCACTTTCGTCATATGAATATCTACCCTTATTATCATTTTGGACAATTCGATCTAAATCGAATCTACTTATATTCAATACGAATGTTAAATCATTAACCCTAACATAACCATGTGTATCCATTTTAATACTACCTGGATTATGCCTTAAAATATACGCTATCTTTTTACCTATTTTCTGTAAATCTTTCATTTCTTTCTAATATTTTTTTAATTTTATAATATCTGTTATCCAATAATATTTCATTATATAATTTATCTGTATTTCTTGATAGAAAATAATTATACCTATCCTTAACTACTGTTATTTTACCATTTAATATACTAATAACTAAATCACAATTATATAATATATTCGTGGGTAAATTATGTGATATTCCATTATTATTAAGATATGTATATAAATGTGATTTAAATATAGCGAAATTATCACCATATGGTAATTTCATGCCCCTTTTTAAATATAGATTAATCGGTCTAAAACACACAACATCTTTTTTTTCTAAAATAGAATCATCAAATTCATCAATATCATTAATAACAGTCATCTTATTATTAACATATGACATTAAATCATTTAATAGTTTATCAACTATTCCTTCATTTACAGCATTAGATGCAATACATACTCGTTTATACTTTAAAATATCATCAAGATACATTTGTTTTTTCTTTTAATTTATTAATTTTTAATAATCGTGAAATATTTAATAATCTATTTTTTTCTAAGTATAGTTTTTCTTCGTTATTATTTAATATAAAAGTTTCTGGGTAATTACCATATATTTGTTTATATTTATCTAATACATCTATATTAACATTATAAAAATTTTGTAGATATAATAATATTAATTTATTACCCATAGTTGATATTTCAACACTCATTTCTTTTTTATATTCTATTCTTTTATCTGTAAGAATATCAATATAATCAATTATAACAATATCATTATTCATTTTTTAATTTTTTAACAATTTTAGATAATTTTTTAGAACGTTTAAAATTAATATAATTTAAATCATCATATAAATTATACCAATATTCACCATCACCAAATGGAATAATTTTTTCATATGGTATTTTTACTTCTCTTATAACAAAATCTTTAAGTTGAAAATTATCCATAACTGTATAAGCCCATATACAAAAATCATCTTCTTTTAATTCCCATTCTTCATAATATTCATAAATCGATGATAAACTTTTTTGTTTAAGTTTATCATCAATCTTCATGGCAATATCAATATGATTATATATCATTTGTTTTTGTTCATCAGTAATATCATTAAGTAATATAATAAAACTACTAGAACTACTATTACTTACAAATCCATTTCTTATTTTCATTTTAATGATTATTAAAATACAATAATGTCACACTATTAAGAATTTCACTATGTTCAATAAATGAATCAATTTCTCCATCATTATCACTATATGTAATATCAAATATAATTTTATTATCTTTATATTTAGATTTTAAACCATTAATAATTAATTCGTATATATCTTCATAGTATTTATCTGTAATGATTCTTAATTTTTTATATTCATCATTATTAAAAGCACTAGATTTTAATTCTTTCCAAATGATATTTTGTTTTTTTTCATTTTCACTTATTAATATATGTAATCTATTAAATTCATCAATATCTTTATTATTTACATACATTTTATATTCATTTAAATTATACTTAAAATTACTTTTAAAATCTTGAGTAAAATCAATAAAATTATCAAAATCTTTAAAATGATTATTACTATTTATCTTTTCCATGAAATCATTATATAACCTAGTTATAATAATATCAGTTGCATATGCATCACCAAAATGTGATACAACTGGATAATCAGATTTATCACCTAAAATCATTACTTTAAAATCTTGATATGATTTTGGTATTTCTTTTAATCCAATAACAAAACTACTTGAACTACTATTACTTACAAATCCATTTCTTATTTTCATATTTTTATCATTTTATCCATTTCTACCTGCACCATATGTTACTTCTGATTTATTTAAATTTAAACCTGATAAATCATCAAAAAACATTTTATAAATTTTTTGTTGATCATTATCAAAAAATGATAAATCAATATCATAATCAATATAATCATATTCTGACATAAAACAATTATCTCCTTCATTGTTTGTTATATTAACAATAAAAATAAGATCATTATCATTAATATTATCATTTGATAAACAAATATCGGTTTGAAATGATTCTACAAATATTTTATTATTAATAATTTTAGCATTATAACATATATGTTCTTTTATTTCTTCATATGTTTTTACAGTAATTTGATAATTCAATTTAATATCATTTTGATTGATATAATTTTGAAATTTATTATAATCATCAATTTTAGCAAGTCCTAAAATAAAACTACTTGAACTACTATTACTTACAAATCCATTTCTTATTTTCATTTTTATTCTTTTATTTTAAATGTTAATTGGTTATCGTTTAATGGACACCAATTTGGTCTTTCTATTTGATATTCATCTTCTTTAAGATATCTTTTAAAACTATAAATAACTGAGAATTTTTTGGTAAAACAATATTTTAAATTACAAGAAATAATTGTATCATTACCAACTGCCCAATCATCATAATCATTTTGCATAAAAGGACAATCATTACAATGTTCTATTTCATAAATTTGTTTATCTTTCATTTTTAATATTATTTAAAATTTTATTTATTTTAAAAAATCTATAATTCGGCAATGATTCAATTAATTCATTTAATTCTTTATTTTTTAATTCATTTTTAACATGTTTTTTCATTTTTCTGAATAATTTACCAATCTTTGGTTCAAATAAAAAATTTAAAAATGATAAAAAATTTATACATTTTATATCACCGTTTTTTGATTTTGTTTCAATACTAACTATATTTATTCCTCTTGATATTGATATTCTTAAATTATCTTTACAATAGGAAAAATAATGATAGTCTTCCGTTCCTGTTGATGTTTCTGTTGTTGATGTTTCATACCACCAATTATTAACATCTTTTAATGAATCTATTAAAATTATTTTATATATTTTTCTTAAATCTTTTTGCATTAAATAAAAATATTAAATTAATTATTTTTAATATCGCAATTACAATTAGAACACCCTTTACAATGTTTTTTATATTTATTTTTAAAAAATTTTTTATACACTGAATAAATAGTATAAATTATTATACTTATTATAATTATCGTTATCATTATTTGAATCATATTTTAATTTAAATGATTTAACATTTCCTCGAATCTCCAAAATATTCTAGCAATTGCTTCATCTTTATCTACAAATCCAGCCCAATCTATTTCATTTAACTGTAATTTTGATTTATCTATATTTAAAGGTTCATCTAAATTAACTACAAAATAATATAATTGTTTATAAACCCTTCCTCTTTCATTTTTATATTCGATTATTTTATAATCTTTATTTATTTGTTTTTCTTTTATTTTTACACCAATTTCTTCTTCTGTTTCTCTTATTGCTGTTTGTATTAATGTTTCATTTTTTTCCATTTTTCCCTTTGGTATAGAATATGTACCATACCAAGGAGCATTAGTTGGATGTATTAACAAAATTTTATTATCATGTAATATTAATAATCCTGCTGAAATTTGCATATTTTTATTTTTTATTTTTATATATTAAAGTTGTTCTTTTCTAATCTCACCACAATGAACACATTTTAAAACATATGTAATTTTATAAACATTTCCTGATAATCTATTAGTTGATGAAAATGTATCTATATTTTCCCACTTATGTAAACATGTTTCAAATCTAGGTGCTAATATTGCTTTACCACAATATTCACAATATTGATAACCATCTTTTTGTACCATTCCATAAATATGACTACACCCAAATATTTTGTTTAAAAAATTAATCATTTTTTAATTTATTAAGTTTTTCCGATAACCAGATATATTTAAATTGTTCATTATTATAATCTATATTTAAATATGATATGATTTCACGTCTTAAATTTTCATGTAATAAAAAAGTCATATTATTATTTGATATATTATTATACGACCAAAAAAAGTTATTATATAATTTAATAAAATAATTAAATTCTATATTATGAATATAATAATTATCAATACTTGTATTATACCCACATAAAAAATAACAAAAATATAAAATTTTTATTTCTTTTTCTGTTAAATTATTAATTTTCCATCTATATGTATATTCATTTAATACGTTTTTAAAATCATCATTTAATTCATCAATTAATATTTTATCAGGAGCAATATTAAATATTAATTCATACTTAGATAGTATATAATCTAATGTATTACTATTCCAAGTTTGATTTAAAAAATGAAAAACTAATAAATTAACATATCTATTACAAGTTAACATGTATATACTTTTTTACAAATATAATAAATAAAAATGTAATAAAAAAATATTTTTATACTAATCCGTTTTTATCTGCATAATGTAGAGTAGTATATTCTTTAACATCATCCAACCAAACAGCATCAATTTTTAACACTAAATATTTTTGACCATATGTAGTTTGAATTAATGTATTTTCTTTTATTAAATCATTAGGAATATAATCATGATAATATGGTAGATATGTGGCATCAGTTTTTAATCTAAATTTATCAGCAACATAATTACCAAAATCATCTTCATCTGATAAATGTTCTGTTCCAATATTACATTCCACATATTGTGAATCTTCAGTAAAAATATATTTTTTATAATAATTAGACCATGATAAATTATCAATTGTACCAGATGTGCTTTCCATTCTACCATAAGGTTCATTTAAATCCAATCTATCATTAGATAAAATTTTATTATCTTGATATAAATATTTAAATGTATCTAAATATGGATAATATCTATTTAATTTTATATTTTTAACTTTCATAACTAAATAAGAATCATAATTACCATTAATAGAATCTACAACTTGTTTTTCCGAATGTGATGTTTGTTGTTTTTTATATAACCATCCATTTTTTTGTGCATAATTTATAAAAACATTAACATACATATCATTACTATAATAAACTCTATCCATAAATACTCTACCATCAGGTACATCTAAATACCACAATAGTGCCCTAGCTACTATTTTTTCTTTATCATTATTTTCATATTGTATTAACATTTTTACTTTATCTTTATTAATATTATAAAAATTTATAAAATCTGAGCAACTAGAATCAGCCATACACGAACTATGTAAAGGTGTTGGAGCATATGATGATACATAATTATCATAATCATACCATTTTATAATATCATCACCTTCAACAATTTCCATCAAAACAGAATTACCATCATAAATAGATTTATACATATTCACAAATGATTGTATATCGTGTCCATCTTTACCGCTATCTGGAAATTTATCACCAAATAATTTTTTAACTAATCTACCAATTTTTATTTCTACTCTATTTCTTGTCCATATTTCATTATTTGCAGATGATTTAAAAAAATCTAAATTTAATATTTGATCTTTATTCAATTCTTTTTTTAAATATTCTATAATTTTTGCAGATGATGACATTGTTAATGTATCATTTTTACTTCCAATATCAATTAATGTAAAATCAGATTTATCATTTAACATATCTAAAATATTTATAGATATTGGGTGTTTTATACGAATTAAAATATTTGCAAGTTTTTCTGAAAATTTAAAAGGTAATTGATCGTTTATTATACTTTCAATTATAATATCACATATATAATCATTATAATTTTTAATTAATTTCATATTTTATTTATTAATTTTTTCAATTTCTTCTTCACTTATAGTATTTATATAATATTTTCCATTATATTCATAAAAATTCTCATGTGGATCATCTTGTAAAGTATAATAATATTTAGTAGCAGATGCATTGGTATATACTTTAATAGAATCGTCTTTTAATATATAATCTTCTAAGAAATCAGAATATACTATTTCACTATATTCTAACCATTCTTCATAAAAATTAGAATATCTAAAATGTTCTTTTAAAATCCAAGTTGGAACATAATCATCATATCTTTCTAAATATTCACAATCTTGTAATAAATAATTTTTATTTATATATTTTGAATGTACTATTTTATTATCTTTATGTGTATAACATTTTGATTTATATCCATCACCATATAGTTCTACAGAATCTTCTTTTTTAATATATTCATCATTATATCCATCATAAACTACATTTTCAGTTCTTTTTATTAATATATCATTATATCTATTTGACCATATTATATTAGTTCTACCATTTGTTGCACTTAATTCAGTATAATTTTGATTAATATTAAAATTTGTAATAATTTTTTCATATGGATTATAATAACATAATGTGTCTAAATATGGAAATTTTAATTCTGGTAAGACATAATCTATTCCAGTAACTATTAGTTTTGGGTATATTAATTTTTCGTTTGTTTGATTATCTATTATGATATCATCAGGTGAACTAGATTGACTATTTTTATATAAAAAATTATTTTTCTTTGCAAAATTAATCATCTTATATAAATCTTTTTCATTTGTATAATATATTCTATCCATAAAATATTTATCAGTGGACTCATTATTAATTTTATCTAATTTCCATAAAATTGCTCTTGATATTAATCTATTATTTTCATTTAAAAGTATTACTAATTTTATTTTATCTTTATTAATTGCATAAAATTTTAAATATTCATGACACTGTTCATATCTCATACAAGATGATTGAAGTGTACCCACACCACTTTCATAATTTTCTGAATTATACCAATATATAATATCATCACCTTCTACTATTTTTGTATTTTTTTCATCTGATTCAAACAATGATTTATATTCTTTAACAAATGATTCAATATCATAACCTGGTTTTCCATTTAACGGGAATTTTGATGGATACATTTTTTGTATTAATTTACCTATTTTAATATTACTTCTAATTTTATCAATTAAATCGTTTGGTCTATTTAAATAATCTAACAAATAATTAATATCATATCTATCTTCATTAAATTCTATATTTTTTTCATCTTTATATACCTTTAAAGCATCTGATATCAATTTAGAACTAATAACAAATGACCATTTATCATAATCACCTTCTACCATATCAATAAATGTGAATTTAGACTTTTTTTGATAATAACTATCATCTAATAATACTTGAGATATTGGATGATTAATTGTCCTTATATACTTTTTTAAATTATCAGATATAACAAATTTATATACATCCATTGATTCCATTATAATATCTAATAAATAATTATTATAATTTTTAATATTATTCATTTAAAAATATTTTTTTTATTATATATAAAAAAAGACAAATAAAAAACCCATACTTTAATTAGTATGGGTTTTTTATTTTAAAAATTTAATTATTATTTTTTAACTTGTACTGTATTATCCATTAATTGTTTAGCCATTGCTGTTCCAATTAATGCTTCTAATGGTGATTGATTTGATCCACCTGTTCCACCATTAATATTCATATATACAGGGAATGTAATTTTAGCATATTCTGCTGCAATACCAACTTTTGTTTTATATTCCCATTCTGCTCTTTCTTGTGGTGTTAGACCAGCTGATACTAATTTTGAATTCTTATAAGAATCTGCATCTGCTAACACTTTAATTGCTTCAGCTTCAACTTTATTTTTTTGTAATTTAATTTTAGATGCTTCCAAATTAAATTGTTCTTCTTTTACTATTGTTTCTGCTGCAATTGTTTTTTGAATTTGTTCTTTTTCTAAACGAGCTCTTTCTTCCGCTTTATTAGATTCACCTTCTTGATATACACGTTGTGTTTTAATAATAGCCTTTTCTGTCATCTGTCTTTCTAATTGGGTTAACGCAACTTGTTCTTTTTGTTTATCTAATCGTTCATCAAATTTATCTTCCCAATCAATTTTATTTACTACTGCTTGTTTAACAGATAATCCATATTCTCTTAATGCACCTTGATTTCGAAGTGGTTCATCAACACCATTTACTTTATGTGTTTTAATTTTATAAACTTTTGTTTTTGAATTTTCATCAATTGTTCTGTCTTTATTTATACCAATAGTATCTTTTTTATTTTCAATTGTAATTTCTTCTAAAATATACATACCGTTTTCTAATTGATCTTTAAATGCTCTATCAAATTCAGATGACGAACCTGCAATATAATCTTGTGCTGACATTAATTTAGCTGTATTTTTTAAAACAGCATCTTTATATGGATTAATACGTGAAAATACTAAATTTCTTTCTGACCTATTTTTTGTAGATAAATCTAAAAACTTTTCTGGATCTTCTGTTAAACTAATTACAATTGAATTTGCAACTGTACCCTTAACAGCATCACTAAATTCACGTTCAACAGCAGGCATTAAATAAGTATACTCTGATTCTTGTTCTGTTTTTGTATCAGATAATATATCTTTAATTGAAATTTCTTGTTGAATTACAATAACTTTACCCCACCATTTAGTACTAATACCTTGTGACATAACTGCTTTTTGTGAACCGTTAAAATTAATCTAACAAAATCTACTAATAGACTAAATTAGACTAACTTCTTTGTAACAGACACCGTATTGTCCTGTGAGAAACCGATTCAAAATATTCTTGCCAGCGTTGATATCCGCATTGTCTTTGTGACCACACTTTAGACACAAGAATACCTCTCCCAATCGATTTCCCCTATCGGAGTGACCACAAACAGGACAAGTTGTGCTGGTATAGTAAGGTGCTACACTGCGAAAACTAATACGATTAGTCTCACACTGCGCTTCCAACCTTTTCAACCAGTACTTCCAGTTCCATGTTCCGATAGAACGTCTAATACTTTTAGCCAATAGACGTTTGGCTTTTGACTTCTTACCCATACTCTTTAGTTTTTCTACAACTATCAAATCTGGGTTCTCTGTATTTACTATTTCAATGGCAACCTCATCAATGCGTTGCTTCAACGCACGTTTTGCCACGTAGTATCCTTTACTACCTTGCACACAACGTTTAACTCGTTCAATACAGTCTTTGATGTCTAAACCATATTGATTTCCGTTATTTAGAGATGCCAGAGCGTTTATACCAGTATCAATACCAACACAAAGTTTACCTTCACGTTTTGGTAATGTGATTACCTCAAAACTAAATTGAACATAATTTTTGGTGATGATGTAACTATTTAAACGTTTACCAGTTAGGTTGTACTTATTAAAATGTTTATGGTACTTAATCGGTAGGTCTAATATCTTCTTACTACCAATTGATGCAAGGTGTAACCAAGCGTCAAACTCAGTGGATAGTTTACTCGGTATTAAATCAGCAATGGTACAACTCACGTACATTCGATTGCCTTTATGAACAGGAATAACTGCTTTATCCTTCCAACGTTCCTTGCTGGCATTAATCATATCAATCGCTTCTCGTGCTGCTACCTTTCTTAGACGAGCAGATAACCAAGATTCAGTGGGTAAGTCAACAACAGGTTTTAGCAGACTACCTTTACTCATGATATTAGGATTCAACCAGAAGTAGTTGATGAAGAAGTTAACCACCTTAGAGTACTCGTTTAAGATAATTAACAACTCATTTTTCTTTTTCTGCGTACTGAATTTCAAACTACACTTGGTTGACCTAATTAGTTTCATTTACTTTAGTGTATTTTTTATAACAAGCATTCAATTATAATATCGTTTTCCTCTTCAAATTCACTCAACGATAAATCTTTATTCATATTTAAGTATTCTTTAACCAAACATATTCTTTTAAATCCATTTCTATAATAAAAATTTAATGGTTTACCTTTTGAATCTACATAGGATTTTAATGATTTACAACCTAACGATTTAGCAATATCTTTCATCCAATTTAAAGCGTATTCTCCTATTCCTAAATTTCTTTCAGATGGAATTATGCCAAACCAACCAAGCCATAGTTCATCGGTTTTATATTCATATAGACTATATAAACCACAAATACCAACAATTTCATCATCATATTTGATTAAATATACTTGCCAATATTTTTTTTCACTTTTCCAATCACTATTTTTTATAATACCGCACCATGAAAGAATGGCATGATAATAAATGAATCCAAAATCTTTTGTAAGACCTTCTAAAATGTTTTTATAGTCATAAATATTTTTAGACTGAAATATTTCAATGTTTTTCATAATTATTAATTATATTATTCAAAAAAGTTCTATAATCTGTTAAATCAAACTCATATAAACTATACCATCTTAAATAATGATTAAAATAAATAGTTTTTACAATTTCCAACAATGATAATTTTTTATTATAATACATTAAAACTGATGGTATTGCAATCCAATCTATTTTTTGTTGATATAAATTCACATCAATACTTGGTTCTAAATAATTAATATCAAATGTATTAAATCCAAATTTCTTATATAACTTAATAATAGCATCATGTTGATTCATTTCTAATCCACATTCCAGTATAATTGAATCACATTTGGTTTTGTTAAATTCATTTTTAATTAAATTGTATATATTCTTCATTATTTCATTTGTTCTATATTGTTTTTCAACAATAAAATAATCAATGAATATAAATTTGTCAATAAAATGCGTAAATTGAAACCAACCTATTACAATATTATTATATTTAATAATATAGCAATATAGTTTATCATTAAATTCTTTATTATAATTATCAATCCAATATACTAATTCATTGCTATTTATATTCAGGTTCGATGGTATATACTTATTTAAAATATTTATTCCCAATAGAAGGTCTGAATCTTTTGAATTTTTAATTAACTTTAAATCTATCATATGTTTTTTATTATTTTAATTTATTATTATCTTCGATTGTTAATAATACAGACCATTTACAATCAGGTGTTGATTCAAATAGATTCGGAATATACCCTCTATCCTTATATGATAAAATCACCAATTCATCGCCCTCTATAAGCAAATAATTATAATCATTTATAATTCGACTAAGAGTGTCATCGTTAATCCAAAATCCTTTATTAGCGTTTTGATTAACAAATAATGGAAACCTCTGACCTTTTCTATTCAAAATTACTACTTCAAATCCAACTGTATTAGACGAGTATGATTGCTGATTTAATTTTTCAAAGTATAACATATTATTTATAATTTTTAAATGTATTTAAAATTTGCCCACACACCATCAAAACTTCCTAGCCACTCAGCCAAATGACCTACTTTTGATTTATCACCGATAATATAATCGGTATCATTTGGTAAAAATTTTTTTATTTTATTCATATCTTTATTTAAAAAAATAATATGAGCATTTTCTACAATTTTATTATTCTCTTTATGAGTGAATCTAGTTTCTTTATCGAGAACATACCCACCTTGACAACATTGTATAGTTTCTATATTATTATCCCACAATAGTTGAATTAAATCTGATATACCTTCATCAATCTCAATATTATTCATTATTATTGTTTTGTGTCTTTTCATTATTTTGGTTTAATTTATCTTTCAATTTTTGTTCTTTAATCTCTTTCTTGCGTTTAACACTTCTCTTTCCGTACAACTTACCAGAGAACGATGCCATAAGCATCATAATATCATTCACAAACTCTTCCTCATTCGATATATTCACATTATCAACACACTCAATC
>ERZ795044.1214-NODE-1214-length-23390-cov-9.237540_pt1 | contig 23390 bp, 22 predicted proteins | sample MGYA00375128_ERZ795044 | MGnify/ENA primary metagenome ERZ795044 (study PRJEB30173, sample SAMN05720213) | anaerobic digester metagenome | isolation source: active sludge of municipal wastewater-treating anaerobic digesters | place: USA | collected 2014-12-22 ... | reverse complement strand
CCGCGGCACGAGCGGCCGATCGCGGCTGGCGCCGCGCGAGCGGTGCGGTAGGATGTAGCCACGCCAGCGTCGTCCGAGATTCGCCCGCCGTGCTGCTGGCCCTCGCCCCACCCTCCTCACGCACTCATGCCTGCCATCACGCTCGCGCTGCAGCTCCTCGCGATCACGCACGTCACGCTGATCGACCCCGATGTCTCGGCCGTGCGCCGCGACATGACGATCGTGGTGCGGGGGACGCACGTCGAGGCGGTCGGCGCGAGTGCGACGACCACCGTTCCTGCTGGGGCGCGAGTGATCGAGGGGCGCGGCAAGTACGTGATTCCCGGGATGTGGGACATGCACGTCCACGCCGACGCCAGCGGTGGGCGTGCGCTGCTGCCGCTGTTCGTCGCCGCCGGCGTCACCGGGGTGCGCGACATGAATGGCTCCCTGTCGCGGCTGCGTGGGTGGCAGCGCGAGATCGCGGCCGGGACGCTCGTCGGGCCACGCCTGGTCATCTCCGGTCCGTACATCATCGGGCGCGACCTCCCGCCTGCGCTCGGGATGCCGTACCTGCGCGCGAGCGACGAGGCCAGCGCGACGCGGGGCGTCGACTCGCTGGTGGCGTTAGGCGTGGACTTCGTGAAGGTGCACGGCTTCCTCACGCCGACGGCGTACTTCGCCGCCGCCCGCGCGGCGCGACGCAAGGGCATCACCTTTGCCGGACACGTCACGCTGCCGGTGACGCCGCTCCAGGCATCGGACTCGGGGCAGCGCTCGCTCGAGCATCTCTACGCCTTCCTGAATGAGTGCACGCCCGCCGACTCGGCGGTGATCGCCCGCGGGATCGCGTTGCAGCGCTACGTGATGGGGGAGTGCACGTCGGTGTCGCAGCAAGCGATGTACGCCAGGCTGGCGCGCAACCGCACGTGGGTGACGCCCACGCTCACGGTGCAGCGCATGCTGTCGGAGATGCGCGTCCCGATCGTCCCGGGCGACAGCACCGCGCAGTTCTACGGCGACTCGTTGATGCTGCGGTTGGCGATGGAGATGGAGCTGCCGCCCACGCCGCCCCCGGGCTCGGTGGCCGCGGGTGAGGCGTTGTTCGCGCGGCGCATGGCGCTGGTCGGGGCGCTGCATCGCGCCGGCGTCCCGATCCTCGGCGGAACGGACGCACCGCTGGCGGTCGGCGGCCCGGGTGCGGGGATCGTCGGCGAGCTGGAGCTGCTGGTGCAGTCGGGACTCACCCCCCGTGAGGCGTTGCGCACCGTCACCACCGAACCGGCGCGTTACCTCGCCGCCGATTCGCTCGGCACGGTGGCGCGCGGGAAGGTGGCCGACCTGGTCGTGCTCGATGCCGACCCGCTGGTGCAGGTGACGAACCTGCGCCGCATCCACGCGGTCGTGGCCAACGGTCGTGTCTTCGATGCCGCGGCGCGCGAGGCCCTGTTCCAGGCGGCGCGGCGCGCGGCGCGTCCGGCGGGTCGTTGACGGCACGCGCCCGCCGCTGATGCGAGTCGCCCTCTTCGCGCCCTGCTTCGTCGATCAGCTTGTTCCATCCGCGGCGATCGCCGCGGTGCGCGTGCTCGAACGACTCGGCGTGGAGGTCGCACTGCCCGGTGGCGCGGCGTGTTGCGGGCAACCCCCCGCCAACGCGGGGTTCGCCGCCGCCGGCGAGCCGGCGCTCGATCGATTCGTGCAGACGTTCGCACCGTACGATCACGTCGTCGTCCTGTCCGGCAGCTGCACGGTGCACGTGAAGGGCCACGCCGCGGCGCTCGGTCCCGCGGGAGCCCGCGTGGCGGCGCGCACCATCGAGTTCTGCACCTTCCTGCACGACATCGTTGGCCTTGCGGCGGTGCGTGCGCTCGGCGCCAGCTGTCGCGAGCGGGTCGCGGTGCACGTGGGCTGTCACGCGTTGCGCGGGCTCGACCTCGCGACGCCCAGCGAGCTGCAGCGCCCGGCGGTGGACAAGGTGCGCGCCTTGCTTGAGACCGTCGACGGCCTCTCCTTCGCGACGCTGGGCCGCCGCGATGAGTGTTGCGGCTTTGGCGGGAGCTTCAGCGTGAGTGAGCCCGCGGTCTCCACGCGCATGGGGCGAGATCGGCTGCACGACATGCGCACGCACGGCGCGACGGCGATCGTCTCCACGGACGTCTCGTGCGTGTTGCACCTGCAGGGGATCGATCGCGCGTCGGGCGGTGCGCTCCCCATGTGGCACGTGGCGGAGGTGCTGGCCCGCCGTGGGGCGACCGACGACGCCACGACTGCGCCATGACGCCGACCCACACGGAGCATCGCCGGCTCCCCATCGTCGACGCCCACGGCGCCGTGGACCACGCCGCGGGGGCCGCGCTGTTCAACGCCGACGTCGAGCGCACCGGATGGCACGACGGTGCGCTCTGGTTCGTGCGCGAGAAGCGCGACCGCGCCGCCGCCACCGTCCCCGAGTGGGAGGCGCTGCGCGACCTCGCGTCGGCCATCAAGACGCACACGTTGTCGCGGCTGGACGAGTATCTCGCGCTGTTCGAGCGGCGGGCCACCGCGCGCGGGATCACGGTGCACTGGGCGCGTGACGCCGCCGAGCATAACGAGATCGTGCACGGGATCCTGGCGGCGCGCGGGGCGCGGCGCATGGTCAAGAGCAAGTCCATGCTGACCGAGGAGTGCGGGCTCAACGACTACCTGGCCGCGCGCGGGATCGAGGTCGTCGACACCGACCTGGGCGAGCGCATCGTGCAGCTGCGGCACGAGCCGCCGAGCCACATCGTGATGCCGGCCATCCACCTGAAGAAGGAGGAGATCGGCGAGACCTTCCACGAGCACCTGGGGACGCCGGCGGGGCTCGCCGATCCCGATGTGCTCACCGCGGCGGCCCGCGTGCACCTGCGCGAGCGCTTCCTGGGGGCGGACGCGGCGCTCACCGGGGTGAACTTCGGGATCGCGGAGACCGGTGGGATCGTCGTGATCACGAATGAAGGGAACGCCGACCTCGGAACGGCGCTGGCGCCGGTGCACATCGCCTCGATGGGGATCGAGAAGCTCGTGCCGCGCGCCGCGGACCTCGGCGTCTTCCTGCGATTGCTGGCACGGAGCGCCACCGGGCAGGCGAGCAGCGTGTACGCCTCGCACATGCACGCACCACGGCCCGGGCAGGCGATGCACGTGGTGCTGGTCGACAACGGGCGCAGCACGCAGTTGGGGCGCGCCGACTTCTGGGGATCGCTCAAGTGCATTCGGTGCGCGGCCTGCATCAACACGTGCCCGGTGTACCGGCGTTCCGGCGGGTACAGCTACGGCTCGACCGTTCCCGGTCCCATCGGGTCGGTGCTCACGCCGGGGCTCGACCTCGCGAAGTACGCCGCGCTCCCGTTTGCCAGCACGCTGTGCGGATCGTGCAGTGCGGTCTGCCCGGTCAAGGTCGACCTCGACGCGCAGCTCTATCGGTGGCGCCAACAGGTGGTGGCGGCCGGGCACGTATCGCCGGCCAAGGGGTGGTTCATGCGACGACTGGGCGGGATGCTCGCCGATCCCGAGCTGTTGCAACTGGCGGGATCGGCCGCGCGCGTGGCGTTGCGTGTGCTGCCGTCGGCCCTCGCGCGTCGCCTGGCCGGGGGGTGGGGGGCGACGCGGGCACTGCCGGAGGCGCCGCGTGGCAGCTTCCGCGAGTGGCGCCGTGCCAACCGCCCCGGCGAGCCATGAGCGCCCGCGACGACATCCTGCGCGCGGTGCGGGCGGCGCGCGGGGCGACCTTCGCCGGGGGCGAGCCGCCGCCGCTCCCCGCGCTGCCCGCTGCCCCGCGCGTGTGGGGGGAGGCGGCCGTGGGGTTGGTGGAGCAGTTCACGGCGGCGGCGTTGGCGGCCGCGTCGAACGTGGTGCGCATCACGCGCGCGGCACTGCCGCAGGTGATCGAGGCGACGGCCGGAGTGACACCGTCAGCTGCATCGGGGCGTGTGGGCGATGATCTGCGCGTGCTGTCGATGGTGGCGGCGATCCCGGGGACGGTCGCACTCCCCGACGACCCGCACGCGCTGGCGCAGCTCGACCTCTTCGTTTGCGAAGGGGTGATCGGCGTGGCGGAGAACGGCGCGATCTGGCTGCCCGCCTCACAGCTCGGGGAGCGCGCGGCACTCGTGCTCGCCACCGAGGTGATCGTCGTTCTGGCGCGCTCCGCGATCGTCCCCACCATGCACGCGGCGTACGCCGCGGTCGACGTGAGTGCCGAGGCGTTCGGCGTCTTCCTCGCCGGGCCGTCGAAAACGGCCGACATCGAGCAGTCGTTGGTGATCGGCGCACACGGCGCCAAGGGGCTCACGGTCTGCCTGGTCGACGACTGAGTCGACGACCGAGCGACCGAGCGATCGACCGAGCGATCGACCGAACCAACGACCGAGCTGACGACTGAGCCAACGACGCCGTCGTCCTGCCGGTGGTGTGCGCGGCGCCTTACAACAGGGCCTTGAGCCGATCCAGGTCGACGTTCCCGCCGCAGACAATCGGGACGACCGTTGCATCTGGCGACAGCCGCAGCCGCTCGGTGAGCAGCGGGACGAGGGCGGCGGCGCCTGCCGCTTCGGGGAGGAGCTTGCAGCGCTCCATCAGCACCTTCATGGCGTCGACGATCTCCTCGTCAGGCACCACGAACCATTCGTCGACAAAGGCCTGGCAGTGCGCGAGGTTGCGCGTCCCGGCAAAGGGGGCGGCGAGCCCATCGGCGATCGTGGTGAGCACCGGCAAACGCTGCGGCGAGCCGGCCGCGAGCGAGCGCGTCATGACGTCGCCGCCCGTGGGTTCGACACCAATCACGCGCACGGATGGGCGCAGCTGCTTGATGGCGGCGGCCACGCCGGAGATGAGGCCACCTCCCCCGCAGGCGACGATGACGACGCCCACGTCGGGGACCTGCGCGAGGATCTCGAGCCCCACCGTCCCCTGGCCGGCGATCACGCGCGGGTCGTCGAACGGATGAATGAGCGTGAGTCCGCGCTCGCGTTGCAGCTCAAGGGCGGTCGCCAGGAGGTCGCCCGACGTCTGGATCACGTCGCCGCCGTAGCCCTTGGTCGCCGCCACCTTGGACGGCACCGCGGTTGCCGGCATGACGATGGTCGCGTGCACGCCGAACTGCGCGGCTCCCCACGCCAGGGCCTGCGCGTGGTTCCCGGCCGACAGCGAGATCACGCCGCGCCCTCGCTCGTCAGGCGTGAGCTGCCGCAGCGTGTTGATCACGCCACGCACCTTGAACGATCCGGTCTTCTGGAAGAGTTCGAGCTTGAGCACCACGCGCGCCCCCGCTCGGCTCCCCAGGTAGGTCGACGTCGAGACCGGGGTGAGGTGCACGTAGGGGGCGATGGCCCCTTGAGCCTCGCGAATGGCGTCGAGCGTGACGAGCGACGCGGCCGGTGGGCCCGAGGCGGGGGATGGGGAGGGGGAGGTCATGCCGCGAATCTACGCGGCGCTACGGCCTGAAGAAGACGTCGGCCGTGATGGTCTTGTCGCTCGTCAGGCGCACGCCCACGCCCACGAGCGCGGCGATGGGAATCAGAGGACCAGGAGGGGGAGGGGGAGCGCGTGGCGTACATCTCGGTCACCTGCCGCAAGAGTCAACGCGCGGAAACGTATGTTGTCAGGTGCCTCGGGCCGAGACACGGGTCGGAGGCAGGGGTCCGAGACACCCGTTCGGGCAATGCGCGGCCTCGCGGCTTTCCGCCCCGACGGGTGGAGCGATGGCAGGGCGCGACCAAGTCGGGGGGCGGGCAACGCGCCGCATCCCATGACCTGACGGGAGCTTGCCGCGTCTTCACCTTGAGGACCGGGAGGCGCCCCCCTAGCTTCTCCCCTCCATGGCGCCGTAGCCAAGTGGTAAGGCAGCGGTCTGCAAAACCGCTATTCGCCGGTTCGATTCCGGCCGGCGCCTCTCTCGTTCTCCGCGCGTCTCGTGGCCTCGCCACGGGACGCGCGCTGGTTTGTGGGGGCCGCCGCGCCTCGTCGCCAATGCGGCCACCATGGCCAGCGGGGCGGTCGAGGCGAGCTGTGTGGTCGAGGTGGAGCCGACCCGGACGTCGCTAGCTTCCCCGCATGTCGCACGCCCTTACCCTCCGCGCAGGTCCCGACGCCCTCCGCCTCGTACGAGAGCGCGGATTGCGGGCGCAGGACATCGACATTCTCCCCGGGGCATCCGGGGGGGCCAAGTGGCTCGCCCTGGCGGGGCTCGATCGCTACTTGTTCGGGACGCTGCTGGCCGAACCGCGGACCCGTCCGCTCCACCTGATCGGATCGTCCATCGGCAGCTGGCGCATGGCCTGCCTCGCGCAGCGCGATCCGGTGGCGGCGCTCGCGCGCGGGCATCACGCCTACATCTACGAACAGCGCTACAGCCCCAAGCCGTCGACGGCCGAGGTGACGCGCGTCCTCAACCGGGCGCTCGACCTCATCCTCGGTCCCACTGGGGTCGACGAGATCCTGACGCATCCCTGGGCGCGCGTGCACATCATCACCGCCGAGGGGCGCGGGCTCGCGGCCAGCGAACGGCGCTTGCTGCTGACGGCGGGGATCGCGCTCGCGGCGGCGGGGAACCTCGTCAGCCGCAAGTCGCTGGCGCTGCAGATGCGGCGGTTCATCTTCCACACGGCTGGCGATGCGACCCCCTTTCGCACCCTGTCCGACCTCCCGACGGAGCACCGGGCACTGACGCGCGAGAACCTGCGCGCCGCGTTGCTCGCGTCCGGGTCGATCCCGCTCCTGATGGATGCCGTGAAGATTCCCGGCACGCCGCGTGGGGTGCACTGGGACGGCGGCGTGCTCGACTACCATCTGGACCTCGACTTTGGTCCGGGCGAGGGGCTCGTGCTCTACCCGCACTTCTACAGCCACGTCGTCCCGGGGTGGTTCGACAAGTCGCTGACGTGGCGACGCGCTCGCGGCGACAACTTTCGCCGCGCCCTGCTCATCGCCCCGTCCGACGACTTCGTGCGCACGCTCCCGCGCGGCAAGATCCCCGACCGGAAGGACTTCTACGCCATGGACGAGGCGACGCGCCTGCGCACGTGGCAGCGCGTGGTGGACGAGAGCGTCCGCCTGGGCGACGAGCTCGCCGAGTTGCAGGTGACGGGCCGCCTCGCCGGTCGACTCGAGCCGTGGTGACCCAGCGGGCGCCACTCCGCGCGATAGGCGAACGGCGCCGTCAGGCGCCGTTCGACCGTCCGCCTGGAGTCTCCCGGCTGCCTAACGCTTGACCTTCACTCCCGCCAGCTGCCCCAGCGCCCCCAACGTGGTCTGCGCGGCGTTGAGTCCCAGCCGGAAGTCCTTGTCGCTGAAGGTGGCATAGGTGTCGGTCGGCTGGTGCCAGTGCGGGTTCCAGCCGTTGCCGGTGTGCGCCCCGCGCTCGTTCTCCCGCAGCGAGATGGCCGGGATGAGGTCCTGGAACGGCCCGGAGTCGGTGTTGGTCATGTGCGGCCCGACGGTGGCCGGGTAGTCGGTCGCGTACTTCTCGTTGGCGGCGTGGAACAGCCAGGCCAGCTCCGCCGACTGCTTCGCCATCTTCGAGTTGGACTGGAACTCGACGTTGACGTCGGCTTCGGGGCGCTGCTCGGGATTGAGCGTGCCGTCGGCGCGCGGCATCCCGTGGTCCCACAGCATCATGTCGTGCTGGATCATCCCCAGCCACTTGGGCTCGGGGTACTTCCCCGAACCCGCCGGCTCCTCCTTCCCCTGCAGCGCCTGACGCTGGGCGACGTACGCGCGCGCCCCGTTGAGCCCCGTCTCCTCGTTGTTCCAGAGGGCGAATCGAATCGTGCGCTCGGTGGTGACGCCGGGCATGGAGAAGATGCGCGCCAACTCCATCACGAGTGCGGTCCCCGAGCCGTCGTCGTTGGCGGCCTCGCCCCAGCCGATCCCGTCCATGTGCGCGCCCACGATGTACATCTCGTCGGGACGCGTGCTCCCCACCTTGGTGCAGTAGACGTTTTGTCTCGCCCCCGGCGTGCTCGCCTCGGCGTTGAGCGCCCGCAGGCGCGGGTCGGGCTGCGCGAGCGAATCGGTATTGACCCCCGTGCGCGCCCGGTTGCCGCGCAGGCGTGATCCACCCGCCCCCACCCTCGGCGCCCCTCCCGGTCGCTGCCCCGCTCCCGCCACGGCCGGCCGCGGCTGCGCCGGCGGCGGATTGAATTCGTACGTGAGCCGCTCGGGGCTACAGCCGTAGCTCTTGAGCTGGGCCTCGATCCAATCGAGGGCCTGCCGATTGCGCGCGGTCCCCTGGCGCCGGTCGCCGAACGCCGTGAGTCCCTTGATGGTGGCCTTGTAACGCTCGAGATCGAGCTGGCCGACCAGCGTGGCGATGGGATCGGCGGAGTCGGCCGGGGCGGGCTGCTGCGCGGCGACTGGAGTGCTGGAGGCGGAGGCGACGGCGAGCAGCGCCGACGTGGTGACGAAGCGGGCGAGGCGCATCAGGGGGCGGAGCAGGAGGGAGAGCAAGGACCCGGTCGACTACGAGGGAGAGGGGCAGAGCGCTGACGGCGCAGCGACGTGACGGAAGCTGCGCGCGTGAACGTCGCGGCGTGAGCACCGCGCGCCACACCGCGGCTACCCCGCGGCTACCCCGCGGCTACCGCGCGGCTACCCCGCGCGCGTCACCGTCGCGGAAGCGGCGTGTTGCTCCCGAAGCTCGCGTAGGCCAGCAGGAGCCCAGGGACGATGAAGACCGCGTAGAAGGGATTGCCGCCACTGACCGCCATCGCCCCCGCGCCGAAGGCGACGTAGATGACGGCGATGATGCGAAGCGGGGCGAGCGAGTGCGCCTCGCCCTTCGCGACGCGACTCAGCATCCAGAGTGCCGTCGCCCCGAAGGCCAGCATGCAGACGCCGCCGAAGACCCACCCGATCCCCAAGCCGAGCACGAGGTCGGCGGGCGCGTTCGTCTCGGCAAGGCGCCCACGCATGACCGGCCAGCCAAGGACCGAGTGCGCGCCGCTGCTCGCGGTGATGACGATGGCGGCGACGAAGCCGGCGATGATGCGAAGCTTGGTCATGCAGAGGGCACGGGAGGTGGGAGGGGGCGCGCGCGGTGGTGGGGGCCGACGCCAGCGCCGGCACTACGCTACCGCACAACACGGCGAGAGCAAGTCCCCCGCTCGCGCCGTGCCGCGCCCGCCGTCCCGCGGGCCGGTGCCTAACGCACGTTCAGCGTCATCACCACCTGCCGCGTGATCCCGCCGCTCGTCCCCCGCAGAATCAGGACGTGCGGCCCGGGCGTGATATTCGGGCTGGCGTAAACGTCGACCTGCACGCCGTTCCCGGTGGTGCTCGCCGGGGAGAAGTTGACGGCGTAGTTCCCCGGATTGTCGGTGATGGCCGTGAGCGAGACGGCGCCGGTAAAGCCGCCACTGCGCACGATATCGAGCGCGAGAGGGGTGAACACCCCCCGCGTGATCACGAGGTCGCTCGGCGTTGGAGCGAGTGCGAAGTCGGGGGTGGTGGCGGCGACGACATTCACCGTCGCCACGGCGGTGGGCGGCGAGGCGCCCAGGGCGACCGAGACCACCACCGGCCAGTTGCCAACCAATCCCCCCAGTACCTGCAGCGTGGCGGTGTCGCCCGTCGTGAAGTTGGGGGTGATCCACGCCCTGCCCCCCGGTGGGAACGTGGCCACGCGCAACTCGACGCGCGTCCCCACCGCCACGCCGGTCCTCGTCAGGCGCACGGGAATCGCGACCAGGCCGCCCGAGGCGATCGTGACCGTGGGGGTGAGAAGCTGGATCGCGATGCTGCTCGTGGGGGGGGCCGGCACCACCAGCGTGAGCGGCGCGGTTCGCGTGAGCGAGCCCGCGGTGCCGCGCACGGTGAGCGGATAGCTCCCCGGCGACGCGGAGGCGCCGACGGCCAGCGTCACGGTGCTCGTGGAGCCCGTGGCGCTCGCCGGATTGGCTGCGGCCGTCACCCCGGCGGGGAGTCCCACGACGTCGAGCGTCACGGCACCGGGATTCCCCGTTCGTTGCAGGGTGACGGTGGCCTGTCCGCTCGCCCCCGGCGCCACGCTGAGCGAGGCGGGCGCCACCGACATCGAGAAGTCGGCGGGGGTCGCGACGGTGAGCGTGACGGTGGCCTGCCTGACGAGTGCCCCGGCGGTCCCGGTCACCACGATGGGGTAGCTCCCGTCTGGCGTCGACGCGCTGGTCCCGACCGTCAGCTGTGCGGTCGTCCCCGTGACGCTGCTCGGGGTGAAGGTGGCCGTCGCCCCTGCGGGCAGTCCCGACGCGGCGAGTGCAATGTTCCCGAGCCCGGGCGCCGAGCGCGTGAGGGTGAGGTCGAACGAGCTGCTTCCGCCAGGCGCAACCGTCGCAGCGGCCGGCGTGGCCAGCATGCTGAAGTCTGGCGGAACCGGCGCCGCCACCACGTTCAGCACCCAGTTGACCGTGTCGGCGCTCTCGCCGGAGGTGGCCAGGGTGCGCACCAGGTAGCGCCCGGTCGTCGCGTTGGCAGGGACATCGAGCCGCAATAGCGTGCTGGAGGCCGACGTGGTCGAGGGCGTGAAGACGACCCCTGTGCCGGCGGGGACGGTTGCCGCATCGACCGAGAAGGTCACCCCACCAACAAACCCCGTGGCGCGCGTGAGCCCGATCGCGACGTCGCTCCCGCTCCCCACGGTCACGCTCTGCGAGTTGGGGCTCAGGAGCCGAAACGGACGTAGCACTTCGCCGGTGACCGGCGTGCGGCCGACGGCGGCTGCGCTTCCGCCAATTCCGGTGGCCACGACGTCGAAGGTGAAGAGGCCGGGGGCCGCCTTGGGGGTGGCCCCCAGCGTCAGCGTCGAGGTGCCGTTGCCGGTGACCGTCGGGGGATTGAAGTCGGCGAGTACACCGGATGGGAGCGCCCCACCGAGGGAGAGCGCCGCCCCCGCGGGGCCCCCGGCGACGGTGATCGCGATCGTTGCCGTCACGACGGCGCCCGGGAGCACGTCGATCCGGGCGGGCGTGGCCGCCACCGTCACACTCGGCGCGACCGTGATCTGCTGCTCCGTTTTCGCGTCACAGCCACCTGGGGAGAAGATGCAGAAAAGGAAGCAGCCGTTCGACGACAGTGCGATGACGGCGATGGCGGCGCTGCGCGCCACGCGACGAACGAGGGACATGCGAAATGCTCCTGACGGCGACTGGGATATGGCGGGCGTGCCGGCGCCTCGCCGAGGCTCCACCTTCGCTACACGTCGCAAAGGCGGCGGGCGTCTCACTCGTCCGGTGCCGGCGTCACGACTCCGGGGCATCCGGATCGAAGGACTGCGGCGCGCTCGAACGTCTGCGCGACCAGGACTGGCGGCCCCATCGGAGCAGCGGTTGTGTCGACGGGCGACCGCGGTAGCTTGGCCGGATGCAGTGGCGAAACCGGTGGCTCGCGCTGGGTGCGGCGGGGGCGGCGATTCTGGTGTGCGTGGCGGGTCCGGCGTTCGCAGGGACGCAGGATCGCGAGCGGATCGTGTTCCCCGGCCGGACTCCCGGTGCGCCCGTGTCGCTGCGCGCCACGCCTGCGCGCACTGCGCCTACCATGCTCGCGCCGCCCGCCACCGCGCGGCTCGTTGCGGCCGAGGCGCTGCACGCCGCCGAGCGAGGGACGCTCGTGGCGTGGGCCGACGCGTGGCGCACCCGGCTCGCGCGGACCCCGGGCGACCGACTGGCCGTCTTTGCCGTCGCGACCGCCGAGCGGCTCGCCTACGACTTCCGAGGGGCGGACGCGCGCCTCGCGCGCCTCGCCACGGCGGGTGCCGCCGGCGTGGCCGACGAGATCACCCGTCAGGCGCAACTCGCCCGCGCGGCGATGGACGCGGTCCAGGGACGGCACGCAGCGACTGCCCCGCGCCTGCAGGTCATCGAGGGCGGTGCACTGGCGGCGGGGGATACGGCGGGGGCGCTCGACGCCCTCCTCCTCCGCAGCGCCGTGGCCCTGCGACTCGAAGGGGCCACGCCGGCGCAGCTCCTCATGGCACGCGGCGACTCGTTAGGGTGGGACCGCGATCCCGCACTGGCCGCTGCTTCCCGCTGTCGCTGGGCGGCCATTCGCTCGCGCCAGGGGAGGCGCGACGAGGCACGCCGCCTGGCGCGCACGGGGGCGGCGCTCGCGGCCGATGCAGGGCTCCGTCGGCAGGCGGCCGGGTGCCTCTTCATCCTGGCGACCGAGTTCGCGCGCAGCGGCCTCACCGACTCGCTGCGCGCGACGCTCGTCCCAGCCATGGACGCGCAGCGGGCCGCAGGTGACCTGGCCGGACTCGCCGCCTCGAGCCAGTGGGCCGGCTACTACGCCATCACACTCGGCCACTTCAGCGCGGCGCAGCGCTACCTGGCCGACGCATGGGCGCTCGCGGCGCGCGCGCAGGTGGCCGACGTGGCGGCGTGGACCGCACTCAATCGCGCGGCGCTGGCGCTGTCGTTCCACGATGCGGCGGCCACGCGGCAGTGGATGCACCGGGCCGACACGCTCATGCGCCGCCTGGACGACCCGACCGGACGACTGGAGGTCGCGCGCCTCCTGGCCCGTCACGCCGAAGCGGTTGGCGACAGCGCCGCCGCGCGCCTGCGCCTGCAGGAGGCGCAGCGCCTGGCCGACCGTGTGGGCGAGCCCCAGTTGCGGCTGTCGGTGGTGGCGGCGCGACGCGTCCTTGCCATGCGCGGGGGGGAGCTGGACGAGGCCGCGGCGCTGATGCGCGAGGAGCGGGCGCTCATCGAGCGTCATGGCCTGGACGGATGGCGCGTGTCGTTAGGTGCAGCCGAGGGCGAGCTGGCACTGCGCCGCGGCGACTCGCGCGAGGCGCGCCGCCTCCTGACGCGCGCGCTCGACGGGCTGCACGCGAGCCAGCATCATTTTCGCTTCTACACGGAAGTGCAGCTCGCGCTATCGCACGCGCTCGATGGTGACGGGCGCGCCGCGGCGCGTGTGGCGCTCGAGGCGGGGGAGAGCATGGATCGCTGGCGCGCCTCGCTGGGCGACAGCACGCTCCGGCAGTACACGGTACAGGCACAACGCAGCAGTGGGTGGTTCCACTCCATGCTCGCCGCCCGGCTGGTCGCCCTTGGCGAGACCGAGGTGGCCTTCCTGCTCGCCGAGCGCCGACGGGCCCGCGAGCTGCAAGATCGCCTGCTGCTGGCCTCGGCCTGGGGGGGCGATGGTGGCGTGCCGAGGGTCGCCCCCGTCGTGACCGCCACGCCCTCGCTGGCCGCCATGCGGCGCGCCCTCCCCGACGCGCGGACGGCGATCGTCACCCTGGATCTCGGCGAGGGCGGGGCCCCCGGGCTCGCGTTCGTCCTCACTGCCGACTCGCTGACGGCGCACGTGTTGCCGTCGCACGACGTCGTCGCCCCCACGTTGCGGCGCCTCGTGGCGCAGCTCGAGCGGGGGGGCGCCGCCGATGCCGACGCGCGACGACTGGGCGACTGGCTCCTCGTGCCGCTCCTGCCGCGCCTGGCGCGCGCCAGGGTGGAGCGACTCGTGTTCGTCCCCGAGGGGGTGCTGCACCGCCTCCCGTTCGACGTGTTGCAGCTCCCGGACGGCCGGCCGCTGCTCGCACACTACGAGAGTGCCGTCGTCCCGTCGGTGGCGGTGCTGGCGCAGTGGCGCGACGCGGGCGATGGCGCAGGACGCGTCGGTGGCGCACCGCGGGTGGTGGCGGTGGCCGATCCCGCGCGCGGCGCCAGCGGCTGGCGCGCGCTGGAGCTCTTCTCGTCCTCCGCCACGGCGGCGTCGCTTCCCCCATTGCCGGGGGCCCGCGACGAGGCCCGCCGGGTGCAACGTGCCTTTCCCGGGGCGACCGTACTGCAGGGGATGGGGGCGCGCGAGCGCTTGGTCCGGGCACAGCTGGCAGGGGCCGATGTGGTGCACTTTGCCACCCACGCGGCGGTCGATGAATGGTCCGGCGCCCGCGCGACGCTCGTGCTTGCGCCTGGCGACAGCGCCGCCGGCGATGACGGCGCGCTCGACGCCGGCGAGATCGCCATGCTGCGCCTGCGGGCCGCGCTCGTCGTGCTGTCGGCCTGTCGCACCGTCGGCGGTGAAGTGGTGGCGGGAGAAGGGGTGCGCGGCCTCACTGGGGCCTTCCTGCAGGCCGGGGCCCGACGCGTGGTCGCCACCGCGTGGCGCGTGGACGATCGTGCGGTGGCGCCACTCATGGGCGACCTCTACGACGCCCTCGCCCGCGGAGAAGCTGTGGGCGGGGCCCTGCGCTCGGCGCGGCTGCGGGCGTGGCAGCGCGGCGATGGCGCGAGCGTGTGGGGGGCCTTCACGCTGGTAGGCGACCCGACCGGTGCCGTGGCACCTGCCGGTCTGCGTCCCGCCCGTGGAGTCAGCGGGCGTCCGTCAGCTGCACGCGAGTGAGCGGCGACCGCCGTTCGTTGCCGTCCCCGCGCTGCGCGGTCACCATCCAGTCGAAGGACCCCGCACCGGCAAGCGCCGTGCGTTCGGCCGCGGTGGGGACGAGCAGCGTGTCGCTGGTGGCCCGCGAGAACAGGACGCTGCCCAACGTGTCGAGCGCTTCGACGACGTAGCGCCCCGCCCCCGGCATCGCGCGCCAGGTGAAGCCGTCGAACGACTGTGACGCACGCGCGGTGGGGGCGACGACCGTGACCTCGCTGGCGTCGCCGCGCACGACCGGCGCCTCCCCCTCACCACCCGCGGCACGCGTGCGACGCCAGGCCTCGCCGCCGAGTCCCGCTGCCAGCACCAGCGCCGCGGCCATGGCCCATCGGCGCGTGGCGACGCGCGGAAGGCGTGCGACCGTGGGTGAGCGCGCGACGGGGGCGCGGAGGTCGTCGCGTGCGTCGCCTGCCGCTCCGACGGGCGACGGGCCGCGCGCCGACGCCTCGTGGGCTTCGGCCACGACGATGGCGCGCAGCAGGTCAAACTCCGCGGTGCAAGACTGACAGGTGAGGACGTGATCGAACGTCGCGAGATCCGGCCCATCGCGCCCGGGACCACGCGCCAGCTGTTCGAGCGTCTCGGGCGCAGGACAGCCGCGCCGCCCTTCGGCGGCGTCACCGCGCGCAGCCGCGTGTGCGCGGTACGCCTCCCGCAGTTGCTCGATCGTCATCGCTCCTCCGGCCAACGGTAGCCTGCACGCACGAGGCGCTCGCGCAGGTCGTCCATCCCACGGTACAACAGGTTCCGCACTTTTCCGTCGGGCCACCCCAGCATCGCCACCATCTCCTCGCGACCGTACCCCGCCAGGTGCATGCGTACGACGACACGCCGCGATTCGACCATCGACGCCAGTGCCCGGTCGATCGCCGCCCCGAGCTCCGCGGCCAGCACGGCCGCATCGGCGCTCCCCGCCGTCACCGCCCCCGCCTCCTCCAGCGGCGCGGCGCGCTCCACATGCCGGCGCCGTTGCCGCAGGAGGTCGATCGCGGCCGCCATCGCCGTCCGGTATACGTAGGACGTCGGCAACCGCTCGATCTCCTCACTCTCGGGGTGCGCGCGCCAGATCCGGATGCGGACCTCCTGCACGAGCGCATCGATCTCGTCGGCCCCAAGAGCGTGCCGCCCCCCCACGGCGCGCACCATTCGCCCCAGCCTGGCCAGGAGGGCGTCGAGCATCGGGGTGGCGTCGAGCCGCGGGGGGAGCATCCCTCGATCGTACGACGCGTCTTCCCGGCTCGCCAGCGGCGGCGCGCTACGCTGTTCAGCGGCGGCGCGGCACGCCGATCAGCGGCGGCGCGGCACGCCGATGAGGTACGTCACCGGGATGGGGCCGTTCTTCGTGCGCTCGCCGATCTCCCAGTCGTAGCCTTCGTGCCCGTCGACCGCCGAGACCAGGGCGCGCAGCTCATCCACCTCGTACGTCCGCAGGCACGAGACGATGCCGTCCCACAGCACCATGAGCGGGACCACCGGCACGAGATACGTGAAGAGCAGATTGGTCCACCGGAACGGCTCCACGCGTGGCATCATGACCAGCGTCGCGATGGGGGAGAGCAGGGTGACGGCGATGCACAACGCGTTGCGCTTGGTGGCCTCGAAGACCGCGATCGGCTCGCCGCGAGCCACCGCATCGCGCAGCACCGTGCGCGCGGCGTCGGGGGCAAAGTGGTGGAAGGCGGTGAACATCGTGCGGAATCCGCTTAACGTGCCGGGAACACACGTCGCATCGACGGAGCCGTGATGCATCGTGATTGGCCGCACCCCCGCCTCCCTGTCCGCATCGCCCGTCGCAGCGTGGGCGGCGCCGAGGTTGGGGTAACGATCGGTCAGGAGGATGGGGACGGTGACGCCCTCGCGCGCCAAGGCCGCGCGCAGTCGCTTCCACGGCCCGCCGCCACCGCTGCACAGGTCGACGATCCGCGCTGACTCACTCCGGCGCACGGCGTCGGCGAGGACGGGGACGATCGCGCCGTATGGATCGGCGGCATCGAGCATCGCCTGCAGGTAGCCCGTCAGCGCGTTGCGAATCGGGGCGGGGATCCACGGCAGATCCTCCAGTTCGACCAGATGCAGTCGTCCCATCTCCCTCACCTCACCGCGGCGGCGACGCGCGCCATCTGCCGAGCATGGCGCTCGGTATGACGCACCACCACCAGCGCCGCGTCGCCCAAGTTGAGGCGCAACCAACGCGCATACGGTGAGACCAGGTGCACACGCCTCCACTCGACGCCGTCGGCGCGGGTGATGACAGACTGGAGCGTGGCGAGGGAGGAGAGCATCTCGTCGAGGACGTGGTGGCGCGGTGCAACCTCAGGGACGATCGCGGCCGGCGCTGCGGTGCGGCGACTGCTCTCCATCGCGCGCACGAGTAGCCAACCGCCCCACGTCGCGCGCCACTTGCCGCGCCCCGGCGCCGGAACGGCGGTGTCGAGCGCCCGCTCCATCAGCGGGAGATAGTCGGCGTTGGCCAGGCAAAGATGCTCGAGGATCTCGTCGATGCTCCACCCCCCGGCGGGAGGACGAACGACGCGATGCCGCGCCGGGAGTGGTCGGACGAGTGCGTCGATGTGCTGGGCGACCCGCTGGGTGGACGAGAGCAGGTCGGCCGCGAGACGTTCCTGCTCGATCATCCCGCCCTCCCATGGGACCACTGCGCGATCACGCGCTCGGCGACCGCATCGATGGGGTACTCGCCGGGATCGAGGGCGAAGTGCTGGCAGAGCCCGTCGATCTGGGCAAAGAGCGCGCGGGCATCGAGTTGAGGGGCGGGAGAGCCCAGGTCGGCGAGATAGCCCTCCAGCGTGCCGGTGATCGCCTCTCCCCATTCGGCGAGCGCGGGTCCCAGCGACGCGATCACCGCGGGTTGGGTGCGCGCGGCGTAGCCCAGCCGCCAGAAGTCGAGGTGCGATCGCACGATCCCTACCGCCGCCCGTACGAGGGCGCCAAGCCGCTCGTGCGCCCCCACCGACTCGGCCATCGCAAAGGAGAGACGGACGTCGGTCATGCTCCGTTCGAAGAGGGCGCGCAGGAGCCCCTCCTTACCCGGGAAGTGAGAATAGAGGAGCCCCGTCGCGATCCCCGCCCTGGCGGCGATCGCCTTGACGGTGGTCCCGGCGAAGCCCCGACGTGCAAAGAGGTGGAGCGCCGCGTCGAGGAGCTTGTCGCGCGTCGCGGCGCGCCGCGACGCGTTCTGGGAGGCGGATCTGGGCATGGCGAGTCGTTGAATGAACGAACGTTCAACGAAAAAGAAGCCAAGATTCGCTCGGATCACAAGCTGCCGGTCGCCGCCGAGGGGGGGTACCGGCTACCTTTCGGCATGTCAAAAGCCAAAGCCGCGGCGCCTGCCGCTCAGCCGACCTCCTTCTCGTTCATTGAAAACGAGCGGACTTACACCTGTGTCCGCGAAGGACTGCGCGGCGTGCAGGACGATCCGTGGTGGTGGTTCAGCGTGTCGAGCGATGACCGGCACCGCTATGCCCCGTTCCGGGCGGAGCCTGGAGACACCGAGGCGTCGGTGCGCCCGCGCGTCGTAGCCTACTATGAGGATCTGCTGGTGCGGCGTGCGGCGCCGGCCGAGCCGCGCTGGCGCGGGCGTGGTCAGGGCAATGGGGCCAAGCCGGCGGTCGTGGCGGCTCCGGCGGCGCCTGAGGTCGTGGCCGAAGAGCTCGAGTAACACCGCGAAGTGGCGCGCCCCTGCAAGCGGGACGGAAAGCGGCCGCCAGCGTGATGCTGGCGGCCGCTCTGCGTTGTCGGCGCGGTGCTGCGCCTGCGGGCAGGCGCGCCTGACGCGGCCTTCGCTAGTCGGCTTGGGGCGGGAGCCCCATCGCGCCAACGCCGCGCGAGTCACCGGTGACCAGGCGGCGATGGTAGTCGAGCTGGCCGATGTGATAGGCCAGATGACTCGCCAGATGCAACAACCCGCGACGCACCGGAATGGTGCTCGGGCCGATCTGGATCGTGTCGTCGAGGCGCTCGGCCGGCAGCGCATCGAGCGCCAGCGCCACTTCGGCGGCGGCGAAGTGAATGAGCGTGGCCAGTTCGGCGCGCGAGGTGCCGCGGGTGCTGAACTCGGCGTCGCGGTCGCGCACGTAGCCCGAAGCGCCCAATCCGGCGCCGATGAAGTGGCGAAGGTTGCCGCAGAGGTGCAGCACGAGCGTCCCGCCGGCGTTCGGGGCTCCGGCGGGGAGGGCCCAGATCGAGGCGTCGTCGGGATAGGAGAGGACCTCCGCGCGCAGGGTGGTGAGCTCGCGCGCGAAAATCAGCGAGAAGTCCTTGAGGAGGTTGGCGTTCATGGGCGCTTGTCCACGGTGCGTTCGAGGCCGGCCACCTTGATGGTGACCGATGTGGGCTTGCCAGCCGCGGTGACAAACTCCACCGAGCCGGCCGTCTTGAGGAACTCGAAGCGCGTCGCACTCTGCGGCACGAGTTCGAGCGGGATCACGTGGTTGAACGGATCGATGAAAAGTCGCCCGCCGCGCCGCGTGACAACGGCCACCTTCTCCGTCGCCGTGCCGTAGGTCCCGACGTAGCGCTCGAGCACGGCGGTCGGGACGGCGAGCGCCGGACGCGCCTCGCGCGGGCCGCGTTCGTCGGTGGGAAGATCGGGGAGCGGGCGCACCCAGAAGTTGCGGAAGCGCACCGGGTGGTCGTGATCCTGGAGCGTGAACGGCAACGCGTCGTCGTGCCGGGCGTACGGCTCCGTCTGCAACCAGTTGGTCGGCCCCCACAGCTCCGCGTTGTCCTGCACCAGGACGCCGTTGTGGAAGATGGTCATGCGCGCGGGCGACACGAGCTTGCCAGCGGCGTCGAAGCGGGGGCGACGGAACACCACGTCGTACGACTGCCACTCGCCCGGTGCCCGCGAGGCGTTCACCAGCGGCGGGTGCTGGCCATACAGCGACGCCGCCTGTCCGTCGGCGTAGGTCACGTTCTCGTACGAGTCGAGCACCTGGATCTCGTACAACCCCATGAAGTAGACGCCGCTGTTGCCGCGGTCCTGTCCCTTCCCCACTCCGGGCGACGGCGTGGCCCATTCCACATGGGCCTGGACATCCCCGAAGCGCTGCTTCGAGACGATCGGCCCGGCGCCGGGGACGGTCTGCATGTAGCCCTCGCGCATGACCCACTTGGCGGGCGACCCGTCGCGCGAGGTCCAGCCGTCGAGCGAACGGCCGTCGAAGAGGACGACGGCGTCGCCGGGGGCGGCGCCAACCTGCGCCGCAGGCGTCACCTTGCGCGGGGTCGGGCGCTGCAGGTCGTGCACCTTCCATTTGCGCCCGGCGTCCTGCGCCGTCACCGGCGAGGCTGCCGACGAGAGTGCGAGGGCCGTGAGGGCTGCGGCGACGGACGTACGAAGCAGACGGTGCGACATGCGTATGGCGCCCACGCTGGAGGGAAACGCGCCGAGGCCCGGGTGACCGGCGCGCGGTTGTGCCTAAGGAAAGGGCGCGCGCGCGTGCGACGCAAGCGGACGTCGGGCGCCCCCGTGTGGGGGGGCGCGCGACGCCCTCTCGCGACCATGACGTCCGCCCTGTTCATTTCGAGGCACGACCCTCCACTTCAGGCCACGGCACCCGATGCAGAAGCGCGACTTCCTCCGCACGCTGGGCGGCGTCACCCTCGGCGCCTTCTTCGCCCCCGGGCAGCTCGCTCGTTATGCACGCCTCTCGGACGCCGCGCTGGCCGAGGACGAGCCGTTCTGGGCGCAGATCCGCGCGGGCTTCCGCCTCACGCCGGAGTACATCAACCTGGAGAACGGCTACTTCTGTTTGCAGCCGACGGAGGTGCTCGAGGCGTTCATCTCCCGCGTGCGCGAGATCAACCTCCAGGCGTCGCGCTACATGCGCACGCGCCAGGGCGATGACAAGCTCGCCGTGCGCACGCGCCTCGCGCAGATGGCCGGCTGCTCGCCCGAGGAGCTGATCATCACCCGCAACACCACCGAGTCGCTCGACACGGTGATTGCCGGCTTCGACTGGAAGGCAGGGGACGAGGCCGTGATGGCCGAGCAGGACTATGGCGCCATGCTCGACATGTTCAAGCTGCAGGCGCGCCGCTACGGGATCGTCAACCGGGTCGTCTCGCTCCCCAACGATCCACGCACCGACGACGAACTCGTGCAGCTGTACGCCAACGCCATCACCCCGCGCACGCGCCTCCTGATGGTGAGCCACCTGGTGAACATCACCGGGCAGGTGCTCCCGGTACAGAAGATCGCCGCCATGGCGCATGCGCGTGGCGTCGCGGTCATGGTCGACGGGGCGCACGCGTTCGCCCAGCTCGACTTCCGCATCCCGGACCTGGGCGTGGACTACTACGGGGCGTCGCTCCACAAGTGGCTGGCGACCCCGTTAGGCGCGGGGATCCTCTACGTGAAGCGCGACAAGATCGCCGGATTGTGGCCCATCTACGGCGACAGCGGCCCCGCCGACGATGACATCCGCAAGCTGAACCACACGGGGACGCATCCGGTGCACACCGACCTGGCCATCAACCACGCGATCGACTTCCACCAGGCCATCGGGTCGGCACGCAAGGAGGCGCGGTTGCGCTACCTGCAGCAGTACTGGGTCTCGAAGGTGCACGGCATGCCGAAGATCATCCTCAACACGCCGACCGACCCGGCGCGGTCGTGCGCCATTGCCAACGTGGGCGTTCGCGGCATCACCCCGGGCGAGCTGATGGACATCCTGATGAAGAAGTACCGCATCTGGACCGTGGCCATCGATGGCGCCGGTGTGCACGGCGTGCGCGTGACGCCGCACCTCTTCACGAGCACCGCCGAGCTGGATGCGTTCGTGAAGGCGCTGGGCGAGCTGGCCGCGTAGGCGCGGCCGATTCGTGCGAGCGTTAGCTTCACGAGAACTGCGCCACCCACCACCCGCCGCACACCACCATGACCCGCTTCGCCTACTTCGGCAGCCGTATCGTTCCCATCGAGGACGCCAAGGTCAGCGTCATGACCCACGCGCTGAACTACGGCACCGCCGTCTTCGGCGGGATTCGCGGCTACTGGAATGAGGAGGAGGGGCAACTCTACGTCTTCCGTCCGCTCGACCACTTCAAGCGCTTCCTGCAGTCGGCGTCGCTCCTGCGCATGGAGCTTGGTCACACGCCCCAGTCGCTGACCGACATCGTCACCGAGCTGCTGCGCACCGAGGGGTTTCGCGAGAACTGCTACATTCGCCCGCTGGCCTACAAGTCGGCGCTCAACATCAGCGTGCGCCTGCACGAACTCGAGTCGGCCCTCACGATCTTCTCCCTCCCGTTCGGCTCCTACACGGCGAACGAGACCGGGGTGCACGTCGCCTTCTCGGCCTGGCGCCGCGTCGACGACAACGCCATCCCCGCCCGCGGCAAGATCGCGGGCGCTTACGTGAACTCCGCGTTGAGCAGCACCGACGTGCGCTTGGCGGGCTATGACGAGGCGCTCGTGCTCAACGAGGATGGCCACGTGTCGGAGATGAGCGTCGCCAACTTCTTCATCGTGCGCGACGGCGTGGCCATCACCCCGCCGGTGCAGAGCAACGTGCTCGAGGGAATCGTGCGCCGCTCGGTGATCCAGCTGTTGCGCGATGAACTCGGCGTCACCGTCGTCGAGCGCAACATCGACCGCAGCGAGGTCTACCTGGCCGACGAATGCTTCATGTGCGGGACCGGCGTGCAGATCTGCGCCATCACCAAGGTCGAGCATCGCGCCATCGGCGCGGGGGGCATGGGCGACATCACCGGCCGGCTGCGCGCGCTCTTCTTCGACATCGTGGCGGGGAAGGTCGAGAAGTACCGCGGCTGGTTGGCGCCGGTCTACCCGAAGTAGACCGCTGTCCCAGCGCTACCGCACGCGCTTCCAGTCGAGCCAGACGAGGACCGTGAAGAGCGTGATCGTCACCGCGGAGACGGCACACCACGGGCAGAACGTCTTCATCAGGAAGAACTCGGCGTACTTGAGCCGCAGCGTGAAGAGAAAGGCGGGATAGACGAGCCCGGCCAGCGCCAGCGTTGGCCAGCGCTCGCCCGCGTTGCGGTCCTGCGTTCCCAGGATGGCGACGACCAGGATGAGGGTGTAGCCGACCGCGCCGATGAAGGCGACGTCGAGCCCCAGGAACCACCCCCACGACGAGAGCTGCACCTTTTCGCAGCCGTGATCCGTGCCGCAGCTGAGCGCCCCCATGTAGCCGAGCTTCCAGAGATGGAGGTAGAGCGCCACCCCGGCGTTCAACAGCGCGAGCACCGCGATCGTCTGACGAAGTGTCGGAGGCGGCGCGTCGGAGGCGAGGGCGTCGTCGTCGGTCATGAGCAGGGCGTCGGACTCGGGAGCCATTCGGGGAGATGAAAAACGTGTGAACGAAATGTGATGCTTGGCACAGGACTTCCCTATCGTCCTCGTGCCTATGTCGATAATCGCTACCCAGCCGCCCCGTTTCCACCGTCACACCCCCCGGAACTTCGTCCGGGGGCTGGTCGGTGTCGTGCTTCTCGTCAGCTCGATCGCTTGTTCGGGCGGGGGCGGATTGTTCGAGCCGTCAGAACGACTGAGCCCAGCCGCGAAGGCAACGCTGGACACGCTGATGCTCGACGAATGGGCGGCTCAGGCCCGGTACACCCGGGTGTTGCAGTCGTTCGGCAACGTGTCGCCCTTCACGTCGCTGCGCGGCAGCCGAGCTCGCCGCGCCAATGCGCTCGAGCGCGTGTACCTACAGATGGCGGAGTTCACCCCTCCGAACCCGTACGGCCCCGCCGTCTCGGGGTCTGCTGCGTCGGCCGTTGTGGTGGGCCCTGCCTACGAATCGCGCGAACAAGCCTGCGAGATCTCGCTCCTGCTGGAGCAGGAACTGGTCGATCGCTACGACCGACTGCTGACCCTCGCCCCCCCGCGGGTCGTGGCCGAGGCCGCTCGCGACAATCGCGCGTTGGCGCTCGAGGCAGACCTGCCGGCGGTGCGGCGCTGTCGCTGATGTCGCGGCGCGGCGCGATGCGCCGAGTTCGCCAGTCGCTCTAACCGCGGTAAGCGCCCCAAGCGC
>ERZ795044.1213-NODE-1213-length-23396-cov-9.146995_pt1 | contig 23396 bp, 23 predicted proteins | sample MGYA00375128_ERZ795044 | MGnify/ENA primary metagenome ERZ795044 (study PRJEB30173, sample SAMN05720213) | anaerobic digester metagenome | isolation source: active sludge of municipal wastewater-treating anaerobic digesters | place: USA | collected 2014-12-22 ... | reverse complement strand
AGACGGAGGGGGCCTCTTCGCGCAACCGCGCGGGCCTCCTTCACACTCAAGATCCGATTTCAGAAACTCACACCTCGCAGGCATCGCCCGCGAGATCGCACGCGCATGCGCGTCAGACTTCGTCTTCGCCCAGCGGCCGCCAGCCTTCGCCGTCGAACACTTCCAGCGGCTGGAAGTCCGCCTTGTAGCCCATCTTGCCCGAGCCGCGCACCCAATAGCCGAGATACACGTAGGGCAGCTCAAGCTCGGCCGCGAGACGGATATGATCCAGCACCATGAACGAGCCGACGCTCCGCTCCGACAGTTCTGGCCGGAAGAACGAATACACCATCGACAGCCCGTCACGCAGCACGTCGGTCAGCGCCGCCGCCTGCAACGCGCCGCCATCGTCTTCCTGTCCCGGCTCCAGCCGGTTGCGATATTCGAACACCACGGTCCGAACCGGGCTCGCATCCACCATGCCGGCATAGTCGCGGATTTCCATCTCGGTCATGCCGCCACCCGGATGGCGGTCGCCCAGATACTTTTTCAGCAGCCTGAACTGCTCGCGCGTCGCCCGCGCCGCGATCGGCTCGCGCTCCAGCATGGCGTTCTTCGCCAGCACGCGCTTCCACCGCTTCGACATCTTGAACGCGGCCACGTCGATCCGCACAGACCGGCACGCGACACACGCCTTGCACGCCGGGCGATAGGCAATCGTCTGCGACCGGCGGAAGCCGGAACGGGTCAGGCTGTCATTCAGGTTGACCGCGCCATCCACCGCCAGATTGGCAAACACCTTCCGCTCCATCTTGCCCGGCAGGTACGGGCAGGGTTGCGGAGATGTCAGGTAGAACTTCATCTTCCGGACGAAGTCCGGCGGGATGATTTCCTTGGTGTCGGCCTCTTTCATGTCGATTCGACTTTAACCGCCGCAAGGCCCGGTGCGCCATAGGGAAAACGCTGCAACTGCTTTGTAGCATATTCCCGGGCGAATTCGCGCCTCAGAGGTCGTAATCCGAGGGCATTACGGGCGCTTCAGGCATCAGCGTGATGCTGATCCTGCGGTTCGCCGGCAGGTCCGGGTCGTCGGGGTACAGTGGTTCGCGGTCGCCCTTGCCGGCCACCTGGAAGATCCTGTCGCTCTCGACGCCGGCCTTCTCGAGAATGCGCCGGGCCGCATTGGCCCGATCCGCCGAGAGGTCCCAGTTCGAATAGCCAGAGCGCGAAGGCGCGCTGGTGTCCGTGTGTCCGGAAATGCTGATCCGGTTCGGCAGCTGCGTGATGACTTTCGCCACGGTGTTCAGCAGATGCTGCGTACGGGGCAGGGGATCTGACGACGAGCCCGAGAACATCGCCCGACCTTCCTGATCGACCAGCTGTATGTTCAGCCCGTCGTCGTTCTGCTCGATGATGATGTTCTTCGACAGCTCGGCATAGTCGGGAAGGTCCTGCAGCGCCTGGCGCAACGAAGCTTCTGCGCTTGCGAACTTCGCATTCTCGCGCTTCGACATCGCTTCGGCCAGCGCCGCTTCGCTCGGCACACCGGCCTGGGTTTCGCTCTGCTCAGCCGTGCCCGATTTCGTGCGCTGGTTCTCGGCCGTGGACAGTTCTTCGTCGATCTGCCGGTTCGAGCCGGAAGCCCGCGCCCCGTCATCCTGAAAGGCCGTACCGCCAAGAAGGCCATCGGACCCCTGCGATGAACGTGACACGCTGGCCGGTGCGAAATAATCCGCAATGCCGCGCTTCTGCTCTGGTGATGTCGTATTGATGAGCCACATGAGCAGGAAGAACGCCATCATCGCGGTCACAAAGTCAGCATAGGCCACTTTCCAGGCGCCGCCATGGTGGCCGCCGCCAATGACCTTCTTAACTTTCTTGATGACGACTGGCTTATTGCCACTCATGTTGAATTCGATCCCGGGTATTAACCCCGGCTTATACAAGGCCTGTAGTTAAAGCCGGGTGCATGAACGACCCTGAACAACCCCCGCAATTCGATCAAAAAGCCTATCGCAGCGCGCTGGGGGGCTTTGGAACAGGCGTCGCCCTGGTCGCCGCCCATGATGAAGACGGTCGGGCCCACGGTCTGATCATCAATTCGCTGACCTCGGTATCGCTCCACCCGCCGATCATGCTGTGGTGCCTCGCCAATTCCAGCGCCGCCTTCGACGTTTTCACCCGTGCTTCCGCATTTTCCCTCAATATCCTGCGCTCGGACGATCACGACGTGGCCCACCGCTTCTCGCGCCGGGGCGACCGCATAATTCCGCCCGAGCAGGTCTGCGCGATGGAAACCGGCGCCCCCGTCCTCACCGCCGCCGTCGCCAGCCTCGATTGCCGCCTCCGCCTGCGCCAGCCCATGGGCGACCATGAAGTCATCTATGGCGACGTCGTCGCCTATCGTGGCGACCCGGGCGTCGATGCCCTCGGCTTCTTCCGCGGCCGTTTCGTCACACTAAGTCTGGGCGAGCAGGGCGAAAGCTGAGCCTGCCAGTACGGAGACAGGCCATGCCTACTATCTCCTCCTTCATCTCCCTCAGCCTCGATGGCTGCTATGCCGACGCCGGCGGCGACACGAGCTGGGCGCACAATCAGGATCCTGAACAGGCCGAGTTCACCCGCAGCAATGCCAGCGGCGAAAGCCGTCTGATGTTCGGCCGCACAACCTACGACATGATGGCGTCCTTCTGGCCGACGCCCGCTGCTGCGCAGATGATGCCCGAAGTCGCCAGCGCCATGAACAAAAGCGCCAAGCTCGTCGCCTCGCGCATCATGACGTCCGCAAGCTGGGAAAACACAACGATCGCGCCCGATCTCATCGGCGCCGCCTCGCAACTCAGATCGGGCTCCGGTCCTGATGCGGTCATCCTGGGTTCCGGCAGCATCGTCGCCCAGCTCATGAACGCGGGCCTGCTCGATGAGCTTCAGGTGATGTGGGTGCCGGTCAGCCTTGGCGGAGGGAAGCGCCTGTTCGATGGCGCCACCCGCCTCATCAACTGGAAGGTCGCCGAAACCCGCAGCTTCAGGGCCACCGGCAATACCTTCATTCGCTATCGGCAAGCGTGACAACAAACAGCGCGATCACTATGTCTCGGCTGATCTGAATCGGGACAAACCAAATGGCGACTTGCGCATTCCTTGGCCTCGGCGTGATGGGCGGCCCCATGGCCCGCCATCTCGCGGAAAAAGGCCACGACGTCACCGTCTGGAACCGCACACCAGCAAAGGCCGACGCGTGGGCGAAGAAGCACGGCAAGGGCAAGGCCGCCAACAGCGCTCGTGAAGCCGTGCATAACGCCGATTTCATCCTGATGTGCCTCGGCGACGATCCCGATGTTGAAGCGGTCTATGCCGATATCGAATCCGACCTGAAGCGCGGCTCTATCCTCATCGACCACACAACCGGCTCCGCCGCGTTGGCGCGCAAGCTTTACGACAAGCGCCGCGCACGTGCCGGCCAGTTCCTCGACGCCCCCGTCTCGGGCGGGCAGGCGGGCGCAGAGAACGGCCAGCTCACCGTCATGGTCGGCGGCGACCCCGACGTGTTCGCGCTCGCCGAGCCCGTGATGCGCGCCTACTCCAAGCAGATCACCCTGATCGGACCAAGCGGGCAGGGCCAGCTCGCCAAGTCGGTCAACCAGATCTGCATAGCGGGCGTGGTGCAGGGCGTTGCGGAGGGTCTCCACTTCGCGCGCGCCAACGGACTTGATGAAGCTAAGGTCATCGAAGCCATCTCCGCCGGCGCCGCGCAAAGCTGGCAGATGCAGAACCGCTGGAAGACAATGGTCGAAGGCAAGTTCGATTTCGGCTTCGCAGTCGACTGGATGCGTAAGGATCTCCGCATCGCTCTCGACGCCGCCCGCACGTCCGGGGCTTCCACCCCGCTCACGGCACTCATCGATCAGTTCTATGCCGACATCCAGGCCGAAGGTCATGGCCGCTGGGATACGTCCAGCCTGATCTCGCGCCTGAACAAAAGCAATGTGAGCAGGAAGTAACGCGTGCCTGTCTTCCTGCATAATTTCGAACACGAGCTGGAAGAGAAGTTCGTCACCGCCAGCGGCCCTGGCGGTCAGAACGTCAACAAGGTCGCGACCGCGGTGCAGTTGCGCTGGAACGTGAAGACCAGCCACGCCTTCGACGACGAACAGAAATGGATGATCCGCCGCGCGCTTGCCAACCGTATCAATGAGGAAGGCGAACTCGTTCTCTTCATCCAGACCCACCGCTCCCAGGTCCGCAACCGGGAAGAGGCGCGGGAGCGGCTGCTGGAATTGATCGAAAAGGCGCTCGTCAAACCGAAAAAGCGCCTCAAGACCAAGCCGAGCCGCGCGCAAAAGGAAAAGCGGCTGGACGGCAAGGCCAAGCGCGCCACGATCAAACGCAATCGCGGCCAGATCGACCACGACTGAACGAACTGCGACAAACTCAGGGAAGACCCTGATCATGTTTCGCCAGCGTCCTGATACACAACCATGGGTTGTGGTTGTATCGGGAGAGGACGATGGCGGATATTCCGAAAACGAGAACGTATGTCTCGAGCGAAGAGGCCGAAAGGCTGCGGGCCTTCGTGCGTCAGGCCGAGCTTATGAATGGCCGCATCGCCGGCGCCCGTGTCGCTCGTCCTGAAGATGCGGCGGCGCTTGCGGGGCTACTGGCTCACGAAACCATCGGCCCGCGCATCTATACCATGCCCAATCCGATCAACGCCGAAACGATGGCCCCCTTCATCAACGATCACCTGCTGCAGCGCGCCCGCGGCGACGGCATCCTGTTCGTCTCGTTCAACGGGCAGGGCGAGGCCACTGCATATTTCGACGTGGAGTTGTGGCCGCAATGGTCGATCGCCAAGTTCGGCGGCGCCGTTAAGGCTGAGCGTCAGGGGCGCGGCTTTGGCGGCGCGTGCGGGCTCGCCGCCGTGGAGTGGTGCTTCGACCAGCTCGGCGTCGCCCGCATTTGCGAGACCACCGCACGCGACAATGACCGATCGATCCGCCTGCTTTCGCGCCTCGGCTTCGTTCAGCACGGAGAGGTCGTCGCCATCAAGCCAGACGGTTCAACGCGGCCATCGCTGTACTGGGAGCTGGAACGCGAAGCGTGGGATGCGGCGCGTTCGATCCGCCGGACTGGCTAACGGCATCGTGGAAAATTTCACGGTCCGGTTGCCGTGAATCTTAAACCGCAAAGGGCAAGATAGTAACAAGCAACAATTCCGGGTACCCATGTCAGCTTCCATTAACCAGCCGCGCGCCGCTGCGGATGTCCAGCCGCGCGAGACGGTAAAGCGAACAGTAACGGCGCAAGTTCGCCGCGACATGCTGATCTTCGCGGGCTTCATCGCGGCGGGGTTCATCCTGTCGGTGAACCTTGATGTGGTCGGTTTGCTCTACGCCGTCGGTGCGGAATACGAGCATCTGCAGCTTTCGAAATTCTTCGGAACAATCATTTTCACCTGCACCGGCCTGACGCTCTACGTGATGACGCGCTACAGCGCGCACATCCGCGAACTGCGCACACGCCTTCAGACCGAAGAGCGCGCCCGCCGCGTGGCCATGCACGATCCGCTGACCGGCTTGCCGAACCGCCGCCATCTCAAGGGCGTGCTCAACTGGCTGCTCAGCGGGAATGACGGCGCTCGCAAGCTTGGCGTGGTCATGCTCAACATTGATCGCTTCAAATCGTTCAACGACGCCAACGGGCGCGTTCAGGGCGACGAAGTCCTGATGAATGTCGGCAAAATCCTCAATCTGCGCGCGGGCGTGGACGGCTTTGTCGCGCGTCTTGAAGCGGACGAGTTCGTCATCCTTCTGCCCGACCAGGGCGAAGAAGAGCTGATGGATTGGCTCTCCGCCGTCCTCACAGCCATCGAAGCGCCCATGCGTGTCGGCAAGGCAATCGTCAGCATCAGCGCAACCGCTGGCGCAGCAATCGGCCTCACCGATGGCCGCGATGCGGAAACCTTGCTGCATCGTTCCAGCCTCGCTCTGCGCCGCGCCAAGGATACCAGCCGCGGATGGTTCGCATTCTTCAAGACCGGCATGGATGAACTGGTTCGCCAGCGCGCCCTGTTTGAGAACGATCTCTGGAACGCAGTCCGTAACGACGAAATCGCGCCTTACTACCAGCCCTTGGTCAGCCTCGATGACGGCAAGGCGCGCGGCTATGAAATCCTGGCGCGCTGGACTCACGCAACGCGCGGCCCGATTCCGCCTGACCAGTTCATTCCCACGGCGGAGGCCAGCGGCGCCATCGGCGAGTTGACATTCAATCTGCTTCGCCGGGCCTGTCGGGAAGCCGTTGCTGCGGAAGGTGCGCCGCACCTGTCGCTCAACCTGTCGCCGGTCCAGCTGCAGGATGAGGAGCTGGCGCAAAAAGTTCTGAAGGTTCTGGAGGAAACAAATTTCCCGCCCGAACGCCTGGAGATCGAGCTGACCGAGGCCGCACTCGTCACGGATCTCGATGCAGCGCGCACGATCCTTCACGCACTTCGGAACAAGGGCGTCCGCATCGCGCTCGACAATTTCGGCGCCGGTCACGCCAGCCTGCTGCAGCTCCGCCAGCTGCCGTTCGACAAGCTCAAGATTGATCGCTCCTTCGTGCGCCGCATGACGACGGACGCAGAGTCTGCCACGCTCGTTCGCACCATCATCTCCATGGCCAAGAACCTTGGGCTGATTGTCGTGGCCGAAGGGGTTGAGACGGCGGATCAGGTGAAGGCGCTTTCTGCGCTCGGCTGCGACATGGCGCAGGGCTTCCACTTCGGCCGTGCATCCCAGTCGATCGGCCGCCGCGCGACGGGCGAAGGGAAGCAGCGCAAGCCGGCCCCTCCGCGTCCACAGGCTGAAGCGGAGCAGGCTGCGACGCAGCCGGAACCCGCCCTGCTAGCTTCGCTCGCTGACTGATTGCGCGCCAAGCACTTCACGCAGCTTCAGCGCGAGCTGATCCAGCGTGAACGGCTTGGGCAGAAAGTTCACGCCGGGATCCAACACGCCGTTATGCACGACAGCATTGCGCGTATAGCCGGTGGTGTAGAGCACTTTCAGGTTGGGCCGATGGATCAGCGCCTCGTCGGCCAGCTGCCGTCCTGTCATGCCGGGCATGACGATGTCGGTGAACAGGCACTGGATATCGGGCCGCGTTGCAATGACCTTTAGGGCTTCAGCGCCGTCGGATGCTTCCAGAACCTTGTAGCCAAGGTCCCGCAAGCCGGTGCATGTCACCTCGCGAAGGCGCGCCTCGTCTTCGACGACCAGCACGGTCTCGTTGTTGTCCTGCGCGCGAAGTTTCTCCATGTCGATCACAGGGCGGGTCACTTCAACATGCTCGCCGAAGAAGCGCGGCAGGTAGATCTTGATGGTCGTTCCGCGCCCCAGCTCGGAGTAGATTTTCACGTTGCCGCCGGATTGCTTCACGAAGCCGAACACCTGGCTGAGGCCCAGCCCCGTTCCGGAACCCAGCGGCTTGGTGGTGAAGAAGGGATCGAATGCGCGTTCAATGACGCTCGGCTCCATTCCCGCGCCGGTATCCGTCACCGCGATCATCACATACTGCCCGGCGACAACGTCGGTGTGGGAGCGTGCATAGTCATCGTCGAGTGATGCGTTGCCAGTTTCAAGCGTAAGCTTGCCATCGCCCTTCATGGCGTCGCGTGCGTTGACCGCAAGGTTGAGGATCGCATTCTCGAGCTGGCTGGAATCGGCGGAGATGCGCCACAAGCCGCCCGCCAGAACGGTTTCGATCTGGATGTTCTCGCCGAGCGTCCGTTGCAGCAGGTCCGTTATGTTCGCCACGAACTTGTTGGCATCCAGCGTTTCGGGAGCAAGCGGCTGCTGGCGCGAGAAGGCGAGCAACCGGGATGTAAGCTTCGCCGCGCGATTGGCTGCGTCCATCGCAGCGTCGAGCATGGGAGCGATATTGCTGTCACCTTTCGCCATGCGTTTCCGCGACAGTGTGATGGCCGACATGATCACGGCCAGCATGTTGTTGAAGTCGTGCGCCACGCCCCCGGTCAGCTGGCCGACCGCTTCCATCTTGTGGACCTGACGAAGCTGGGCCTCCGCTGCGCTGCGTGCCGCCGACTCCCGCGCCACAACATCCTGCGACTGACGCAGGCTGAAGACCATCGCTTCCTGCTCGGCGAAGGCAATGCTCAGCGCCTTCATCGATCGCATGCGATCGCGGAACCAGATGACGATGACGGCCAGTGCGGCAAGCACGGCAAGGCCGCCGAACACGGCGAAGGTGATACCGCTCGCCCGCACGTCCCCGCTGCGCTGGGCCGCCAGCACGCTTTCGCGGCTCTCCATTTCGCTGACCAGCACGCCAAGCTGATGCATCAACGCGTGACTGCGGCCGCTGACGAAGGTGGTGATGCTGTCGTTCGACTGCCCGGTGCGGCGCTGCTCCATGGCGGCGGCTGCATCCTCGAACTTCTGCTCCACGACGCTGCGCAGTTGTTGCAACGTAGCCTGCTGTTCCGGGTTGTCCTGCGTCAGTATGGCGATCCCGTCGATGCGCTGCGGCACCGTCGCGCGAACCTCTTCGAACTCGGCTTTGAACTGTTCATCGACGGTGCGCACATATCCGCGCGCCGCCAGTTCTGCTTCCTGCGTTGTCGCCAGAAAGCGGGCTAGTTCCCGCTCCACCTCAAACGTGTGCGAGATGAGATTCAGCCGTGACTGATAGAGCCCCGCAAAGGCGAGCGCCGTGGCGATGATGGCGACCACCAACGCCGCAGCGGCAGCCGGAAGCGTGGCTGGATGCGCAATCAGGCGAGTCAAAGCACGCCCCCATGCCCGGCATGGAATTTCCGCCAAAGATGGTGGATCAAATCACTACCATGAACCGCTTGTCCCAACGCGGTTTGGTAGCATCCGCGTTGCTTTGCGTACAAGCGAGAACACAGCGTTCGCGGCTGGCGCGGGGCCGCTACATACGCAGTCCGATCTCTTTCAGGCGGATTTCAAGGAAGTCCTGCGACTTGAGCGGCCCGGGGTATCGATCTGGCCGTTCGGGCGAGATGCAGGACGGCAGCGTCCTGATCTCGTAGTCCGGATTGAAATGCAGGAAGAATGGCGTCGAATACCGTGGAAAGCGCGAACGCTCCGGCTTCGGGTTGACGACGCGGTGAGTCGTTGACGGCAGCACATTGTTGGTCAGTCGCTGCAGCATGTCGCCCACATTCACCACCAGCGACCCGGCCGGCGGATTGACGGCAAGCCATTGGCCGTTCCGGTGCAGCACTTCAAGGCCGCCTTCCTCGGCGCCCAGAAGAAGCGTGATGACGTTGATATCCTCGTGCGCGCCCGCCCGAACCGAACCCTCCGGCGGCGGCTCTGTCTGTGGCGGATAATGCAGCAGGCGGAGGATCGAGTTTCCTTCCTTCACCGCATCATCGAAAAAGCGCGGCTGCAGCTTCAGATCCATCGCGATCGCCGAAAGGACTTCCAGCCCGAACGCGTCCAGCGCCCGGTACATGGCGTTGGTGTCTTCCTTCCACCCCGGAACCTCGGCCACGTAGAGGTTCTTCGCCATGATGTCCGCAAACCTGTGGCCATCCGGCAGCTCACGCGCGACGTGCCAGAACTCCTTCAGGTCCTTCGCCTTCGCGCCCTTGGCGACTTCGGTTGCGAACGGCGTGTAGGCCCGCTGTCCGCCGCCGTCCGGAATGAAATACTCCCGCTTGGCGGCGTCGGGCAGGGCGAAGAACTTCTTCCCGGCATCGACGCCCCGGTCGATCACGTGCTGGTCGATGGGATGGTCGTTGATGACGGCAAAGCCGGTCTCGCGAAAGCTGGCGCCCAGCCGTTCCGAGAACGCCTTCGGATCGCTCTTCCAGAGCTTGTAGGATATGGGCTCGAACAGACCGGTCGCCGTTGTCATCCTGGCCTCGTCAGATCGTCGAAAGTCGTTGTTTACACGGTCTGGCGCCAACACGCCGCCGCCGCTACACCCCTAGTATATAGAGCAGGGAACGGAAGCCCATGACCGCAGGCGTCCATAAAGTCGCATTCGGCCATAAGGCCCGCATCTGATGGCGCAACACTTCGTGCTGCGCATGCGGCGCGACCTGTCAGGACCGATCGAGCAGCCCGCCTGGCCCGCCGGGGTGACATGCCGCACGCTGGCTCCGAAGCCCGACAAGCGCGAAGCAAAGGCCGCTCATTCCGTGCTGGAGGCCGGGTTCTGGGAGGGCGGCGGAGGCGCGCCGATCTTCCGCAAATGGTGGCCGGAACTGCGCAAGGATTCCGAATTCGATCCCGCGCTCGTTTTCCTCGCGATCGAGCGTGGAGAGGTGATCGGCATGGCGCAATGCTGGACGTCGTCCTTCATCAAGGATCTTGCCGTTCATCCGCGCGCGCGTCGTCGCGGCATCGGTCGCGCCTTGATGCTGACGGCGTTCCACACATTCGCGCAGCGCGCCGCGCCGCATGTCGATCTCAAGGTGCGGGAGGAGAATGCAAATGCCCAGCGTCTCTATCGTGACCTGGGAATGACGCTCGCCGCTCGCGAGCCCGGTTAGAGTCGTCAACGGGCGTTTATATTGGTGTAGTTCTGATTCAACTTCGTGAATCGAAGTAAACACAAATAATTCGTCCGAATACTGACGAAAGTTTGCAGTATTAACTACGCCGCAAGTCTTCTCCGCTTGAATGTCCTCAAGCCGCTGATGCGGCGGTGGGTTGGAGACGAAGCCTAGGTCCGAAGAGACCGACGCGCAGTTTCCCAGGTTCAAAGGGAATGCCAGAATGGCGTACGCAGACATCCGGATCGAAGCGCCCGAAGCGTTTCTCGCAAAGACAGCTTCGGCCGACGAGTTCTATCGTATTGGTCTGATCTACTCTGAAGGTCTCGACGTTTCCGTCGACCTCGTTCAGGCGCACAAATGGTTCAACCTCGCGGCGACGCGCGGTCACCGTGACGCGAAGGTCCTCCGCCAGGAAATGGCCGAGATGATGTCGCACGCCGAAGTGCTCAAGGCCCAGAAGGCCGCGCGCGAGTGGATGAAGAAAGCCAACTAGGCTTTCAGCTCCCCGCCGGCGAACAGGATCGTCCTTTCCACCAGGACGTCCGTCGAGTTGACGAGTTCGCCGTCGATATCATCTGCCGTCAGCACGATCGGAACCTCCGTGCAGCCGGCGATGATCACTTCCGCGCCTTGCGCCTCAAGCTTCTTTGCCAGCGTCGCCATCGAACGCTTCACGGTGTCGCCCGGGTCGCCGTTCTTGATGCGATAGATAAGTTCCATGAAAGTCCGCTGCGAGTCCGCGCTCAGCAGCACGGGCTTCACGCCACGTTTCGTCAATGCATCCTGATAAAGGTTTGACGACAGGCACGCGTCCACCGCCAGCACGCCCGCACTCTCGGGTCTTAAGTCGGCGACAACATTGGTTGTCTCCTCGATAATGCTGATGAACGGCACGTTGATGGCCGCGCGGATCTCCGCTTCCCATGCATGTGTCGTGTTGCACGCCATCACGATGAACTCAGCGCCCGCAACTTCAAGTGCGCGCGCCGCGCTCGCCAGCGCGGGGCCGGGCGATGGGCCTTCGCCACGCTTGAACGCGTTGCGATCGGGTATCTTCGTGTTGTTGTCGATGATGAGACGCAGATGATCTTGTTCGCGTACAGCTCTGGTTCTCTTGAGAATTCGCTCAAAGAAATCGAGCGTCGCCATGGGGCCGAGTCCGCCGATCACGCCAACGGTTTTGGTGTCGCTCATGACTGCAGAACGCCTTGATATGCGAACAGGGAAGGCGCTCCGCCCGTGTGTACGAACAGGATCTTCGAGTCCTGCTTGAAGTGTTTGCGGCGGATCAGGCCGATCAATCCAGCCGCCGCCTTGCCGGTATAGACTGGATCAAGCAGCACGCCTTCAAGTCGAGCGAACAACCGAACTGCCTCGACCATTTCGTCAGTGGGCAGAGAATAGCCGGGTCCGACCCATTCATCCAATGCGACGACGCTGTCACGCGTCGGTGCGGGCAAGCCTGCGAATGCCGCCGCTTCGACGGCAAGCTTGTGGACATTGCCTTCCTGTTCGGCGCGCGGGCGGCGAACATTGATGCCGGTCAGTGGAACGCCGGCGTTGGCCGCGTTGAAGCCAACCAGCAACCCGCTATGCGTGCCAGCGCTGCCCGACGCGACCACGAACTCATCGAACGCCACGCCCATATCGAGCGATTGCGTCAGGATCTCACGCGCGCACACGACGTATCCCATCGCCCCAAGCGCGTTCGATCCACCGCCGGGAATGACGTAGCCCTTGCGGCCGTCTGACTTGAGCTTCTCCGCTTCCGCATTCATCGCAGCGGCAAGGTCGGTTCCCGCGTCGACGACGGTGATGGATTCCGCGCCAAGAAGATCGAACAGGAAGTTGTTTCCGCTCGCTTCTTTTCGATAACTGCCAGCAACACGTTGTTCCAGCACAAGCCGGCATTTGAGCCCTTCGTGCGCGGCGGCAGCGAGGGTGAGGCGGCAATGATTGGATTGCGGCGCCCCGACCGTGACCAGTGTGTCCGCACCCTGACGCAGGGCTTCAGCGACAAGGAACTCCAGCTTGCGCGTCTTGTTTCCGCCGCCGGCGAGACCCGTAAGGTCGTCGCGCTTTATCCATATCTCGGGTCCGCCGAGATGTTTCGACAGCTTCTCAAGCCGCTGTAGCGGCGTGGGATTTGGCGTGTAACGGCGGCGGGGCAGGGCTTCGATTTTCATGGCCAAGCATTAGGCCGTGATGGCTGCGCAGGAAAGCCCCAGAACCGCGTCCTAGAACTGGGCCCTAGAACCGGGCAATGTCGTAGAACAGCGAGAAGTCGATCGGCAGGGCGTCACGGATGAACTGTTTCACGAACAGGTTCTCGTCGGCGATCATCTTGCGGCTTACATAGACGACGTCGAAGCGATGCAGCGGCCCGATGTCGTAGAGATCGTTCCGCGCCAGCCCGTTGCGAACATCGACAACGCGCGTCATCAGCTCTCCACCGGGAACGCGCCGCATGACGATCACATGCGTGGGCTTGCCTTCCTCGGTCCAGCCGCCCGCCAGCAGGATTGCCTGCAGCACGTCGATCTCGCCGGGCAACTCGAACACGCCTGGCGCTTTCACTTCGCCGCCGACGAAAACCTTCTGGGATCCGAAGTCGGTAGGCGTGATGACGAGCGAAGGGTCACGCAACTCGTTGGCGTAGATATTCTCGATCGCGCCTTTGAGTTCGCCGACGGTCTGGCCGCCGGCCATGATGGCGCCGATAGTCGGCAGGGCGATCCGGCCATCCGGGGCGACCGTGAACTCGCCGGAAAGCTCGGGCGCCGTGCGCACATCCACCCGGAACTTGTCGCCGGGATAGAAACGGTATGTTGCGTCCTCGGCGCGCCATTTTGGATAGGAAGCTATTGGAAAATCAAGGCTTTGCTTCGGCAAAGGGTCGCCCATGCAGCCCGATAGCGCGAAAAGCCCGGCGACGCCGGTGAGGACGGATAGACGCAGACCCGACATGATTAACGTTTGCCCGTGAATGGATAACCGCTTCTTAAGCGGCGCGGGTGAAGGCTGGCGCGTTAACCACGGGAACTGTGTCCGTTGAGCGTTGAAGCCTGGACAGAACGCACATCTGCCGGCGCGCCCGCGCCGCGCGCGCAGCCGCGCGTCGCGAAGCTGCGGCCCAGGCTTGGCGTCGCTGACACGCTGCTTCAGCTCTGGCGCGCCAAGTGGCTGATGTTGCTTGTCTTCCTCCCCATCGCGCTGATCGGCATCGCGTTCACGCTGCTCGCGCCCACGAAGTTCGCCGCGAACACGCGCCTGCTGGTGCGGCTGGGGCAGGAGTATGTGTTCGACCCGGTAATCGGCGACGCCGCCAAGGGCGCTTTCCCGCAACAGGAAGAAGTCCTCCAGGCCGAAACCGAACTCGCGCGTTCACCTGTTATCGCAGAGCGCGTCATCGCCGGCATCGGGCTCTCGCGTCTCTATCCGTCGTTTGCGGAAGCCAAACTGCGCGCCCGCAATGGCGCAACGTACGAAGTGGATCAGGAAGCGCTCGAAGCATTTGCTGCCGATTTCGACGTTTCCTCCGCGCCCAAATCCTCGATCCTGCGCATGACATACGCGCATGAAGACCCCGCGCTTGCGGCTGCCACACTCAATCGCTTCGTCACGGAATACCTGAAATACCGCCAGGAAGTTCTGTCCGGCAAAGGCGTCGCCGGTCTTTCGGAACAGCGCGACGTGATCGAGGGCAGGCTGGCTGCGTCGGACAAATCCCTTCGCGATTTCCTCGCCAGGAACGGTCTCAGTGATTTCGAAGCCGAAGCAGCGGCGTCCCGCAAGCTGTTCTCGGATATCTCCGATGAACTGGCCAAGGTCGAAGCCTCCCTGCGCGAAGCCGAAGCCAAATCCCAGGGGCTCACTCGCCAGATCGCGTCCACGCCGAAGGATGTCGATCTCTACGTCGAAACCACATCGGAACAGGATCTGGTGAAGCTGCGCCTTGAGCGCGAAGACCTGCTGGCGCGCTACCTGCCAGACAGCCGCGTCGTCCAGGACGTCGACCGCAAGATCGCCCAGCTCGACGCCTTCCTGAAATCCGCGCCAGCCCAGGGCCTCCGCCGCATCGGTCCCAACCCGACCTGGCAGGCGCTCGAAGCAGACCGCGCCGTGCAGACCGCCACCATCAGCGCGCTCACGGGCCGCTCCGCCGCGCTCGTTACGCAGAAACGCGAAGCCGAGGCCCGCATCGCGCACCTCGCCGCGCTCGAACCCGAATACCAGCGCATGAAGCGCGACCGCGACGCACTGTCGACATCCGCCGGCACATTCGCCACCCGCGAACAGACCGAGCGCGCCCGCAGCGAGCTTGCCTCCCGCAGCGTGGACAACATCTCCGTTTACGAAGCCGCCCGTCCGCCCACACGCGGCGACAGCACTAAGCGCATAATCGCCATCGCCGCCGCAATCTTCGGCCTGCTCACGGCCCTGGCGATCGGTCTGCTGCGCGCCTGGTCCGTCTCCAGCCTGCCCACATCGGGCGCCGTGGAGCGCACGCTCGGCCTTCCCGTGCTCGGCGCGGCAAGAGACCGCGCGTCATGAAAGACCTGCGCGCCGACCTGAAAGACCTTCACCGCGCACTCGCGCAAACGCCCGCAACCGATGGCGGCCGCACCGTCATGTTCATCTCGGCCCGCTCCGGCGAAGGCGTATCCAGCGTCGCCGCCGCATTCGCCTTGCTCGCTGCCGAACAGGCGCGCCGCCCCGTCTGGCTCATCGACCTCGATCTCAAGCGCAACCATCTGTTCAACACCTTCGCCGTCGGTCCGTTCGCCGACGCATTCGGCGGCGTCGGCCCGCCATACTCAGCCTCGCTGAAAACGCAGCCCTTCTTCTCCGTCGAACCGGAGCTTCCTGAGACGGGCCAAGGCCTCGGCTTGTTCACCGCCCACCGCGTCGGCGAAACGCGCCTGATGGTCACGCAATTCGACGCCAGCCGCCTCAAGACCGGCCACGGCATCCGCATCAAGACCCAGCCCGCTTACTGGCAGGCCGTCCGCGCCGCCACCGATTGGGCCGTCGTGGATGCCCCCGCGATGGAACTCGCCGGCACTGGCCTCGCCATCACCTCGCAGATGGACAAGACCGTCATCGTCGTAATAGCCGACGAGACCTCGCCGCAGGATGTCGACGCCGTGCGGCGCGAGATCGAGACACATGGCGGACGGGTCGCCGGCGTCGTGCTGAACCGGGAAAAGCCCGACGCGCGGTTCATTGACCGCATCTCCAGATGATGGCCCCGCGCCATGTCGGCCGTGTCGAGCTCGTGCTCGCGGGCGCTACGCTGTTCATGTTCGCCGAAGCTTTCCTACCGCGCCTGCTGTCGCCCAGCGCTGTTGATGTCACCGGGCAGGTTCCGGAAAGCACGCTGCTCCGCTTCCTATGGCTGCCATTTTACGGGCTGATCGGCATCGGTCTCATCGCCGCCGGCCGTGATGTGTGGCGTGTGATGTTCCGCTCGCCATGGCTGGTTTTGCTTGCAGTTCTTGCAATCGCATCCGCGCTCTGGTCGATCGATCCGGAGCTGAGTTTCCGGCGCGGTATCGCCGTGCTCGCCACCACACTGATGGGCGTCTATCTCGCCGCCCGCTATGACTGGATCTCCGCGCTCCGCCTGCTTGCGATCGTGTGGTTCGGGCTTATGGCGGCCAGCTTCATTGCAGGCATCGTCGCGCCTGGCTTTGCCGTGATGCACGAGGTTCATCCCGGCGCGTGGTCCGGCGGGTGGAGCGAGAAGAACGCGCTGGGCGGCCACGCCGCGCGTGCGTCCTTCCTGTTTGCCTTCCTTGCATGGCGAGATGCGCCGTATCGCAAATGGTGGGTCGGGGGGCTCGTCGTCTCGCTGCTCCTCGTCGTACTCTCCAAATCAGCCACAGCGCTGCTGGGGGCGTCGCTGGGCCTCGGCGTGCTCGGCGCCGCTTGGTGGATGCTCAAAGGGCGCCGCTGGTCGCTGGCGCTCATCTGGAGCGCCGCATGCGTGCTCGGTGCCGCTGTGATGATCTACGCCGTCGCCCCAGGCAATCTGCTCGGCGTCATAGGCAAGGACGCGACGCTCACCGGGCGAACGGACATCTGGATCGAACTCGCAGCTGCCATCGAAAAGAAGCCAGCGTTCGGTTACGGATACCTTGCCTTCTGGGGCCTCGATTCAGAACCGCGCTACTGGCTCGAACGGGCCGTCGACTGGAACGCGCCCTCCGGCCACAATGGCTGGCTTGATCTTGCGATCTCGCTGGGCCTCACCGGCGTTGTCATCTTCTCAATAGATGTGGCGGCATCCGCCTGGCGCGCGGCAAAGCTCTCGCTTGTCTCGCCGACGGGCGTGTTCGCCATCGGCTTCCTCGCGCAGTTCATGCTCTTCGCCATGTCGGAGAGCATCATACTCGCGCAGAACAGCATTCTCTGGACGACCTATGCATTCGTCGCAGCGAAGCTGGCGATCGAAGCGAGACGTTCGGCGGAAGTTCTTCCCCCGTTCGCGGCCAGACCGACCTAGTCGATCACGCCAGACAGCACCGCGCCGAATGTCGGCGTCGTGAGCACCGCGCCTGCCTCCACGGCCCGCTGCGCGAGTTCTTCAAGCAGGTCTGACGGCGCGCCATAGTCTGTGGGCTTCATGCTGACGTCGTGCGTGAAGAAGAATAGCCAGCCCTTTGCATCGATTGCGGTTTTGAGTGCGGCGAGGGCGCGGCGTCGATGCATCGCTGATGCGCCCAGTTCAACAGCACGCAACTGGCTGCGATCGCACTCGCCGACATTCACGCCCGGCAGTATGCCGCGTCCTGTCGCAAACACGTCTCCCACCCAGCGCTTCGCCGAATACGTCGTCTCGCCATAGGGAAACGCAAACGAAGACACAGTCTCGTGGTGGCCGATCTCCGCGAGAGCGACAAGGTTCTCGCCGATATCACGCTCGACTTTGGCGAGATTGGCTCGCGCACAATCCAGATGCCTGTGCGTGTGCGCACCGATCTCATGGCCACGCGCACGCAGCTCCGCAAGCGTAGCCCCGTCGAACATCTCGCCCATCACAGGGCTGCGTTGTCCGACGAACGACGTGCAGGCGTAGAACCCGGCGCGCCCTCCATGGCGTTCGACTATGTCGGCGCCGTTCAGGGCAGACTTTGGAAAATCATCGAACGTGAAAGACACGACCGGCCTGTCCGGCGCCACATCCGCCTGACACGCCTTGCGCCATTGTACGACACGCCGCTGCACCTTTGCCGGCGGCGATCGCGAAGGAACGTAGGTCCACTCCACCATCACAGAGCCTCCGAATAGACGAGCGCACGCCACGTCTTCAGCGCGCGGCCGCGAACGGCGAGGGGCAGGCTCTCCGACTTCGCAACATCCGCCGCGAGCCACTTGAAAGACTTGCGAAAAGGCATCGCGCGCAGACGCGTCGCCATGCGGAAGAGGGGCATCGCAGCCGCATCATCAGGATGCCGCGCAGCCATTCGCGCAAAGTTGCTGCCGGAGCGCGCATACTTGCCCATCAGCTGCGCCGCACTGTCGAGGCCCAGATGCGTCGCCGTATTGTCGATATGCACGATGGGGAACAGCTTCTGGGCGTTCAGGCCCCAATCAGTATCTTCCCAGCCCCAGCCCGTGAAACTCTCATCGAACGGGCAGGCTTCCAGCACGGCGCGATGCACAAGCACGTTGGACGAGAACACATACCGCCCCGGCGCTTTCATGCGCTCCTCGGCTGGAATGCACTCCGACATGCGCGCCTGCCAGCGATGCAGGGCGTAGGCGCGATCATTCGGCGCCGACAGCAGGGAATAGCCGCCGACGATGATAGCAGGCCCCCCGGCGCGGTCGATTGCGTCGAGATATGCCTGCAGGAATACCGGTGTATCCGGCGTCATGTCGGCATCGACCAGGAGGACCCAGTCGGCTCGCGCATGAGCTATGGCGGCGTTACGCGCTGCTGCGCGGCCGCGATTATTCTGTGCGGAGACGATCCGGACCGCAGCGCCTGCATGGCCCGCGCTGCCTTGCATGCGCGCGAGGAGATCGTGGTCTCGGCTGCCATCATCATAGACAATGATCTCGATCGCTTCCCTGGCTTCGCATTGAGCCAGGCCTTCCAGCAGGGGGGTCACATCATGGCGCAGCGTCGGTACGCAGATGGAGATGCGTGGCTCGGCGCCACCCCAGAAGACGTTGTCGTGCAGCGTCTCGAGATTGCGGAGGCCATGCGTGCGGTCGATGACGTAGCGTGTCGGGTGCATGCTATCTGCACCTCTGTTTGTCGCCGAGCAGGCGCGGGATCGTCATCACCACGATCCCGGCGTCGAGCCAGATCGAGGCGCGCTTCACATAATCCATGTCCAGCCGAACGCGCTCGCGCACTTCGTCAGGCGTGTGGCAGGGCCCCCGCGATCCATTGATCTGCGCCCAACCCGTCATGCCGGGCTTCATGCGGTGGCGGTGGGCATAGTCGCCAACCGTGCGCGTCACTTCGATGGAACCCGCCGTCATGCCGACAGCATGCGGGCGCGGGCCGACGATCGACATCTCGCCCTTCAGTACGTTGAGCAGTTGCGGCAGCTCGTCCAGGCTGGTCAGGCGTAGGAACCGGCCAAGCCGCGTGATGCGCGGATCGTTGGCGGTTGTCTGGCGGATGATGCCTTCTTCAGCGCGCTTGTCCGGCCGCATCGTGCGGAACTTCCAGACGCGAATGATCTCGTTGTTGAAGCCATGCCGCTTCTGCCGGAAGAACACCGGCCCGGCACTGTCCAGCCGCACCAGCAGAGCGATCAACGCCATCGGCAGGGCGAACACGACCAGCGCGCCCGTCGCAACGCAGACATCGAACACACGCTTGATGGCGGCGCGGCGCATATCCTTGGGCGCGCCGGAGATGTAGGCCGCCGGTGCATCCACCACGCGGGCCAGCGAGGTCTGCTCCGGGTTGAACCCGTCGAGGTCCAGAACGAGGATGATTTCCTGCGGCAGGTTGCGGATGCGGTCGATCAGCTCGCGTACCCGTGCCTGCGCCGTCGACGTCACCGTCACGACGATCCGGTCGATGTCCGGCAGGCCGTCCCAGGCCAGCAGGTCATCGACGCCGCCGAGGAACGGAGTATCGCCCATCAGGGTGGCTGCGCTTCGCCCTGCGCGATCGTCGAAATAGCCGACAATGTTCAGCTCGCGCTCCTGGACGTTGCGCGAAACGATGCGCGCGGCGGCATGGGTCGCACCCACGATCACCACATTGTCGGACAGATGCCCCTTGCGCATCGCGGCGCGGACCATCCCGATATAGTTGGCGTGCAGCGCAAAGATGCCCAGCGCGTTGGCGGCGCACAGCGCAGCAAATAGCGAAAGCTGTGCTGGATCGATCTTCGCGATCGCGATGAACATCAGACCCATCGCGCTCGAAGCGCCAAGCGCCACGCGAAGCATGTGGCCAAGCACGGGATCGGCGTAGCGGAAGCGATATCCTCCGGCAATCCACACGCCCGTGACGCACAGCACGGACATCAGCATGTAAGGCAACGCCGCGCCGAACGGTATCGCCAGCAGGTCGATGCCCTGCGACAGGCAAAGCGCAAGCGTGATGAGGATGGCCGCAGCAGCATCGATGAATCGCGTCGCGACACGTACGCCGCTGCGATGCACGAAGCGCCGCCGGCGCGCAGTCTGGCTCACGACGGGAGCGGACCTGTCACTCTCCCGCCGTCCCGTCTGGATTGATTTCGGCCTGTCAGCCCAGGCCAGTCTCTCTGCACGCATCGAATGTCCACAACGCTCGAGGGCCCCTCTCGATGTCGTTGAAGCTATCGAAACAGGGTCAAAACGGCCTTCAGGCGATCGATGAAATTCAATCGATCAGGCCTTCGCGCGCGGCGGAATCAATGGAATCAGCGGCAGCAAGGCCATAAAGGCGAGGGCGATTGCCATGAAGCAATCGCGAAACGCCAGCAGCTGCGCGCTCGCCCATACCGCCGCCGCCATCTGCCGCCCGGCCATCGCGGCAGCAGCAGGCGGCGCAAGCCCGCTCTCCTCCAGCCCCTGCCGCAGCAGCGCCATCGCTTCCACAGCCTGCCCGTTCAACTCGTTAACGAGGGGTTGCAGCGTTTGCGCGTGGAACGCGGCGCGATCCTGCAGCAACGCCGACAGTATCGCCACGCCCAGCGCGCCTCCGGTCTGCGTGAGAAACGTCGCCGCCGGCGCAGCCGAAGCGAGCATGTCCGGCGCCTGCCGCATCGCGCTCGCATTGGCGGCAGGCATCACCGTCGCGATCCCCGTGCGGCTCAGCGCAACGGCAAACGCCATCGCGGAGAACGAGGTGAACCCCGCGACATCCGACAGCAGCCACATCGACCCGGCAAACATCAGCACGCCCGCGCCCAGCAGCAGGCGCGCATCGATCCTGTCGCCCAAGCGCCCCGCCAGCGGGAAGCACAGCGTCATCGCCACGCCCGCCGGCAACAAGATCTCGCCCGCACCCGTCGGCGAATAGTGCTGCACCAGCTGCACGAACAGCGGCACGAGATAGGTCGAGCCATAAACCGCAACGCCAGTCGCAAAGATCGCCAGCGCCGCCAGCGAGAAGGCCGGCCGCGCAAACAGCTTCAGGTTCAGAACCGGAAACGGATGCCGGCTCTCCCACGCCAGGAACGCGATCACCGCGACCGCCGCCCCGCACAGTCGCAACGCCGTCCCACCATCATCCCATCCCTCACGCGCCCCGTGCGCCAACCCTTGCAGCGTCAACGCCAGCGCCGCGATCACCAGCGCCAGCCCCTGCCAGTCCAGCTTCGGCCGCATCGCCGCCCGCTGCGCCGGCAGGAAGGCAAGCCCCAGCAACATCGCCGCCGCCGCCAGCGGCGTTGTCGCGACAAACACGATGCGCCAGTCGAAGGCATCGATCAGCACGCCTCCAATCACCGGCCCAAACGCGGGTGAGACGATCACGCCCAGCGAATAGATCCCCACCGCCGCAACACGTCCGCGTTCGGGGAAGATCTGGAAGATCAGCAGCATCGCCATCGGCTGGATCAGCCCGGCGCCGGCGCCTTGCATCACGCGCCCAATCACCAGCGTCACAAGATCATGCGCGCCTGATCCAACAACGCTTCCCATAATGAACACAGCCATCGCCGCCGCGAAGCTCGCGCGCATGCCGAACGAGGCGATGGCCCATGTGTTCAACAGCATGAAGCCCGTCGACGCGGTGAGAAACGCGGTCGACAGCCATTGCGCCTCGTCCTGCCCAAGCCCGAACGCGCCGATCAGCGACGGCAGGGCGACATTCACGATGGTCGCCGCCATCATCGCGCCGATTGCGCCCAGTGCGAGAATGCCGATCAGCCCCCAACGTCGCGCAGTCGTCGATGGCGCGCTCATTGCGCGGTGCTGATCTTGAGCGTCGCCATGGCGCCGGGGCGAACCTGCACGCAATCGCCGCCTATGCTGATGCGCACAGGCACGCGCTGGGTGATCTTGGTGAAAACGCCGGTGGGGTTCGCGTTCGGTATCAGCGCGAACTCCGAAGTCGCCGCATTTCCGATCCGCTGCACAGCGCCGCCGCACGTGGCTCCCGCCGCATCCAGTGCAATCTCGACATGCGCGCCGGGGCGCACGCGCGCGAGATCCGTCTCCTTGATGTTGGCCTCGATCCACACATCGTCCGGAGCGTGGGCCAGCGCTATGCGCGCGCCCGGCGCAACGTGCTCGCCCTGATCGGCAAATACCTCGTCGATCACCCCGTCCAGCGAACTGGGGATCGCGTGCTTCCCAAATGCCAGCGTCCGCGCTTCAATCCGCTGACGCAGGGCGCGCGCTTCCAGCATCAGCGCGCCGACATTGCCGTCGATCACCTGCGCTTCGCCCGCTTCGGCCTTGGCCTCGCCAATCCCTGCGCGGCTCCGGCTGATTGCGGCGTCGGCGCTCGCCACGGCCTGCCGCGCAGCTTCAAGGCTGGCGGCCGCGCGATCCATCGCCGCCTGCGTGACAAGCCCCGCCGCCTGCAGCTTAACCGTCCGCCCATGGTCCGCCTCTGTGGCCTGCAACCGTGCGCGCGCTGTTGCGGCTTCCGCCTGCGAGGCCGCAAGTCCGGATTGGCTGCTGTCGATGCGACTGCCGCCCAGCGCCCGCGCCAGCCTGGCCCGAACCTTCTCGCGCTCGATCTGCGCCTCCAGCGCTTCAAGATCGAGTGTCATGGCGTCCAGCGCCAGCCGGGCTTCGCGATCGTCCAGCCGTGCGATGATCTCTCCGGCCCTCACCGTATCGCCCGCCGAAATGGGCAGCACCACGATACGCCCCGCCACCTCGGAAGAGATCGTCACCATGCGCGCCCGCACGCGTGCGTCAGACGTCACGATCACCCCGGCATGGTCGACCACCCACCACGTCGCCGCCGCCATCAGCGCAAGCCCACCTGCCGCCAGTGCGGCGTGCAACGGCCGCAAGCGAAGCCGCTCTTTGGCTCCGCTGGCGACAGCTTCGCGAGGAATGGTCTGGTTGCCGGTTTTCTGGAGCATGAGCCGCGCAAATCGGCCGCTGGCCCGCACATGCAGCCAGCCTCAGCCTGATCGCGATGGCAACGAAGCAGGGCCTGTCCCGCAATCCGGGGCAACCCTAGGTTGCTGGTCTCGACCGACTGATGGCGGAGCCGGAACCCGGAATCAAAACGGGCTGCCTCCGGTCTCGAAGGCAGCCCGCTCTGTTGAACATCGAAGGTCCTAGTGGCCGCGCTTGTCGTAGGAGATGATGCAGCCATCCGTCATGTGATAGCTCGGCGTCACGGCCTTGCCGGCCAGAACGGCATCAAGCGTTACGGTCGCGTAGTCATTGTCCGGCTTGGCCTTGGCGCGGCCGAACGTGACGCGGTCATTGATCGGGCCCTGATAGAGGATCT
>ERZ795044.1208-NODE-1208-length-23463-cov-8.066217_pt1 | contig 23463 bp, 21 predicted proteins | sample MGYA00375128_ERZ795044 | MGnify/ENA primary metagenome ERZ795044 (study PRJEB30173, sample SAMN05720213) | anaerobic digester metagenome | isolation source: active sludge of municipal wastewater-treating anaerobic digesters | place: USA | collected 2014-12-22 ... | reverse complement strand
CTGCCAGCTGTGCTCGGCCGAATTCTCGTATCGATCGAGGCCGATCACGCGCGTCTTGCGCGTGACGCCCTTGAGCTTGTCCAGTTCGAGGATGAAGTCGACGATCTGCTGCATGACGGGGCCAAGGAGTGAGCGGTGCGCGTCGAGCTTAGCTCCGGGCGCACGTCGCGGCTAGCAAGCATATTGGACGGAGCCATGGCCGATCCCCAGCGCTATCCCATCCCTCGCGCCCGTGCCCGTGCCGAGGTGGTCATCGAGCGGAGCCGCTTCATCTGCACGCTCGCGCCCGCTGAATCGCCCGAGGCGGCGCACGCCTTCGTGCGCGAGATGTCGCACGAGTTCGACGACGCGACGCACAACTGCTGGGCCTTCGTCGCCGGACCGCCGGGAAGCACTGCGCGCATCGGGATGAGCGACGACGGTGAGCCGCACGGCACCGCAGGACGCCCGATGCTGACGGTCCTCCTGCACGCCGGTGTGGGCGAGATCGCCGCGGTCGTGACGCGCTACTACGGGGGGACCAAGCTGGGGACCGGTGGACTCGCCCGCGCCTATTCCGGCGCCGTCCAGGAGGCGCTGTCGCGACTCGAGCGCCACGAACGCGTCGAGACCACCGACCTGCGGGTGCGCGTCGGCTATCACGCCTTCGCCGCGGTGCGGCACCTGCTCCCCACCTACGAAGCGCACGTGCTCAACGAACGGTACGACGACGCCGTCGAGCTCACCCTGCGCGTCCCGGTCATGCAGCTCGTGGCGTTGCGCCTGGCGATCGGGAACGCGACCGGCGGCCAGGAGCAGTACCTCCCGGAGGAGTGATCGAGGGTCGCGCGCTGCCACTCGGCGGCGTGATGTGCTGCCGCTACGCGGCGCTATGCCCTACGCGTCGGGGTGCTCCAGCACGTACTCGAACGCCGCGCGCCATCGACTCGCCAGCGGGGCGCGCAGCGCGTCGCGCAGGACGTCGGCGTGGTGCCGGCGATCGTGCCACGCGCGAAAGAGCGTGGCTGCCAGCGGAAAGTCGGCCGGAGCCGGCTCGACGGTGAACGTGTCGCCCGCTTCGACATGTCCGTCGCGGATCACGCGCGCATACACGCCCGGGCGCCCCGCCTGCGCGAAGCGCTTCACGAAGCGCGGGTCGCCCACGCGCGTGGCGAGTGTGGCACAAGGGACGCGCGGAAAGGTGAGCTCGAGCGTCAGCCGAGCGTTCGTGAGGCGATCGCCGATGCGTACCTCGGGCCACCACCGGTCGATGGTGAGGTTCTCGCCAAACAGCCCAGGCGGCATCGGTCGATCCATCTCCCCTTCCCAGAACGCGAGGTCCTCCGCGCTGTAGAGGTACACCGCCTGGTCGGGGCCGCCGTGCACGCGGCCGTTGGCGATGAAGTCCCCCTCGACACCGTCGGGCGTCACGCGTACCGCGCCGGGGCACGGCTGCTTCACGATCCCCGTCGCCACCATCTCGTCGCCGATGATCAGGTCGTGCGACGAGCCGATGTTGACGGAGTGGATGGTGGCGTGGACGGAGCGCGTCATGACAGCTATGGGTGTGTAGGGTCAGTCCTGCAGGGCGCCGGCCTTGGCCTCCAGCGCCGCCAGCTGCAGCTGGACGCGCGCCAGGATGGCCTTGATGATGGCAAACTGCTCGCGGTGCGTCTTGGTGGGGGGATGCAGGCTCCCCTGTAGCGCCCCCTGCCCGTTGAACTCTCCCGCCAGCCCGTACACCCGTCCGCGCAGCGCTCCCGGCCCGGCGCGCACCGTGCGTTCCAGCGCCGTCAGTTGCGTGAGCGTGCTGTCGGTGGAGAGGCGCGCCGCGCTCCCGTCGCCCGCCGACGCGCGGCGCGCCACCAGCTGGCGGCGCAACGCGGTCATGCGCTCGCCCACCTCGGCCACACTCTGTTGCGTCCCGCTCACCTCGAGCAGGAAGCTCTCGCGCGTGCGGTGCTGTGCCACGGTCAACGGCAGCATCGGGTCGGGGCGCACGACCACCGTGCGCGACATCTTCTCGCCGTCGGCGTCGATCGTGACCGTGTAGCTCCCGGGCGCGACGAACGGCCCGCGGTCGCCGATGTCGTGTGGCGGGCGCGGCAGCGACTCGGACGTCCCCCCCTCGTCGCCGCCCCCCTGCCCGCTGGGCGGAGGCGGGGCGTGGCGCAGGTCCCAGTTGATCCGGTGGATTGCACCTGGCGATATAGGCCCGGTGAGTGTACGCACCGGCCGCCCGGCCGGCGTGGTGATCGTCACTGTCACCTTGCTCGCCGCGCGCCCGAGATGATACGACACCAGCGCCCCATCCTTCGGGTTCTCCCCGGCAAACGCCCCCTGCGCACGATACGAGAAGTCCTCCCAGAACTGGAAAAGCGTCGTCGCCCGCACCGGAAAGAGGTGCACGCGCTTGGCCGCCACCGCCGGCGAGAAGTCGGCGATCGGCGCGGCATCGTCGAGGATCCAGATCGAACGCCCGTGCGTCCCGACGATCACGTCCTTCGTCTTGGGGTGCACGAGGATGTCGTCGTAGCGCGTGGTGGGGAGCGAGGCCACACGCGTCCAGGTGCGTGCGGTATCGACCGACAGGTACAACCCGAACTCCATCCCGGCAAAGACGACGCCGGGCTTCCCGTCGTACTCGTGCACGGTGCGCACCGGCATGTCGTCGGGGAGGTTGCCCACGACGCGCGTCCAGGTGGCGCCGAAGTCGAGCGTGCGGAAGAGATGCGGACGGTAGTCGCCGCCACGATGCCCATCGAACGACACGTACGCCGCCCCGCGCCCTAACGACGAGGCATGTACGCGGCTCACCAGCGTCCCCACCGGCACCCCGGGGAGTGCCGCCGTCACGTTGGTCCACGTCACGCCGGCGTCGCGCGACACCTGCACCACGCCGTCGTCCGTCCCCACCCACAGCACCTTCGCGTCGAGCGGCGACTCCGAGATCGTGCTCATCTCCGAGTACGACGACTCGCCATCGTAGCGCGACAGCGTCACGTCGCGCCCCAGCACCCCCATGATCGGGAGCGTGTCGCGGTTCACTCGGCGTGTGAGGTCGGGCGAACGCGTCCACGAGTTGCCGTAGTCGCGCGTGGTGAAGAGCCGGTTGCCGCCGACATACACCGTCCCCGGCGTGTGGCGCGACACGATGATCGGCGCCGTCCAGTCGAACCGGTACGCGGTATCGCCTTCGGCCGGCGGGAACGGCTTGAGGCCGAGCCGGTCCCCCGTCTCGATGTCGAAACGCTGGATCCCCAGATTCTGGCTCGCGGTGTAGACCCACCGCTTGTTGAAGGGGTCGGGGCGCTGGTACATCCCGTCCCCGAAGCCGATCTGCCGCCAGTCCTCGTTGACGATGCCTAACCAGTGGCGCGTGGCACTCGGCCCCATCCACGAGTGGTTGTCCTGCATGCCGCCGTAGATCCAGTAGGGGTCGCGATCGTCGGCGGCCACCGAGTAGAACTGCCCGATGGGAAGGTTGTTCAACCGCACCCAGGTCTCCCCCAGGTCCCACGTTTCGTGCAGCCCGCCGTCGCCGCCAAGGAAGGCGTGGCGCGAGTCCTTGGGGTTGAGCCAGAAGGCGTGATGGTCGCCCTTGAGCCCGACGTCGTACGTGGGGCCGGTGGGGAGCGTGCGGAAGGTCCGCCCTCCATCCTCACTGCGATACACCGTGACCCCGGGGATCCAGACGCGATCGGCGTTGGTCGGGTCGATCACCGGCTTGGAGTAGTACATGGGGCGTGGATTGAGCGGGTTCACCCGGCGCCACGTGTCTCCGCCATCTTCGGATCGGTAGGTTCCCGCCTCGGTACGATGCTCGATCGTGGCGATCACGATGCGTGGATCGGAACGGGCGATGGCGAGCCCGATGCGCCCCTTGTCTCCCTTCGGGAGCCCCTCGGTGATGGCGCGCCAGGTCTCGCCGCCGTCGGTCGACTTCCAGATCCCGCTCCCCGTGCCGCCACCGTTGTACCCCCACGGCGTGCGCAGGCGCTGGTAGGTCGCCGCAATCACGACGTCGGGATTGATCGGGTTCACCACGATGTCGGTCGCCCCCGTGAGCGAATCGACGAAGAGCGTCTTGCTCCACGTCCGCCCGCCGTCGCTGGTGCGGAAGACGCCACGGTCTGCGTTAGGCGCCCACAGGTCGCCGGCCGCGGCCACCCAGGCGATGTCGGGGTTGGTCGGGTGAATGGCCACCCGCCCGATGTGCCGCGTGGCGGCGAGCCCCAGGTGTGTCCAGGTGGCGCCGGCGTCAGTCGACTTGTAGACCCCGTTTCCCCACGAGGTGCTCTGCCGGTTGTTCTGCTCTCCCGTGCCCACATACAGGATGCGCGGATCGCCTTCGTAGATCGCCACGTCGCCGAACGTCGCGACCTTCTGGTTCTCGAAGATCGGCGTCCACGTCGTCCCCTTGTTGGTCGTCTTCCACAGTCCGCCCGAAGCGGTGGCGACGTACAGGGTGAAGGGGTCGCCCGGGACCCCTTCCACGTCGTGGATGCGCCCGCCGAGTGCGGCCGGGCCAATCGACCGGAAACGGAGCGAGTCGAACGGCGACTGGGCGCCGGCGACCACGGGCGCGAGGACGGTGAGGGCGAGGGCGAGCGAGCGGCGCATGGCGTCGAAAGTCGGGTGAAGAGTCGCGCGAATCTACGGTCGCGCGCGCCGCGCCACGAGCGGGGCCCCCGGGGTGCCGAGCGCCCGTGCCGCGGTGCCGACCCGCCGCCGCGCCACGTTGCCCGGGGTCTTCCACCGACTTGCGCACGGCTGCCCCGCTGGGAGAATAGAGGCAACCCCACACCCCGCCCCTTCCATGGTCTCACGTCGCGACTTCGTGAAGCGCACCTCGGCCACGCTGGCCGCTACACCGCTCGCCGGCCTGGCGATGTCGACCCCTGACGCGTCCACGGACGCGTCGCCGCGCGCCCCGGAGCTCTGGCTCAAGCACGCCGTGCGTCCCGTCGTCATCTCCGACTACTCGGGGTGGGAGTTCAGGAACGGGGGGACCGAGAACGCCGTGCAGCGCGCCTTCCGGCTCATCACCGAGGGCAAGGACGTGCTGGACGCCCTCATTGCGGGCGTCAACATCCCCGAACTCGACCCCACCGAGACCGGGATCGGGTACGGGGCGCTGCCTAACGCCGACGGTGTGGTGCAGCTGGACGCCTCATGCATGCACGGCCCGCGCAAGCGTGCGGGCGCCGTCGCCTGCATCGAAGGGGTGCGTACCCCGTCGCTGGTGGCGCAGGCGGTCATGGACTACACCGACCATCACCTGCTGAGCGGCGAGGGGGCGCGCGAGTTCGCGCGGCAGATGGGCTTCACCGTCGAGGCCGACCTCAATACCGACACCTCGCGCCGCCTGTGGCGCGAGTGGCGGCGCCGCGTCGATCCCGAGCACTGGCTCGATCCCAAGGGCAAGGGACGCGCCCCCAAGGACCGGCACGAGAAGGACCCCGGCGACACCGACTTCGCCGCGAGCGCGCATCGGGTGCCTAACGCCGAGTGGGAGTCGCGCGCCCTCGCCGCCGGCCGGTCGATGGTCCGCGATGGACTCGTGCGCGAGGGATCGTTCTGGGGGACGATCAACTGCGATGGCATCAGCCCCACCGGCGACATCTGCGGCGTGACGACGACGAGCGGGTTGGCGTGGAAGATCCCCGGACGCACCGGCGACTCCCCCATCCTCGGCGCCGGCCTCTACGTCGACAACGACGTCGGCGCGGCCGGCTCCACCGGGCGTGGCGAGGCCAACCTGTACAACCTGTCGTCGTTCCTCATCGTCGAGGCGCTGCGCCGCGGCATGAGTCCCAAGGATGCCGGGATGGAAGCGCTCAAGCGCATCAAGGCCAACACCATCGAAAGCCGCCTGCTCAACAGCAAGGGGAACCCGAACTTCAACATCCGCTTCTTCGTGCTCAACAAGCGCGGCGAATGGGCCGGCGTGTCGATGTATCACGCGGGGGAGACCAAGTTCGCCGTTTGCACCGAGAACGGCGCGCAGGCGCCGGAGTTGGAGCCACTGCTTGCCGGTGGGCCCGAGGACTGACCGCGGCGGCTAGCGCGCGCGACGGATGAAACGCACGATCTCGTCGAACAGCACGGGGAGATACGCCGCACGATCGAACCCCGGCGGGTCCTGCGAGGGCGGGATCGCCGGACTCACCATCTCTGGCGGGTACGGGCTGAGGAAGGCGAAGTGACCGGCGTTCGCGACCACGGCGTGATCGAGTCGCGCCGGGTCTCGAAGGCCGCTGGCGACCACCTGCGCGTGAAATGCCGTCGTGAGCATGTCCCGCTCCCCGGTGCGCATGAGGATCGGGACGTCGACGTCGGCCAGTGCGCCGTTGGCCATGAACCACGGCGTCGCCGGCGCGAGGAGGACCAGGGCGCTCACGCGCGCGTCGCGCATAACGGGGACCGTGACCGCCGCGCCGTTAGGCGACTCCTGCGCGAGTGACGTCGGCTTGCCGCCGGCAACAGCAAGCGCGGTGTAGCCGCCCATCGAGTGCCCGATGATCGTCACGCCGCGCGGTGCGACATGCGCACCGACGATTGGGTCGGTGAGCGCGGCGTCGATGACCAGGTGGAGGTGACGCGGCCGGTTCTCGAGGTTCGCGACCGTTCCCGAGAGCGAGTCGTCCGCACGACAGTTGCCGGGGTGCTGCACGAGCGCCGCGACGCACCCCGCGCGTGCGAGATGCAGCGCCAGGTCACGATGCGTGAAGGGGGTCCCGCCCGACCCGTGCGAGATGACGACCAGCGGGAGCGCGTGTCCGTCGACGGGGGCGTCGAGCGCAATGTCGACCCGGAATGGGCCGAACGGCGTCGGCCGCGCCTGGGCCCGTGTCGGATAGAGCAGGCGCACGGGGATGCTGGTCCCCTGAACCGCGTCTGCCACGTCGATCGCGCGGCAACCGGCGTTGATGCCGGCGGAGAGAGTTGTCACGAACGATGCTCCCGTATCCGTCGCGATAGCAGCGCGCGCGCTCCCGCTCCGGAATGAAGTTGGGCGCGGACGGTACCGTGGAAGCGACGACGATTGCACCGGCCACGCCCTCGCCACACCTCCCGATCGCCATGCTTTTCCACCGGCAGACAACGCGCGCTGACAGGCATCAACGGGGGGCCCGTCGTGGCACGGACGGCTCCACCGCGTAGATCGAGCCCCAGCGCAGCGCACGCACGCCGCTCGCCGAGGTGCCGAAGCGCAGGTACGCGTCCAGTCCGGGGACATAGTGCGTATCGCCGCCGACCGCGAAGGCATCGTAAGGCACGCCTCGCACGCGTACGATCAGTCGTTCGCCGTCGCGACGCACGCGCACCTCGCCCTGCGTTGACACACGATAGGTCCCCGTGATGTCGGTGACCGCATCGCTCACGGGCGGGGGCGCCAACGTTTCGGGCGAACGCCCCTCCGCGATGGCGATGAGTGCGCGAGCGAGCGCAGGCTGCAGCCACGCCGGTGGGGCGTCGTTCGCGACCCATGCGACGGTGAGGTCGCGCGCATCGTCGGCGTACGCGACGCTGAAGAAGCCGTTGTGGTGGCCGGTGTAGTAGCGACGCTTGGTGTCGGGCGACAGATACCAGCTCCCGAGCGAGATGCCGGAGGTCCGTCCGTCGTCGAGTCGGGCGGGGCGTCTCGCGTTGCGCAGCGCCTGCGGCGGAACGACGCGGCGATAGCCGGCCAGCCATTTGTGCAGGTCGCGAGCCGACAGGTACACGTTGGCCGCGCCGTGAAATCCCTCCAGGTCGTAGGCGTCGTGCGCCGCCATTCCGTCGTTGGTGCGCCGATAGCCTCGTGTCCGATTCCCCGGCCAGTCGGCAAACCGCGCCGGTCGCACGAAGGCCGTGAGCCCTAACGGGCGGAAGAATCGCTCGGCGAGCACGTCAGGGTACGACGCCCCCGACACGCGCTCCACGACCATGGCGGCCACGTCGTACGCGACGTTGTCGTAACTGAACGCGCTCCCCGGCACGAAGGCCGGCATTGGTGCATCGCGGGACACGAGCGCAAGGTGGCTGGCATTCGTGCGCGGCTGGCCGGCCGCGACGCGTGAGTCCAACCATTCGTAGCCGGGCAGCCCCGCGGAGTGCGAGAGCAAGTGGCGCACGCGCGTCGCGGCATGTGGATACGCCGGGAGCAGGTCGCGCACCCTGGCGTCGAGCGCGACCCGCCCTTCCGCCACCAGGGTCAGCAGCGCCGCGGCGGTGAAGGTCTTCGCCATCGAGGCCGCATCGGTCGGCGTGCTGGAGGTGAAGGGGATGCGCTGCTCGACGTCTGCATACCCGAAGCCCCCCTCGTAGACGATTTGATCGCCGCGCCCCACCACCACGGCCCCCTGAAAGAGGCCGCGCTCCGCCAGGTCGCGCATGAGCGAATCCGCGCGCACGGCGATGGAGCGCGACGCGGTGACCTGCGCGTAGGAGGGCGCGTGCGACGCGACGCAGAGCAGGAGCACCAGCGCAAGTCGGGGCACATTCCTCCGGGAGCAGGATGCGTGTTCGCGCGCTCCCCGAAAGGGAGCCCTCGCGACACGTCGATTGGGGATGACCAGCCTCAGACGCTCGGCTGCACGTCCGATTGGCGCACCCGCACCGTCCCGGCACCGGAATGGAGCGCCACCAGGTACACCGGCTCTGGCGTGGCGCGCAGCAGCAGGACGACGGTCCCCGCATCGCCTTCGTGGGCCCCAGCGAGGACGCGCACCGTCTGGTTGTGCATCAAGGCGATCCCCTCGAGGCGCTCGCCGAGCAGCCATCGATCGCCGATCCCCTGCATGGGCGCGGTCATGGACGATCGACGTTAGGCATGGGCGCCGTGCCCACGCGGGCGCTCGTCGGCGTCATGAGCCACACGACTCAGAACCACGGCTCGGGATCGCCCGAGTAGGTCCCGTCGCGCGACACGGCGAAGTCGACGACCGCACGTGCGTTGGAGGCGACGGTGACCTGCTTCGAGAGCGGATCGGTCGCCGCCAGGTAGCCGGCACGCGGAATGACGCGAACCCGGTACACTCCACCGCCCGACAGGCGAACGCTCACGCTTCCGTCGTTGCTCGTTCGCGTGATCACCTCGGTCGCGGCGAGCGTCACGATCACCTGCGTGCGACCGACCGCCACGCCGCGATCGTCGCGCACCCGCACGTTGATCACCGTCGCGTCGGGCTCTGTCCCGCCCAGGACGCCGCAGCCTGAGGCCCCGACGAGCAGCAGCATCAGCATGAACCGTCGCATGGGATCCTCCGTCTGCTCGACCGACGTGACATGGGGCTCGGGCGTACATCCCGCGAGTGGAAGCAACAGTGAGCCGCCACGACGGGCAAGTGGGGCAATCGCTCGGCCGCTCGTGCCACGTCCGACGCAAGGATCGGGCGACGCACTTGGTGCACCGGTGATCGAAAACGCGCGATCCCGCTGGCGGCGACACGCGCCCGGGGCGACCCCCCACGCTCCACGCGCCCGCTCGGCACGTTCGCGCCCCGTCAGCGCCTCCGCGCGACGCCCCCTCGGTCCAACGCCCACGCCAGCCCGATCCCCACGGCATAACACGCCAGGTCGCTCCACAGGAACCCCTGCCCGAGCACGAGTGCGCCAATCCGATGGGCCCGGAGCGCCACGAGCCACGCCGGATGGAGCAGCTGACTGCATTCCACGGCTAGAGCCACAAGCCCCGCCGCACACGCGAGTCGATGCGCCCCTGCGCTCGGCCGAAGCCACGCCAGCAGCCAGTACACCAGCGTCGCCCACAGCACGTCGCCGCCGAAGGTCGCAAGCACCTCGGGAAAGGCCGCCGGAACGCGACGCGTGGCGAGTCCGGTGGCGATGGTGGCGACGGCCAGCGCGGAGAGCCTGAGGCGAGATCGCACAAGCGATGAAGTGGCCAATCAGCCGGTGCGTGCGCGGCGCTGGCGCAGCACTTCGTACACCGCGATCCCCACGCTCGTCGACAAATTGAGCGAGCGAACGCGCGTCGCGTCGATCGGCATGGTCACGAAGCGATCGCGATAGCGCTCATGCAGCGCCGCGGGCAGCCCACCGGTTTCGCGACCGAAGACGAGGACGACGTCGCGCGGCTCGCCGAGTGGTGCCTCCCAGAACAGGCGCGTCGCCTTGGTGGAGAAGAAGAACGGCTCGCCGAGTGCCGGCAGCGCACGCTCGAACGCCTCCCAGCTGGGCCACACGCGCAGGTCGACGTGCTCCCAGTAGTCGAGCCCCGCGCGCTTGACCTCGCGCTCATCCAGGGAGAAGCCCAGCGGCTCCACCAGGTGCAACGTGGCGCCGGCGGCGAGGCAGGTGCGCCCCGCATTGCCGGTGTTCCAGTGGATCTCGGGGTGGACGAGGACGACGTGTGTGGCCAACGGAGGCGGACGGTGTGGGGCCGGTGAAGAGGGAGCGGACGATGCGGGACCAACGGGAGCGGCCGCGCGCGCGTCGCCGGGAGAGCCTAACGACTCGCGCCCGCGGTCGCGAGCGCCCCATCGCCCGGCAACAGGCGCGCCACCTCGTCTGCGAGCGCCTGCCAGACCTCGAGGCGCCAGTATCGCCGAGCCGCCGCACTCGTGGACGGGGCCACGAAGAGCCGAGTGGCACGGACCATCCCGGATTGTAGCCCGAGGGCGACGTCCGTGCGCCCCAGGAACTGCTGGGCGGCGCGCTTTCCGTTGAAGCACAACATCCGCGGCCGATAGCGCTCGATGAGGGAGCGCAGCACCTCGACGTCCGACTCGGCGGGCCGCAGCACGTGGTCGGGACCGACCTGCGTCTTCACGATGTCAGTGAGGCCGATGCCGTAGGCGAGAAGCGTCCGGAACTCGTGCGGGGCCAACGGCCGCGGCGTGAGGCCGACCTCGAACAGCGTCTGCCAGAAACGGTTCTGCGGCCCGGCGTAGTAGCACCCGGCCCGCGCCGACGCCGTACCGACGGCGGAGCCGCAGATGACCAGCCTAAGGCCGGGGGCAATGACGTCGTCGAGCATGGGTCTATTGATCTCGTGGTGCCACCGGCGTCGTCAACGGTGCGGCACCGATTGACAGAACGGCAGGGCGAGACATATGGTTAGCCATATGGCTAACTATTCTGCCTCGCTCGATCACGTCTTCCTCGCCCTCGGCGATCCGACGCGTCGAGCCATCGTCTCGCGGCTGGGCGCTGGATCGGCCTCCGTCACGGAGCTCGCCGCGCCATTTCCCATGGCGCTGCCGTCGTTCATGAAGCACATCGGCGTGCTGGAGCGCAGCGGCCTCATTCGGTCGAAGAAGCAGGGGCGAATCCGCACCTGCGAGCTCGACGCGGCGACGCTCCGTGGCGCGGAGTCGTGGATGGCCGATCAGCGCGCGCTCTGGGAGGCGCGCACCGATCGCCTCGAGGCATACGTCGAAACCCTGCAGGGCCCCCCTCACGCGAAGGAGTAGGACCATGACCGTCAGCAGCGACTACGATCTCGAGATTTCCCGTGTCCTGCGCGTGCCGCGGGAACTGGTCTGGCAGGCGTGGAGCGATCCCGCCCATCTCAAGGAATGGTGGTGCCCCAAGCCGTGGACCACCGAGGTGCGCGCCTTCGACCTCACGCCAGGCGGTGCCTTTCACACCTTCATGCGCGGTCCCGATGGTGGCACCAGCGACAACCCGGGCGCCTTCCTCGAGGTGGTTCCCCAGTCACGCCTCGTCTGGACCTCAGCGCTGCTCGAACACTGGCGCCCAGCCGCCGACCCGTGGATGCCCATGACGGCATACATCAACATGTCCGACGAGGGGGAGCACACGCGCTACGTGGCGACGGTGCTCCACAAGGACAAGGCGACGCGCGACCAGCATGAGGCAATGGGGTTCTTCGACGGCTGGGGGACATGCATCACGCAGTTGGAGCAGTTCGCGGCGTCGCTGCGCCGCTGAGGGCCTCATCATCCCGTCGCTTCCGGCTCATCACGCCGGCGGCGATGAGGGCGAAGAGGAGCCCCACCGGGAGCGGCTCCAGGAAGGTGATCGCGATGTTCACGAGCGGCTTCTGGTACATCGCCTGGAACTCCTCCATCTCCTTCCGCTTGGCGGCGAGTTGGGCTTCGTTGGCCCCGGACTTCCGCTCCTTCTCGATCGCCTGCGCGGTCATCTTCTCGGAGTAGCCCGGGGTCAGCTTGAAGTACATCAATTCCCAGGTGGCGACGTAGCAGCTGCTGGCGACGAACATGATCAGGAAGCCGACCAGAAAGGCGCGCCCGAAGGTGATGCGCCCCCCGGCGACGTTGTCGCGATACGTCTTGACCCCCACGAAGATCATCAGGAAGGCGAGGACCATCGACGTGTAGCCGATGATCATCCCCTTTTCGGGCCCGATCCGCTCCTGGAACGGCATGGCGATGAGCAGCATCGCCGACATGACCGTCCCGGCAATGAGCCCGAACGTCAGTACGATCTTGCGCATGACAACTCCCGGTTGGTTGAGGAGGGGCGAGTCTAGCCGTCATCCCCCGCCGCGCGCGTCACACGAACGGGTGATTTTGGGCGATCTGGGGCAAAATCATGCGAAAGTGGGAGGGTTCGGGCGGCCGCCGGCGGGCGCCGGCCCTCGAGCCCGTCAGGGAATCAGGCGCAACTCCTTTCCCAGCTGCACCGCCTGCGTCCGTCTCCGGGCACCCAGCTTGTCGAAGACCCGGCTCGAGTGCGTCTTGACGGTATTCTCGCTGACCGAGACCCGCTCCGCGATCTCCCGGTTGCTCAACCCCTCGGCCATCAGCGCGAGGATCTCCAGCTCGCGCGGGGTGATCCCGAGCGCCCCGACCTTCTGCTCGTCGCGAACGAATGTGGCCGGCGCGGGGACGTGGACCGGGACCGGAACGTGGATCTCCTGAATCTCCCGCACGACTACGGGCTCGGCGGGGCGGGTCAGCCTCAGGCCGAGCCAGATCCCCAGCCCGGCGAAGACCGCCGCGACCAGTGCGCCATAGATCTCGATCGAGTGCTCGACCACGATCCAGCGGTACTGAATGAAGCGGAGCACGGCGACCAGGGCGCCGCACAGGAGACCGTACAGAAGGACGTGCTTACGCATTCCTGCAGTTGGAGAGGGGCGGGTCCGGAAAGGGACGCGATCTAACGCAGAAGGGCAAGCGTCGCCGCGCCGCCGGGCGACATTCCGGATCGCTGTTCCGCGCGCCACTTTCGGGGATCTCTCACCCGTCAGGCTCTGCCGCCATGTCATCGTCCCGCCGCGACTTCCTTCACACCGCCGCACTCGCTGGTGCAGGGCTCGCCCTCTCCCCCTCGATCGCCTCTGCGTCGGGAGCCCGTGCGAACGCGAATCCGGGCGAGCGCCGCGATCCCACGCCATCCGTAGCTCCCAAGAAGCTCCTGATCCTGGGCGGCACCGGCTTCATCGGCCCCAACACGGTGAAGTACGCCCTCGCCCGCGGGCACGAGGTCACGATCCTCACGCGCGGGCGCAGTGCCACCAAGGTGGACGGCGTCGAGCACATCATCGCCGACCGCGAGGGCGACATGGGGATGCTCTCCAAGCGGAAGTGGGACGCGGTGCTCGACAACAATGCGCGAGACTACCGATGGGTTGCGCGCAGCGTGGCGGCGCTCAAGGACTCCACGGGACACTACCTCTTTGTCTCGTCGATCTCGGCGTACAAGACCGATACGATGAGCTACGCGACCGCGGGGAATGTGCGCACGGAGCCGATCGACGAATCGTACGAGCGCTTCGCCCCGCCGCCGGGGTTCAAGGATGGCGATGAGGCGCCGTACGGCCTCACGAAGGCGATCTCCGAGAACCTCGTGCACGCCGCCTTCCCGAAGCGCGCCACCATCGTGCGCCCCGGGCTCATCGTGGGCCCCACCGACCCGACCGATCGTTTCACGTACTGGCCGGTGCGCGTCGACGAGGGGGGCGAAGTTCTCGCCCCGGGGAACCCCAACCACTCGTCGCAGGTCATCGACCAGCGCGATCTCACGGAGTGGATCGTCAGGCTCGCCGAGAACGGGGTGATGGGCGACTTCAACGCCACCGGCCCGGCGACGCGGATGAGCTTCGCCGAGATGCTCGCCGGCTGTCGCGCGGTGACCTCGACCCCGGTCTCGTTCACCTGGGTCCCCGAGTCGTTCCTGGCCGAGCAGAAGGCGGCGATCTGGAGCGAGATCCCGGCATGGGCCCCGGGCGACGCGCTGATGTATGTGAACGTGAAGCGTGCCATTGCGGCGGGGCTCACCTACCGACCCTTTGCCGTCACGGCGCTCGACACACTCGTGTGGGACAAGTCGCGTCCCACCGCCGACCGTGCCAAGCGTGCGGCGGGGATGACGCGGGCTCGGGAGGCGGAGATCCTCGCGCGCTGGCGGCAGCGCGCGAAGTAACAGAGGAGTATCAGGGGAGCTGCACGCGCACCCGTGCGTCGACCGCCACGACGCCGTGCGCGAAGGCGAGGAGCGGATTGACGTCCAGCTCCGCGATCACGGGAAAGTCCGCGGCGAGTTGTCCGAGCCGGCACAGGGCATCGACCAGTGCCGGCTCGTGCGCAGGTGGCTCACCGCGAAGCCCCTGGAGCACGCGTGCGCCGCGAATCCCGCGGAGCATGTCGAGCGCCTGCGCGTCGTCGATGGGGGCCACGCGGAAGATCACGTCCTGCAACGCTTCGACGAAGACGCCGCCAAGCCCGAACATGAGCAGTGGGCCGAAGCGCGGGTCGTGCGTGATCCCGGCGATCGTCTCGCGCCCACCCGTGAGGTAGCGCTGCAGCACCACCCCGTCGATGCGCGCGGTCGGTTCCGCCAGCTGCACGCGCGTCATCATCTGCGCGTAGGCGTCCCGCAGCTCGTCGGCATCGGCGATCCCGACGTGCACGCCGCCGACATCGGTCTTGTGGGTGATGTCGGCGCTCGCGAGCTTCAGGACGAGCGGGTAGCCGATCGCCGCGGCCGCATCGTCGAGTCCCGTGGCATCGCCCGTGGCGACGAAGCGCACGTCGGCCACCGGGATGCCGTAGCAGCGGAGCAGGGCGATGGACTCGCCCTGTGACAGCTGTGCGCGTCCCTCGCGGCGCGCGCCGTCGATGATCGCCGCGGCCCCCGGGCGATCGACCTCGCGCGGCGTCGCGCTCGCTGCGATGCGCTCCTCCCATTCGCGCTGCCGGTTGAGCGCGTTCAGCGCGCGCGCCGCGCTCTCGGGGAAGATGTAGGCGGGGATCCCCGCCTCGTGCAACTCGGCCCGCCCCTGCGGGAGCCCCTTGAGCCCCATCAGCACGGCCAGCATCGGTTTGTCGGGCCGGGTCACGGCCGCACTGACGATCGCTTCGGCCACGTCCTCCTGCCTAACGCCGAACGGCGGGACGAAGATCGGGACCACCGCGTCGATGTTGGGATCGGCGAGGAAGGCGGTGAGCGCCGCCTTGTAGCCGGCGGGGGTGGCGGAGGCGATCATGTCGAGCGGATTGCGAATCGAGGCCTCAGGCGGGAAGAGCGGGCGCAACGTCTCGACGGTCGCCGGGCTCAGCTCCACGAGTTCGAGCCCCTGGGTCTCCATCGCGTCGGCGGCGAGGATCCCGGGGCCGCCGGCGTTGGTGAGCACCGCGGTGCGACGCGACCGGGGGCGCGCCAGCACGCCGAACCCCATCGCCATGTCGAACAGGTCCTCGATGGAGTTGGCGCGCAGGACGCCGGCCTGCGTCAGCATCGCGTCGACCGCCGTGTCGCTCGCGGCGAGTGCGCCGGTGTGCGATGACGCGGCGCGGGCGCCGGCGCGGGAGCGCCCCGACTTCACGACGATGATCGGCTTGTGCTTCGTGATGCGTGAGGCCGACTCGAGAAAGCGCCGGGGGTCGCCGAAGTTCTCGACGTACATCAGGATCACCTTCACCGCCGGGTCGGTCTCCCACTGCTCGAGCAGGTCGGTGCTGGAGACGTCGGGGGAGTTGCCGATCGACACAAACTGCGAGATGCCAATCCCATACTCGCGCGCGTAATCCAGCACGCTCAACCCCAGCGCCCCCGACTGCGAGACGAAGGCCGCGTGACCGAACGGGGGCATGATCGGGGCGAAGGTCGCGTTCATCGACACCGCCGGGTCGGCGTTGATCACCCCCATGCAGTTGGGGCCGATCATGCGCATCCCGTGCCGATGGACGATCGCCATCAGGTCATGCTCCAGCGTCACGCCGGCTCCCCCCATCTCACGGAAGCCGGCGGTGATGACGATCAGCCCCTTCACCCCGGCCGCGCCGCACGACTCGGCCGCGTCGAGTGCCTGCTCCTTCGGCACCACGATGACCGCGACGTCCACCGGTTCGGGGACATCGCCAATGTGGCGGTAGGCGTGCACCGAACGGATCGACGACGAATGCGGGTTGACCGGGTAGACGGTCCCGGTGAAGCCGAAGTCGATGAGGTTCGAGAGGACCTGGTTCCCCATGTGGCTGGCGCGGCGTGAGGCGCCGATGACGGCGACGGTGCGCGGGGCGAGCAGTGGGGAGAGGTCGGAGGACGGTGTGGAGTTCACGGGGGGCACGATGACGGTCGGGTGCACGGGTACGCGCGCAACCTCGCGCCTCGTGCTCGGCCGCGGCATCGTGTAACCCCCTACACCGCGCCGACGGCAGAGGGCGCTCCGGCGTGGGGCGTCCGTCGCGCGCCTACGCGGTGGTGGTCTTGTTCATCCAGACCCGCCAGGAGATGGGGCCAGCGTCGGCGTTGGCCATGGGCCGTCCCGCCAGCTTGAGTGCCAGCTTGATCTGGCCGTAATGGTAGCCCTCGTGCCAGAGCATGTGCTGCAGCAGGAGGAGCGGATGGTCGTAGTGCTGCTCCATCGCGCTGCCTAACGATATACGATGGCGCACTGCGTCCCTCACGGCCGCGGCGCTGTCGCGCAACATCTCGGCCAGGCGGCCTTGCTCGTGCGCGCCCGACCACTCCTGCTCGGGTAGCGCCCGGGCGAACTCCGGGGCGTCTTCGGCGATGAACACCAGTCGCACGTAGTGCATGTGCGCGAACAGTTGGGCGAACGTTGGACTTCCATCCATCGCGCGCAGCATCATCGTGTCCTCGGGGAGGGCGAGGAGCAGATTGACCAGGATCGTGTTGTTCCGGTCCCACGAGTCAAGCAGGGCATCGAGCAGGGGACCGTCCGGGGAGTGCGGCATGTCGCGCGACCTCGTGGGGTGATTGGGTGGTGGCGACCGTCCACGCGACCACCGCCGCGTGCGTGGACTACGATCAACCGGCCGCGGCGCACGACGCAAGCGGTTGCGCACCCGCCTTCCTCCTGCGTTACGCTAGGTCGTGCCGAAGTCGATGGTGGCCACGACCCGCACGGCGATCCCGGTTCGACCATGGTGATCGAAGCACCGGGCGTCGAGCGCGATGGGGAGCGCGCCGCTGTCCACGCGACCGAAGGCGATGCGCAACGACTCCACCTCCAGCGTGTCGTCTCCCGGCAGCCAGCACACGCTGTCGCCCAGTTCCGCACCATGTACTGCCTCGGTGTTGCCGAACGAGAGTGTCCGCCCCTCGAGGTCGGCGAGCGCCGGGACGTCCCCGACGTCGAGGCAGTTGATCGCGATGCCGCCGAGTCGAGCGTTCGTCGAATCGGCGACCAGGTCGATCCAGGCGTGCGGTGGGCCGTCGTCGAGGAAGTACTGGAAGTGCAATCGGACCGTCCCGATCGGGATGGCGCGACCATCGACGGTCATCTGGGCGCTCATGCGGTCCGCGATGGCGAGGGGAGGGTGTGCCTAACGCTTCCGTCGACCGACACGCCCGCAGGCATCGGACGCTGACAGGTGGCGCAGTTGGCGACGCTCATGCGAGATCGGTGCGAGAGAGATCGAACGGCATACCTGGCGCGTTCCCGTGATGCACGAGCGGCCCTGACGGCGCGTACGATGCGACGTGGAAGAAGGCCACGAAAGTGGCGAGAGGCTCAGCAACCGCGACTGTAGTCGATCCTGCATCGCACCCCCCGAGTGCCACGCGCTCGTCTACGGGGAGACGAGCCGCAACTGGATCCGGTCTCCCGACTGCTTTCTTTGAGCCGGCGCCTCATCATGCACTCGTGCCGGTTCGACTCGGCGGCCACAGGCCGATCAGAGTCCCGCCGCGCCCCCCGGTGAGCCCCGCCACCTCGGAGATGGCCTCCGGACGCCAGTGCCACGGTGCACGCCCGCGAGTTCTCGCCGCCGGGGGAGAAGAGGGAGGACCACCTCCCAGATCTCTGGAACAGGAGGTCGACCATGAAACGCATCCTGCCATTGGCAGCCCTTCTGGGGCTGTTCGTCGGGGCGTGCGATAGCCCGGACCCTGTCACGCCGCTACAGGAATCCCCAGCGGTCGCATCACCCATGCTGGTGTCGGCTGGTGGGTTCTTGCAGCTGAGCTCCGGTCATGAGCATACCTGCGCCGTCCGCGTCGACGGCACCGTTGCCTGCTGGGGCAACAATCGCCTTGGCCTGCTCGGCGTCCCCGCCAACTTGGGCCCGGCTACGCAGGTCAGCGCGGGCTGGGATCACACGTGCGCGCTCCTGAGCGACGGTGGCGTGACGTGCTGGGGTTACAACGGCAACGGACAGGCGACCGTCCCTGCGACGTTGCGACGCGCGGTGAACGTCGATGCTGGCGGCGGACATAGCTGTGCGCTGCAGGACGATGGCATCGCCGTCTGTTGGGGAGGGTACACGTACTCCGGCGAAGGCGTGGTACCGCCGACGCTCGGTGTGGTGAAGCAGGTGAGCGCTGGATGGCACCACACCTGTGTGCTCAAGCTCGACGGGACCGTCGCCTGTTGGGGGGTCAACAGCGATGGACAGATCAACGTGCCGCCGGGACTCACGAACGTGAGCCAGGTGAGCGCCGGTGAGAACGAGACATGCGTCTTGCGCACCGATGGCAGCGTGATCTGTTGGGGCGGGAGAGGGATGGGAGTGGCCGATCCGCCGGCCAACCTGGGTATCGTCACGCAGGTGGATGCCAACCATGCACATGCCTGCGCTGTCAAGGCCGACGGCGGCGTTGCCTGCTGGGGCTACAATGCACTAGGAGCGACCACGGTACCGGCCAACCTCACGGGGGCGGTTCAGGTGAGCACCGCGGGATACCACACCTGCGCGGTGATGGCCGACAGTCGGGTGACCTGCTGGGGCTTGGCGGCCGACGGACGGACAACGCCGCCATCGAGCCGTGTCCCACCGATCGCCACCCTGACGGCACCCTTGGGTGTGCGCGAGGGGAGCCCGATCGCCCTCGCGTTGGCCAATGCGTCGGTGCCAGGCTACATCGGCAATGCCGGCCTGACCTTCGCCTTCGATTGTGGTGACGGTGCCGGGTATGGCCCCTTTGGCGCCGCGAGCAGCGTGTCCTGTCCCACCGTGGACAACGGCATGCGCACGATGCGCGCGACCGTCATGGATCGCGACGGTGACTCCAACGAGTACACGCGCCCGGTCCGGATCGAGAACGCCGCCCCGCAGCCAGTGATGACCGGCGATGTGTGGGCGACGCTCGGCAAGCCCTACACGCTCACGCTTGGCGTGATCGATCCGGGGGTGGCCGACGCTCCATGGACGTACGCCATTTATTGGGGAGACGAGACGCCCGCCGCGACGGGTGCGCTACAGTCGATCGTGGCGCCGCTCGTCGTGACGCATCGGTTCACGCGCCCCGGTCCCACGATGATCATGGCACGCGTGACCGACAAGGACGGTGCGATGCGCTCGCGCACCATCAAGGTGAACGTGCGCTTCCCGTTCTCGGGCTTCTTCGAACCGATCGTCGCCACGCCGGCGGTGAACGAGCTGACCGCGGGCGACCTTGTCCCCATCAGGTTCACCCTCGGTGCAGACTACGGGATGAACGTCTTTGCCTCGACGTCGGGGGTGCAGCAGGTGTCGTGCGACACGGGGGCACGGCTCGGCGACCTCCTGCGGCCGAACATCATTGGCTCGGGGTACGAGGTCGTGGCCGAGCGCTATGAATTCACGTGGAAGACCGACAAGGCGTACAGGGGGAGCTGCCGGCGCCTGGTCATGCGGCTGACGGACGGCACGACGCACACGGCGGAGTTCCGCTTCCGGTAGTCCGCGTGTTGTGCCGCAAGCGAAACCAGCGCCGGGGCATGTGCCTCGGCGCTGGTTGTCGTCCGTTCGTGCCGAAACACGGCGCGTTGATGTGCCGTGCGTGGGCGTCGACTGCGTGTCAGCTCGTGTGACAGTAGGTGACGTCGGCCTCTTTTGCCCGATGCGGGCCGTCCGATGGCGTCGCTACGGCAGCACCTGCACCGCCACGTGCGACGGATACCGCGGGGTGTGCCACACGCGGTGCCGCTGCGCGCGGAAGTCGCTCGGCCGGGCGCCGAAGATGTTGGGGACGAAGGTCTGCGGGTTGCGGTCGTACAGGGGAAACCAGCTGCTCTGCACCTGCACCATCAGGCGATGCCCCTTCAGGAAGCGATAGTACTGCTGGTGCAGGTCGACGGTGAACGGCGTGACCGCATTGGCGACGATGGGCGTCGCGATACCAAAGCCCTTCCAGTAGCGGCCGCGCATGATGTCGGCGTTCACCATGAGCTGATAGCCGCCTAACGTGCGGTTGGTGGGCACACTGTCGGGGAAGACGTCGATGAGCTTCACGACCCAATCGGCGTCGCTCCCCGTGGTGGAGGCGAACAGGCGTGCCACGACCTCGCCGGCAATCGTGAGGTCTTCCGTCAACGGTTCCGACTCCCACGTCGCCACGTCGGGCCGATGGTCCACGAATCGCTGGTCGTGCAGCAGCCAGGTGCGCCAGCTGTCGCCGTTGTCGGGCCGAGGGAGGTAGGGAATGGGATGGGCCGGGTCTGACACGAACGCGTCGTAATCGGCGGTGTGTGCCGGGTCGACCGGCGTTGCGGTGCGCCCGTGCGCTGGCGCGGAGCGAGGCCGATCGAACGAGAGCGCGCCATTCTCCCGAAGGTAGAGCTGGCGCGGCCGAGCATCCCTGGGCGGCCACGCGTCGAGCGTACGCCACGCGTTGGCCCCCGTCTCGAAGACCCACGCTTCCGGAAAGTCCGCGGTCCCCTTGCCGTGCAGGTAGTGGGCAAACCACGGGCGCAGGATGCTGGCCCGGAAAAAGTCCGACGTCTTGCTCCCCAGTGCGAGCGGACCGAGCGAGTCGCCCCCTTGCTGCAACCAGCCGTTGTGATACCACGGACCGAGTACGATGCGGTTCCACCCCCTGGTGTCCGAGCGCTCAACCGTCTGATACGCGAGTTGTGCCCCGAGGATGTCTTCCTGATCCCACCATCCTCCAACAAAGAGCAGCGGGACCTCTGCCTTCGTGAGAACCCGCTGCATCGCCCGTGCCTTCCAGTAGGCGTCGTACGTGGGGTGCGTGCTGTAACCGACCCATGACGGCAGCCGCGAGACGCCGGTCGCCCTCGCCAGCGAGTCCAGCGTCGGGTACCGGAGATAGTACTCGTAGTGGTCGTATGCGGGGATCGTCTGGAATGTGAAGCCATTGGGGTCAGTCTCCATCAGCGCGGCGAACTCGACGCCCGAGGTCTGGCGGAACGCCCCCTGATGAAAGAAGTCGTCGCCCATCCAGGTGTCGGTCATCGGCGCTTGCGGCGAGACCGCCTTGAGCGCCGGGTGCGCGTCCACGGCGGCCAGCCCCGCGAGCCAGCCGGAGTACGACGCCCCCATCACGCCAACCGCGCCGCTGTTTCCCGCCAGCTGCTTCACCAGCCAGTCGATGGTGTCGTACGCGTCGGTCGATTCGTCGGTCGCGCGAGGGTCACGTGCATCGCGCTGCGGTCGATTCACGACGAACGCCCCCTCGGACCTGAAACGCCCCCGGACGTCTTCGAAGACGAAGATGTACCCGTCTTCTGCCAGCTCACGGTACATCGGCGGGAGCTGGGCCCCTCGTACCGCCCCTTCAGCCGAGAAGGGGGTGCGAACGAGGAGGATCGGGAGCGGCTCATGCCGCCCCGTCGGGAGGAGCGCCACGGCGAAGAGCGTCGCCCCATCCCGCATCGGGATGGTGAGCTCTCGCCGTTCGAAGGCGGGCGCGACTTGTTGTGCGTCGCTAGGCCTCGCGGTCGAGGCGAGGGCGCACGCGACGCAGCACGTGACGGCGACGGCGAGCAGGCGCGGTGGGCGCAGCAGACGGGACAGATGATGCACGCGACGTCCTGGGGCGAACGATGAAGGGACTGGGCGAGGGCGTGCGGCATCCACGTGTCGATGTCACCACCTCGCCGGCGCAACACTGCCGGTCGACGCACATTTCCACCAGCGCGCATCGTGCCTCGTCATGTCCGGGCTGCGTCAGAAGTCGCGCGCTCCACGCATCCCGGTCGGCGACGGACGGCGCGTGGGATGACCCGACCGGTGAAGGCCGCGCACCGCGGGCCGATACTTCCAAGGTCCTGCGTGGTGCACGCCACGCCCGCGTCCCACGCCGCCCGCGCGCCGAGTCGTCCGATGAGCATGATGATGTCCTGGACCCCCACGCTCTCCCGGGACCGCCTGGCCGACCCGCTCGCGGTCGCGGGGCGTGCGTTGGATGCGCGCGACTATTCCAGCGCGCTGGCCGCCCTCACCCCGCTGCTCGCGCAGGACTCCGTCACCCCCGCGACCCGGTGGATGGCCGGGCGCTACTTCGGCCTCCGGCGCGACTACGCAGAGGCGGCGGTGCAGTTCACGCGAGCGGTAGAGGGTGACCCGACGCTGAGCCAGGTCGAGTTCGACATCGCCGGCCGCGTGGTGCGATTGGCCGACGTGCACGGATCCAGGTGGGCGGCGAACGTACTCGAGGAGTTCGCCCGCGGGACCTACAATCTCACGTCGCTGACCCTTGCGCCTGGCGACACGGTCCTCGACATCGGGGCCCACATCGGAGGCGTATCGATCATCCTCGCCGCCCTGCATCCCGATGTGCGGATCATCGCCTACGAACCGGCGTCCGCCAACTACGCCTCGCTCCTGCGCAACCTGGCCGCCAACGGCATCACGAACGTCACGCCGGTGCAGCAGGCGGTGATGGCCGAGCACGGGGAGATGACCATCACGTGGAGCGCCGAGGCCACCGCGGGCTCGACGGTGGGACTGTCCCGCGAGGCGCGCGCCGCGCGCGAACGGAGCGGGTGGAGTTCCGAGACGGTGCAGTGCGTCACGCTCGACGAGGTGTTCGAGACGCACGGAATCGAGCGCTGCGCCTGGCTCAAGCTCGATTGCGAAGGGGCCGAGTGGGGGATCATGCGCACCACCGGGACGCTGTCGCGCATTGGTCGGGTGGCGATGGAGCTGCACATCCCGGCGGCGCGCCAGGCCGAGGGGGTCAACGCCTGCGTGCAGGACTTCGCCGCGTTGCTGCGGCGCGATCCCCATGCCCCGGACGTCGTGATCTCCTCCACAGTGTGGATGGCTGATCTGCAGTAACCGCCTGTGTCCCCTCGGGATGCTCGCACGTTCGTCAGGCGCCGGGGGCGCCGTGCAGGACTTCGGCGCGCGCCGA
>ERZ795044.1204-NODE-1204-length-23495-cov-17.074488_pt1 | contig 23495 bp, 20 predicted proteins | sample MGYA00375128_ERZ795044 | MGnify/ENA primary metagenome ERZ795044 (study PRJEB30173, sample SAMN05720213) | anaerobic digester metagenome | isolation source: active sludge of municipal wastewater-treating anaerobic digesters | place: USA | collected 2014-12-22 ... | reverse complement strand
GCACCGCGTCGCCGAAGTGACGTTGCTGCAGCTCGCCCTTGAGCGAGGCGCGCAGATCCTTGACCTCTTCCTCGTCGACGAACAGGTCGGAGTTGCGCGTGACGCGGAACTGGTAGCAGCCGAGCACGTTCATGCCCGAGAACAGCTCGCCCACGTGGGCGTGCAGCACCGAGGACAGGAACACGAAGCCGTACTCCTGATCGCACAGCTCGCGCGGCAGGCGGATCACCCGCGGCAGCGCGCGCGGCGCCTGCACGATCGCCGCGCCCGAGTCGCGCCCGAAGGCGTCGCGGCCTTCGAGCTCGACGGCGAAGTTCAAGCTCTTGTTGAGCACGCGTGGGAAGGGATGCGCCGGGTCCAGCCCGATCGGGGTCAGCACCGGCATGACCTCGCGCATGAAGTAGTCGTGGATCCACGCGCGCTGGGCCTCGGTCCACAGGCTGCGGCGCAGGAAGACCACGCCTTCCTTCTCGAGTGCCGGGAGGATGTCGCCGTTGAGCAGCTGGTACTGCTCGGAGATGATCTCGTGCACCTCGTCGCTGACGCGCTCGAGCAGCTCGACGGGCGCGATCCCGTCCTCGCCCGACTTGCGGCTGCCGATGCGGATCTGCTCCTTGATGCCGGAGACGCGGATCTCGAAGAACTCGTCCAGGTTGCTCGACACGATGCACAGGAAGCGCAGGCGCTCGAGCAGCGGCACGGTGGGGTCGGCGGCCTGCGCCAGCACGCGGCGCTGGAATTGCAGCAGCGAAAGCTCGCGGTTGAGGAAGTGCTCGGGCGGGTAGTTCAGGGTCATGCGGTCGACGGGCATTCGGGATTCCTGTGCGCGGAAGTTCGCTCGCGATTATGTGACATTTCCATTTCGGTTTGATGACGTCGGGCCGCGCCCGCGGGGCCTTCCCCGGCGCCATGCCGGCGCGGCTCGGAAGCCTTTTGCGGGGTGCTAGAATCCGGGGTTCCGGCGCCCCGCGGGTGCCAGCCGCCGACAAAACCATGCAAGATCTGATCGCCGCAATCGACCTCGGTTCCAACAGCTTCCGGCTTCAGGTGGGCCGCATCGTCAACGACCAGATCTATCCGCTCGACGGTCTCAAGGAGGCGGTGCGCCTGGCCGCCGGCCTGTCGCCCGACAAGATGCTCGACCTCGCCTCGCAGCAGCGCGGGGTCGGCGCCCTGCAGCGCTTCCACGAGCGCCTGCGCGACTTCCCGCCCACCCGGGTGCGCGCCGTGGCGACCAACACCTTGCGCGTGGCCAAGAACGCGCCCGAGTTCCTGATCCGCGCCGAGGCCGCGCTCGGTTTCCCGATCGAGATCATCGCCGGCCGCGAGGAGGCCCGCCTGATCTACGTCGGCGTCGCACACACGCTGCCGGATCCGCACCGCCAGCAGCTGGTGGTCGACATCGGCGGCGGTTCGACCGAATTCATCATCGGCAAGAGCTTCGAGTCGCAGCTGCTGGAGTCGCGCTACATGGGCTGCGTCGGCTACAGCCTGCGCTACTTTCCGGAGGGCCGCATCGACAAGCGCGCCTTCAAGGAGGCCGAACTCGCCGCCCGCCGCGAGCTGCAGACGATCTCGGCGGCCTACCGCGAGGCCGGCTGGGAAGAAGCGGTGGGTTCGAGCGGCACTGCCAAGGCGATCGTGGAGATCCTCGAGCAGAACGGCCTGTCGGCGAGCGGGATCACCCGCGAGGGCCTGGAGAAGCTCAAGGCGCTGCTGCTGCGCGCCGGCAGCCTGGACAACATCGACCTCGCCGGCCTCAAGGGCGACCGCCTGCCCGTCATCCTGGGCGGCTTCGCGATCATGAGCGCGATCTTCAAGGAGTTCGAGCTCGAGCACATGGTGTTCTCCGAAGGTGCGTTGCGCCTGGGCGTGCTCTACGACCTGCTCGGTCGCTACCACCACCACGATCTGCGCGACGCCACGGTAAGCGCCTTCGTGCGGCGCTACGGCGTCGACCTGCGCCAGGCCCAGCAGGTCGCCGACACGGCCTGCCACCTGCTCGCCCAGCTCGAGCCGGAGACCGCCGATCCCGAGCACGACGACCACCGCTTCCTGCGCTGGGCGGCGATGCTGCACGAGATCGGCATCTCGGTGGCGCACTCGAGCTACCACAAGCACAGCGCCTACATTGTCGGCAACGCCGACATGCCCGGTTTCTCGCGCATGGACCAGGCCCGCCTGGCGCGCCTGGTGCTGGCGCATCGTGGCAAGCTCGAACGTGTCGCCTCGATCGACCCTGGCAGCGTGGACTGGCTGCTGATCGCCTGCATGCGCCTGGCGGTGGTGATCCACCGCGCCCGCGACGCGCGCGGCCTGCCGCCCGTCACGCTGCGTCGCGAGGGCCGCGGCTTCAGCCTCACCGCCGCGCCGGGCTGGCTGCAGAAGCTGCCGCTCACCGCGGCCGCGCTCGACGAGGAGCAGCGCCAGTGGCAGGGTCTCGGGCGCGCGCTCTACATCCGGGCGCTCAGCCTGCGCACGCCTGTGGCCTGAGCGCAGATGGCAGGGCGTGTGCTCGACGAGGTCTTCACGGCCGGAGCCGAGGGCATCCGCCTCGCCGGCGACTGGACCCTGCGCGGTCTCGACGAGTGCCTCCCGACGCTGCGCCGGGCGCTGGCCACGGTGCCTCCCGACGCGCGCTGGTCGCTGCGCGCGGTGCGCCGCATGGACAGCTTCGGCGCCTTGCTGCTGTGGCAGGCCTGGGGCGGACGCTGGCCTGCGGCGCTCGAGGCCGATGACGCCCAGCGCGCCATCATCGGCCGTATCGAGAACGCCTCCGCCCGTGCGCTGCCCGAGCCGCCGCGCGCTTCCGCGCTCGACGCGGTGGCGCTGCTCGGCAAGGGCCTGTTCGCATTCGCTGGCCATCTTTCCGGCTTCGTCGCGCTCCTCGGTCGTCTCGTGCTCGATCTCGGCCACCTGCTGCACCATCCACGCGACTGGCCGCTGCTGGAGATCTCGGCAAACCTCCACAAGGTAGGCGTCAAGGCGATGCCGGTCTCGGCCCTGGTCGGCTTCCTGATCGGTGTGGTGCTGTCCTATCTGTCCGCGCTGCAGCTGCGCACCTTCGGCGCGGACGCCTTCATCGTCAACATCCTCGGCATGGGCATCATCCGCGAGCTCGGCCCCGTGCTGGTGTCGGTGCTGGTGGCGGGGCGCTCCGGTTCGGCGATGACGGCGCAGCTCGGGGTGATGCGGGTGACCGAGGAGATCGATGCGCTCGCGGCGATGGGCGTCTCGCGCAGCCTGCGCCTGGTGCTGCCCAAGGTGGTGGCGCTTTCCCTCGCGATGCCGCTGCTCGTGTTGTGGACCTCGGCGATCGCCCTTTTCGGCGGCTGGGTGTCGGCCTGGGTGGAGCTCGGCATCGGGCTGCAGTTCTTCCTGCGGGCGCTGCCCGATGCGGTGCCGGTGGCCAACCTCTACATCGGGCTCGCCAAGGGGGCGGTGTTCGGTTTCCTGATCGCGCTCGTGGCCTGCCATTTCGGCTTGCGGGTGAAGCCCGACACCGAGAGCCTGTCCGCGAACACCACCGCCTCGGTGGTGGCGGCGATCACGGTGGTGATCCTGGTGGACGCGGTGTTCGCGATCGCCACCCGTTCGATCGGGCTGCCGCTGTGAGCGAGCGGGCGACGAGCGACGCCGTGGTCTGCCTCGAAGGCATCGTCACCCGTTTCGGGCGCAATATCGTGCACGAGGGGCTGGACCTCACCATCCGCGCGGGCGACATCGTCGCCCTCGTGGGCGGCTCGGGCAGTGGCAAGACCACACTGCTGCGCCACCTCGTCGGGCTGAGCCGGCCCGCCGCCGGCCGGGTGGAGGTGTTCGGCGAGGCGCTCGATGCCGGCGGGGCGGCCGCGCGGCTCGCCCGCCAGCGCCGCATGGGGGTGTTGTTCCAGCACGGCGCCTTGTTCTCGGCGTTCAGCGTGGCGCAGAACATCGCCTTTCCGCTGCGCGAGCTCGGCGTGATCAGCCGGCCGGAGATCGACCGCCTGGTCGCCCTCAAGCTGGCGATGGTGGAGATGGAGCCGGCGCATGCGCCACTGATGCCTGCCGAGCTGTCCGGCGGGATGGTCAAGCGGGTGGCGCTCGCGCGCGCACTCGCGCTCGAGCCCGAGTTGCTGCTGCTCGACGAGCCCACCGCCGGGCTCGACCCCGACCGCAGCGCGAGCTTCATCCGCCTGATCCGCGCGCTGCATCGCGAGCTCGGACTCACCGTGGTGCTGGTCACGCACGATCTCGATACACTGGCGCAGATGGCCACGAGCGTGGCGGTGCTCGCCGAGCGCCGCATCGTCAGCCACGCCTCGCTCGCCGACACGCTCGCCTACGACCACCCCTTCGTCGCCCGCTTTTTCAGTGGGCTGCAGGCGCGCTGCGGCCAGCCGCGCGGCGCAGGAGCAGGCTGAAATGGAAAACCGTGCCCACGCGCTTGCCGCCGGGCTGTTCGCAATCTTGCTCGGTGCCGGCGTCGTGTTCGCGATCTGGTGGTTTTCGGGCCAGCGCGTGCCGATGCGCGAGATCGTGCTCGAGGCACGCGGCGACATCAACGGCCTGGGCGCACAGTCGCGCGTGCGCTACCGCGGCATGGCGGTGGGGAGCGTGCGCGCCGTCGCGATCGACCCCGAGGACCTGCGCACGCTGCTGGTGCGCATCGCGGTGCCCGCCGATCTGCCCCTGACCCGCGGCACCACCGCCGCGCTCGGCACGCTGGGCGTGACCGGCCTGGCCTTCGTGCAGCTCGACGATCGCGGGGTGGACCGCCGGCCCTTGGCTGCCGCCGATGGCGAGGTGCCGCGCATCGCCTTGCAACCCGGGCTGGTGGAGGCGCTCTCCGGGCGGGCGCTCGCCGCCCTCGACCAGTTCCAGGCGCTCGGCGAGCGCCTGCAGGGGGCGCTGGCCAGCCTGGAGTCAGCGGCCGCGGGCGTCGATCGCGGGGTGGCGGAACTGCCGGCGACCCTGGCCGCGCTGCGGGCCGCCTTGAGTGCCGGGAACATCGCGCGCATCACCTCCGTGCTCGGGAACCTCGAGCGCGGCTCGGCCGAAGCCGTGCCCGCCGTTGCCGAGCTGCGCCGCCTGATCGTCCGCATCGATCAGGCGGCCGCGCGTCTGGAGCTCCGCGCCGCCGCCGCAGGGGACGACCTCGTCGAGCGCACGCTGCCGCAGCTCGATGTCCTGCTCGGTGAGCTCACGAGCACCTCGCAACGCTTCGGCCACCTGGTCGAGGAGCTCGACGCCTCGCCGCAGCTCCTGCTGACCGGGCGCGACCGTCCTCTGCCCGGGCCCGGTGAGGCGGGCCACGAGGGCTTTGCGGGGAGCGACCGATGAGCCGAAGGGAGAAAGGAATGCAGCCACGTCATCCCGACTGCCACCGCGTCCTGCCGCGCCTGTCCGCGTGTATCGCGACCGCGCTGCTGGTGGCCGCCTGCCAGGTGCTCCCCGAGCGTCCGCGTGCGGCGACGACCTACGATCTCGGCACCGGCGAGCGCGCCGCGCTCGCCCACGGGCTCGCGCCCGCGCGGGTGGCGGTGTCCTCGCCCCCATGGCTGCAGACGACGACGATGCATTATCGCGATGCCCGGGTCGATCCAGGGCGTCGCCGCGCCTATGCCGACAACCGCTGGGCCGCTCCACCTCCCGCCATGCTCGGACTCGTGCTGGAGCGCACGCTCGGTGCCGGCGAGGGGGGCGGGTGCCGGCTGCAGGTCCAGCTTGACGAGTTCGAGCAGGTCTTCACCGCGGGCGAACGCAGCGAGGCTCGTCTCCTGGCTCGCTTCGCCCTGCTGCCGGTGCGCGGCGCCGCGGTCATCGCCAGCGCTTCGCTCGTCGTGGCGGAGCCGGCCACGACGGCCGATGCGAGCGGTGGGGCGAGCGCCTTCCGTGCGGCGACCGAGCGGCTGGCGCTTGCCATCGCGCAGTGGATCGCCGAGACCGACCGCGCGCTCTCCGGCGGGCTCGGCATCGCGGGTCGCTGCCAGCGCTGAGGAAGGCGATGCCGCGGGGGGCGGCCGTCTCGAGCGCACCGGCGGCGGCCTGGTGGAGTGGGGCGCTCGGTTTCAGCGGGCGGCGATCACGACCTGGTTGCGCCCGGCGTCCTTGGCACGATAGAGCGCATCGTCGGCGTGCTGCAGCACCACGCCGAGGGTCTCGCCCGGTTCCGCCAGGCAGGCGCCGATGGTGACCGTGACGCGTTCGCCGCAGGCCGCGCTGCCGTGCTCGATGTCGGCGCGGACGCGGTGGGCGATCGCCTCCAGCGTGGCCGCGTCGCAAGGCGAGAGCAGCACGAGGAATTCGTCGCCACCCCAACGTGCGGCGCGGTCGTAGGGGCGCAGGCATCCTTCCAGGACACGCGCCAGCCTCGTCAGCGCCTCGTCGCCGGCACCATGGCCGCGGCGGTCGTTGATCTCCTTGAAGTGATCGACATCCAGCCACAGCAGGCCGAAGCGGCTGCCCTGGCGTTCCGCGCGGATGATCTCGGCCTCCAGCATTTCGCTCATGCCGCGGCGGTTGGTCAGGTTGGTGAGCGGATCGATCCGCGCCAGCCGGTGCAGGGCGTCGGTGCGCTCGCGCACCTTGGCCTCGAGCTCCGCGGTGTGCGCCCGGATCGCGCCCGCCATCGCCTCGAAGTGCTGGGTGAGACGCCCGATCTCTCCACTCGCCTGCGCCAGCGGCGCGGGGCTGAGGTCGCCGTCGCGCACCCGCAGCATGGCCTGCTCCAGCCTGCCCAGAGGGTCGAGAATGAGGCGACGCAGGACCAGATGGACGAGGACGAGCGCGACCAGCAGGGTGAGGACGAAGGCGACTGCGACCGGGGTGAGGGCTGCCACCGGCATCAGTACGTCGAGGTCGAGCAGGGTGATCTCGTACCAGCCGATCTCGGGCACGAAGGCGATTCCGAGCAGGGTCCGCCGCCCGCCGGACTCGACAAAGCGGTCCAGGACCCGCGGAACGCCGTCGCCCGACGCCGCCAGGGCACTCATCGTCTCGCGCAGTGCCACGCGGTCGGACTCGCGATCGAGCAGCTGGTCCGCCAGGCTCTTCTGCCCTTCCGGCTTGACCAGGCTGGCGAAGTCGATGAGCTTCGCGTCGCGGTGAAGCTGGATCGCACCGGAAAGATCTGCGAACAGCGTGCTCACGCCGTCCTGGTGCAGGTCCACGATCTCGTCCAGAAAGCGTGTCAGCTCGATGCCGGTGCCGACCACGCCGAGGATCTCGTCGCCGTCGCGGATGAGGACGTCGATCCACAGCTTGGTGACGCCCAGTTCGGCATCGGGATTGACGTTGAGGTGGAAGTCGGGCCCGACCTGGACGAGCTTGTAGAACCACGCGTCGGCGGGTTTGGCGGGGTCGAGGTGGTAGCGCAGCTGGCGGCCGGCGAACTCGTCCCCGGCGTTGTTGTGGTAATAGGCCCCGGAGGTGCGCAGCGCGACGAAATAGTTGCCGGAGCTGAAGTTGCGGCGGAAGTTCTCCATTTCGCGCACTGCCTCGGCTTCGAGCGCCGGATCGACGGGCGAGCGTGCCCAGCGTTTGAGCACGAGCGAGTCGGCCATCTGCCGCGCCAGCGCGATCTCGCGTTCGAGCGGTTGCAGGAGGCGGGCGCGGTCGTAGCGCACCTGGATGTCGGCGACGCGTTGTCCCCACTGCATGACGATCTGCCGGGCAAGATGATGGAACACCGCCCATGCGGATACCGAGCCGACCACGATGAGCGCGGAGATGAGGAGGAGAAATCGAGTTCTCAGGTTCACGCGCCGGCACTCCCTGCGTTCGGGTCGCTGTCCGTGGCTTCTTGCTCAGTTTGGGCTGCCGGCGCGGGCGCAGGTGTGCGTTTTCTCACACCCGGACGCATGGCGCGACGAATCGTGATGGGCGGAGCGCTGCGCGAAGCGCTGGCGTGGCGCGCTTGTTGACGTTAACGTTGCCGCCCGTGGCCACATGGCCCTGCGAACACGAAACCACGAGGAGAGAACCATGAACGCCGAATTCCGCCCCGATGCCGCAGCCGAAGCCCCCATCCTGCGCCGCGAGGATGCCGGCGGCGTGACCACCCTCACGCTGAACCGTCCGCAGCAGTTCAACGCGCTCTCGTTCGAGATGCTCGAGGCGCTGATCGCCGCGGTGGATGAGATCGCACGCGACGAGACGGTGCGCGTGGTGGTCATCGCCGGCGAAGGCAAGGCCTTCTGCGCCGGCCACGACCTCAAGGAGATGCGCGGCAACCATACGCTGGAATTCCAGCAGCGCCTGTTCCGCCTGTGCGGCAGGTTCATGATGAAGCTGACCGAGCTGCCCCAGCCGGTGATCGCGCGGGTGCACAGCATCGCCACCGCCGCGGGCTGCCAGCTGGTGTCGATGTGCGATCTCGCAGTGGCGGCCGAGCACGCGCGCTTCGCGGTGTCGGGCATCAATGTCGGCCTGTTCTGCGCCACGCCCGGCGTCGGCCTGTCGCGCAACATGGGGCGCAAGGAGGCCTTCGAGATGCTGGTGACGGGCGATTTCATCGACGCCCGCGAGGCGCAGCGGCGCGGGCTGATCAACCGCGTGGTGCCGGCCGACCAGCTCGACGAGGAGGTCGGCCGCCTGGCCGCGTCCATCCTGGCCAAATCGCCGGTGGCGATCCGCATGGGCAAGCAGATGTTCTACAAGCAGCTCGAGATGGGCCTCGACGCCGCCTACCAGCTCGCCTCCGAGACCATGGCCTGCAACGCGATGTGCGAGGACGCGGCCGAGGGCATCGATGCCTTCATCGCCAAGCGCAAACCTGAGTTCAAGGGGCGCTGAGCGGCGTCGGGATCATCCCCGTCGAGCAATGCGAAGGCGACCGGTGCTGATCGACACCCACGTCCACCTCGATGCTGCGGAGTTCGACGACGACCGCGAGCAGGTCATCGCGCGTGCGCGCGCCGCGGGGGTAGGGCGCTTCGTCGTTCCTGCAGTCGAGCGCCGGGGGTTCGATGCGGTCGAGCGGCTCGCCGACGACCATCGCGGCATCGTTCATGCGCTCGGCATCCACCCGCTCTACACGATGCGGGCGGCGCGGGAAGACCTCGAACTCCTCGACCAGCGCCTGAACCGTGGCAGGGCGATCGCCGTCGGAGAGATCGGCCTCGACCATTACGTGACCGACGTCGATCGCGGCGTACAGCTCGAGTTCTTCACCGCACAACTCCGCCTGGCCGCTCGCCACGGACTGCCGGTGATCCTGCACGTGCGGCGTGCGATCGATCCGATACTCGCGCAACTGCGCCGCATCCCGGTCCCGGGTGGAATCGCACATGCGTTCAACGGCAGCCGCCAGCAGGCGGACATCCTGATCGGGATGGGGTTCAAGCTGGGTTTTGGCGGATCGATGAGCTACGGCGGATCCACCCGGATCCGCGAGCTCGCCGCCTCGCTGCCCTTGGAGGCGATCGTCCTCGAGACCGATGCACCCGACATCGCGCCGGAATGGGCGCGCGGCAGGCGCAATGAGCCGGCGAACCTCGCCCGTTACGCCGGTATCCTGGCGGAGCTGCGAGGGATGGCGCCCGAAGAGGTGGCGGACGTGACCACGGCCAACGCCATCCAGGTCCTGCACTGGCCACCCCTCGAAGAAGAATAGGCGACGCGGGCGCCGAGATCCCCGGCGCCCGCTTGTCGATTTTTTTTACATTTTTTTCGCGAGCCACTCGATCGACTCGGCAAGTGTCTGTATTGATGGGGAAGAGCTTCCTGGTTCGAAATTTGCTTTAGCCGAACCGTCGCGGTGATGAATGCATACCCTTGTGCCGCGAGGTTTCGAGTTAACGCTTATTGGACGGGCCTCGTACGCCCGCAACCGGGAGAAAACAACATGAAAAACGGAATGGCCCTGCTCGCCGCCATCGGCATCGCCACCCTTTCAGCGAGCGCGCAAGCTGCGCTCATCCGCCTCGAGGTTTCGGGCAATCTCGCCTACGGGACCGATCGGACCAACGTCTTCGGCCTGGGGGCAAACACCAGCCTCACCGGACGCGCCGCGACCTTCTCGTGGCTCATGGACTCTGCTTCGCTGGGATCCGATCGCAACACCGATCCGACCCTCTCCGCCTACGGATGCGGATCCGCAGCCCCCGGCTGCACCTACTTCATGAGCGCATCGGTCACCATCAACGGGGTCACGCGCACCCTTGCAGGGCGGGGGAGCGACCTCACGAACGACGTGCGGATGTACGCGGACACCAATGGCCCCGGTCTCGGCTCGGCGGACGGCTACTACCTGCGGATGGGGCAGACGCGGGATGTCGGAAACTGGTATCTGGACGAGGGCGGCAACTGGTATCGGGCCGCGACGCGGATCACGTCCAAGGTGGAGATCGGCGTAAACGATGCAGTCGACTCCATCCTCGCCGGCCTCGATCCGGCGGAGCTCCACGGCTGGTCCACCAGCCTGCTGACGGGCACGAACGATGACGGGAGCACGGTCTTCGTCTTCAGCGAGACCGATCTCAACGGCGTGCAGATTTTCGAGTACGCAACTGGTGGGCTGTTGTTGACGGACCGCTCCACGCGGTGGTGGACCGACACTGCGCCCAGTTCGGGTTCGGGCACCGGGGGGACCAACAACCCGGGCGGTGGCACGAACGCTCCCGCGCTAACGGTGCCGGAGCCCGCAACGATCGCCCTGCTTGGATTGGGGCTCGGATTGTTGCGCAGGAAATCCAGGCGCCATTCCGGTCGAGCCTGATTCCGCCCTCGACGCCTGCGCGCGCGCATCGCTCGGCGCGTGCGCTGCCGCGCAGGCGCTAAGCGACCACCCTCGACGGCGAGCGCGCGATCAGGTCGGCGATGTCGCGCTTGAGCCGGACGACGTCGCGATCGAATTTCTCGTAGATCATCAGCGAGACCCCGAACACGTAAGCGTACAACAGCATGCAGCGGCTGGAAGCCTCGTCCATCGGCACCCCGCAGGCGAGAAAGAGGTCGCGTGCGCAGCGCAGGCGGACGTCGTCGACCTCGGCGACGATCGCCGCGGCCTCGGCGTCCCGACGCGCCCAGTCGCGCACGGCAAGCTCGATCATCATGCCGCGACGGCTGCGGCTCGCGCTGTAGACGTCGATGACGTGGTAGATCTGCTCGAGCTCGCGGCCAGGCTGTGCCCGCGTCTGCTTGATGATGTCGCGGATTCGACCTTCCTTCCACTGCGCGAGGACGGCCATCAGCAGGTCGCGGCGGTCGGTGAAATGCCAGTAGAAACTGCCCTTGGTGACCTTGAGCCGCTTCGCCAGCACCTCCACGCGCAAGCCCGCGATGCCTTCCTCGGCGAGCACCTCGGTGGCGCCTGCGATCCAGGCGGCACGGTCGAGCTGGGTACGCGGCTTTTTCACAATGTTTTCCATACGGCGTAGTATTGACGATTCGGTGACCATACGCTACCGTATGCGCCATACTTGGCCGTATGGAAATGCTGCTGCGCAGCAGTGCGACCGGCCAAGGGCGGTGACATAATCCGAAAGTCGGGTCCGCATTTCGGGCCTACCATCCCCTGCAAAGAAGAGGAGCGCGTCAGAGTGAAGATTCTCGTACCCGTAAAGCGCGTGGTGGATTACAACGTCAAGGTTCGCGTGAAGGCCGACGGCAGCGGCGTGGACCTGGCCAACGTCAAGATGAGCATGAACCCCTTCGACGAGATCTCCGTCGAGGAGGCGGTGCGGCTGAAGGAAGCGGGCGTGGCCACCGAGGTGGTGGCGGTGTCCTGCGGCGTGGGCGCCTGCCAGGAGACCCTGCGCGCGGCGATGGCGATCGGTGCCGACCGCGGCATCCTGGTCGAGACCGACGTCGAGCTGCAGCCGCTGGCGGTGGCCAAGCTGCTCAAGGCGGTGTGCGACAAGGAGCAGCCGCAGCTGGTGATCTGCGGCAAGCAGGCGATCGACGACGACGCCAACCAGACCGGCCAGATGCTGGCGGCGCTGGCGGGCTGGCCGCAGGCGACCTTCGCGTCCAAGGTGACGCTGGCCGACGGGAAAGCCGCGGTGACGCGCGAGATCGACGGCGGCCTCGAGACCCTGTCGGTGAAGCTGCCGGCGGTGGTGACCACCGACCTGCGCCTGAACGAGCCGCGCTACGCGACGCTGCCCAACATCATGAAGGCCAAGAAGAAGCCGCTCGACACCGTGAAGCCGGCCGACCTGGGCGTGGATGTCGCGCCGCGTCTGGCCACGCTGAAGGTCGCCGAGCCGCCCAAGCGCAGCGCCGGCGAGCGCGTGGCCGACGTGGCCCAGCTGATCGACAAACTCAAGAACGTTGCGAAGGTGATCTGAACATGGCCATTCTCGTCATTGCCGAACACGACAATCAATCGATCAAGGCGGCCACGCTCAACACCGTGAGCGCGGCCGCGAAGCTGGGCGGCGACGTCCATGTGCTGGTGGCCGGCGCCGGTTGCGCAGCCGCGGCCGAAGCGGCGGCGAAGGTCGCCGGCGTCGCCAGGGTGCGGGTGTGCGACGCGCCGCAGTACGAGGCGCAGACCGCGGAGAACGTCGCCGAGCTGGTCAAGGGTCTGGCGGGCGGCTACAGCCACGTGCTCGCGCCGGCGACGCCGGCGGGCAAGAACATGCTGCCGCGCGTGGCCGCGCTGCTGGATGTGGCGCAGATCAGCGACATCGTCGCGGTCGAGTCCGCCGACACCTTCGTGCGCCCGATCTACGCCGGCAACGCGCTCGCCACCGTCAAGAGCGCCGACGCGATCAAGCTGATCACCGTGCGCACCACCGCGTTCGACGCGGCCGAAGCCGGCGGCAACGCCGCGCCGGTGGAGGCGGTCGCGGCGGCGGCCGACCTGGGCGTGACCGCGCTGGTCGGTCGCGAGATCGTCAAGAGCGCGCGCCCCGAACTGGGCGCGGCCAAGGTCATCGTCTCCGGCGGTCGCGGCCTGGGCAGCGGCGACAACTACCACAAGCTGCTCGAGCCGCTCGCCGACAAGCTCGGCGCCGCGCTCGGCGCCTCGCGCGCCGCGGTGGACGCGGGCTACGTGCCCAACGACTACCAGGTCGGCCAGACCGGCAAGATCGTCGCGCCGCAGCTCTACATCGCGGTCGGCATCTCGGGCGCGATCCAGCACCTGGCCGGCATGAAGGACTCCAAGGTGATCGTGGCGATCAACAAGGATCCCGAAGCGCCGATCTTCCAGGTCGCCGACTACGGCCTCGTGGCCGACCTTTTCGACGCAGTCCCCGCGCTCGTTGCGGCGGCCTGAGTCCTACCCGCCTCTCCCCCTCTGCGGCTCGTCCGGTCCGTTTCGACCGGCGGCCGCATTTTTTTCGTCCGCGTTCAGCGGCTTCCTGTCGGCAGGAGACCGTGGATCAGCCGCACCAGCTTGAGTGCCGGGGCCTCGATCTGCTCCACCGGGACCGCCGCGAAGCCGAGGTTCATGCCGGGGCGCCGGTTGGCGGCGTCGATCGCGTAGAGCGACAGCGGCCGCATCACCACGCCCTCGCGCAGCGCCTGCGATGAGAGCAGCACGTCGTCGAGCGGGCGCTCGAAGTGGACCGGGATGTGCAGGCCGGCGAGGCCGCCGGCCGGCGTGGCGATGCCGGCGAGGTGGCGCCGCAGCACCTCGATGAGGCGGTCGCGGCGCTCCTCGTAGATGCCGCGCATGCGGCGGATATGGGTGGTGAAATGGCCGCCGTCGATGAACTCGGCCAGCGCCGCCTGCTCGAGCATGCGGCCCTCGCGGTAGAGCTCGGCGTTGCCGGTGGTGAAGGCCTCGACGAGATCCTCCGGCACCACCAGGTAGGCCAGGCGCAGGCCGGGATACATCACCTTGCTGAAGGTGCCGACGTAGATCACCCGTTGCGCCGCCGACAGGCCGAACAGCGAGGCCACCGGGTGGTCGTGGTAGCGGATCTCGTTGTCGTAGTCGTCCTCGATGATCCAGATGCGGTTCTTCTCGGCGTATTCGAGCAGGCGGAGCCGGCGTTCGAGCGACATCACCGCCCCGGTCGGGTACTGGCTCGAGGGCGACACGAAGATCAGGCGCGGCGGATGGTCCCAGTCCTCGGCCTGCGGATGGATGCCCTGCGCGTCCACCGGCACCGGGTGGATGGCGAGATCGCAGGCGGACAGCACGTTGCGTGCCCCCCAGTAGCCCGGATCCTCCATCCACGCCACGTCGCCGACGTCGGCGAGCATGCGCGCGCACAGGTCGAGCGCCTGGTGCGAGCCGTTCAGGATCAGGATCTGCTGCGGGCTGCACGACATCATGCGGGTCACGCGCAGGTATTCGGCGAGCACCAGCTTCAGCGGCCCGTAGCCGCCGTAGCCGTACTGTGCGAGGTGGCGCTGCTCGAGCCGCATCTGCTTGGCGACCAGCTTGCGCCAGGTGGCGAAGGGAAAATGGGTGACGTCCGGGAAGCCGGGCATGAATGCGCCCGCCTGCACGCGGCTCGACAGCGCATCGGCGGCGATCCGGCACCCCCTTCGCGACAATCCCTCGCTGCGCGCGCCGACCATCCGCCGCGGTTTTTGCTGCGGCGCGGTAGCGGCCACGGCGTCGGAGACGAAGGTGCCCGAGCCCACCCGGCTGTCCAGGTAGCCCTCGACGATGAGCTGGTCGTACACCCGCACCACGGTGTTGCGCCCCAAGGCCAGATCCGCCGCCAGGGTGCGGGTGGGCGGCAGCGCGGTGCCGGGGGCGAGGCGGCGCGCGATGATGGCCTCGCGGATGGCGAGGTAGAGGCGCGCACGGGCGCTGGACGAGGGCGCCTGTTCCGCATAAGCGTGGGCGATGAGCTCGCAGCTGAGTCGGCAATCCATTGCAGTGCAGCAAAAATTGGTTCTATCAAATTATAAGTAATTGGATCAAGCCTGGGCCAATTCGTGGCCTAGGATTCGATCGCCAGAGCGCACAGCGCCCCTTGCAGGAGACGGAGACAGATGGAAGCGGTCCACAACAGCCAGGCAGCCCACGTCAGCTTTCGCAACGTCCAGAAGACCTACGACGGCGAAACCCTCATCGTGCGGGACCTGAATCTCGACATTCGCCGCGGCGAGTTCCTCACCCTGCTCGGGCCGTCCGGTTCGGGCAAGACCACCTGCCTGATGATGCTCGCCGGCTTCGAGACGCCCACCGGCGGCGAGATCCGCCTCGACGGCGAGGTCATCAACCGGGTGCCGCCCTACCGCCGCAACATCGGCATGGTGTTCCAGAACTATGCGCTGTTTCCGCACATGACGGTGGCCGACAACCTGCGCTTCCCGCTGCGCGTGCGCAAGCTGGCGGCGAACGAGGTCGAGGCGCGGGTGAAGCGCGCGCTCGGCATGGTGCAGCTCGAGGCCTTCGGCAACCGCTACCCGCAGCAGCTCTCCGGCGGCCAGCAGCAGCGCATCGCGCTCGCCCGCGCGCTCGTGTTCGATCCCCAGCTGGTGCTGATGGACGAGCCGCTCGGCGCGCTCGACAAGAACCTGCGCGAGCGCATGCAGCTCGAGATCAAGCACATCCAGCAGAACCTCGGCATCACGGTGGTGTTCGTCACCCACGACCAGAGCGAGGCGCTGACCATGTCGGACCGCATCGCGGTGTTCAATCAGGGGGTCATCCAGCAGATCGACGCCCCCGAGACCCTGTACGAATACCCCGCGAACTCCTTCGTCGCCGACTTCATCGGCGAGAACAACGCGCTCGACGGCACCGTGGTCGCGGTGGCGGGCGAGGAGTGCGACGTGCGCCTGGACTGCGGCACGGTGCTGCGCGCGCGCACCGGCAACGTCGGCGCCGGCGGCCGCACCCGCATCGCGGTGCGCCCGGAGCGCGTGCAGCTCGCCGGGGAGGAGGGCGGCACCAACCGGCTCGACGCCACCGTGCGCGAGCTGATCTATCTCGGCGACCAGATCCGCCTGCGCATCGAACTCGCCGGCAAGCACGAATTCACCATCAAGGCGCCGGTCTCGCAGCTCGACCGCTCGCTGCGCCCCGGCGACGCGATCCGCGTCGGGCTCGATCCGGCGCACACGCGGGCGCTCGACGTGCCCGCGGCGCACTGAGGCATCCGCCCACCGCCGCATCCGCAGTCCCGGCCGGCCGCCGGTCTTCACCCGCAGCACCCACATAACCAGAACCGGAGACACATCATGAAGCACGCCGCATCCTTCCTTCGCGCCGCCGTCCTCGTCGCCCTCGGGGGCGCCGTCGGCACCGCATCGGCCGAAATCACCGTCATCTCCTTCGGCGGCGCCTCGCAGAAGGCGCAGGACAAGGCCTACTACGCGCCCTTCACCAAGGCCACCGGGGTCAAGGTCGTCGCCGGCGAGTACAACGGCGAGCAGGCCAAGGTGAAGGCCATGGTCGAGGCCGGCAACGTGACCTGGGACGTGCTCGAGGTCGAGTCGCCCGAGCTGGTGCGCGGCTGCGAGGAAGGCCTGTTCGAGAAGATCGACTTCGCGCAGGTGGGCGACAAGGCCGATTTCGTCCCTGCCGCCGTGAGCGAATGCGGTGTCGGCATCTTCGTGTGGTCGACCGCGCTCGCCTACAACGCCGACCGCCTCAAGGAGGCGCCGACGTCCTGGGCGGACTTCTGGAACGTGGACAAATTCCCCGGCAAGCGCGGGCTGCGCAAGGGCGCGAAGTACACCCTCGAGTTCGCCCTGCTCGCCGATGGCGTGCCGACGAGCGAGGTCTACAAGGTGCTCGCCACCCCGGCCGGTGTCGACCGCGCCTTCGCCAAGCTCGACAAGCTCAAGGCCAACATCCAGTGGTGGGAGGCCGGCGCGCAGCCGCCGCAGCTGCTCGCCTCGGGCGACCTGGTCATGAGCGCCGCCTACAACGGCCGCATCTCCGCCGCGCAGGTCGAAGGCAAGAACCTCAAGGTGGTGTGGAACGGCAGCATCTACGACGTCGATTCGTGGACCATCCCCAAGGGCTCGCCGAAGAAGGCGGAGGCGCTCAAGTTCATCCGCTTCGCCAGCCAGCCGGAGAACCAGGCGGTGTTCTCGGGCGAGATCGCCTACGGCCCGGTCAACCTGAAGGCGGTGCCGGCGATCGACGCCAAGGTCGCCGCGGGCCTGCCGACTGCGCCCGCGAACATGAAGGGCGCGATGGCGACCGATACCGAGTTCTGGGTCGAGCACGGCGAGAACCTCGAGCAGCGCTTCAACGCCTGGGCCGCGCGCTGAGCGCTGCCTTCGTCGCATGCCCGTGCGCGGGCATGCCCGTGCCGCCGCGGGCGTCCGGCCCGCGCTGGCGGCCGCAACGCGCGGCCACCGTCTCCATCTGCCCGAACGGACTCGTCCATGAGCACTGCCGTCGACACCTCCGCTGCCGTTCCCTTGCCCGCCGAGGGCAATGGCACGCCGCTGAAGAAGCGCCTGCGCCGCGCCGAGCGCCGCCGCAACCTGCTCTTCGGCGCCCTGATCCTGCCGCTCGCGCTGGTGGTGCTGGTGGCCTTCATCTGGCCGATCGGCTCGCTGCTGACGATCGGTGTCGATAACCCCGAGATCCACGACAACCTGCCGCGCACGCTGGCCGCGCTCGAGGACTGGGACGGTCGCGCGCCACCGGCCGAGGCCGCCTTCCGCGCGCTCGCCGACGAGCTCGCCGCGGCCAAGGGCTCGCCGGCGATCGCCGCGATCGCCAAGCGCCTGAACCGCGAGGACGCCGGCTACCGCAGCCTGGTCATGAAGACCGCGCGCAAGCTGCCGCTCGATCCTGCCGTGCCGGCGCGCGAGGCGCTGCTGGCGATCGACGCGCAGTGGGGCGAGCTCGCCACCTGGCAGGCGATCCACCGCGCCGGCGGCGCGCTGACGCCGTTCTACCTGCTCGCCGCGATCGACCGCACGATCGACGCCGACGGCAACATCGTCGCCGCCCCCGCGGACGAGCGCATCTATGTGGACGTGCTGCTGCGCACCTTCTGGATGAGCCTGGTCGTGACCGTGTGCTGCCTGGTGCTCGGCTTCCCGGTGGCCTACCTGATGGCGAATCTGTCCACCCGCCACAGCAACATGCTGATGGTCTTCGTGCTGCTGCCGTTCTGGACCTCGGTGCTGGTGCGGGTGGCGGCGTGGATCGTGCTGCTGCAGAACGAGGGCCTGGTGAACCGCCTGCTGATGTGGCTCGGCCTCACCGACAGCCCGCTCCAGCTCCTCTTCAACCGCTTCGGCGTGTATGTGGCGATGGTCCACATCCTGCTGCCCTTCATGGTGCTGCCGCTGTACTCGGTGATGAAGGGCATCTCGCCGGTGTATGTGCGCGCCGCGCTCTCGCTCGGCTGCCCGCCCTTCCGCAGCTTCTGGAAGATCTACTTCCCGCAGACCCTGCCCGGCATCGGCGCCGGCGGCCTGCTCGTGTTCATCATGTGCATGGGCTACTACATCACGCCCGCGCTGCTCGGCGGTCCGAAGGAGCAGATGCTGAGCTACTTCATCGCCTTCTACACCAACCAGACGATCAACTGGGGCATGGCCGCCGCGCTTTCCGCGGTGCTGCTGGCGGCGACCCTGCTGCTGTACATGGTCTATGCCCGCTATCTCGGGCCGACCCGGGTCAAGTACATGAAGGCGCGCTGAGGACGACGACGATGCTGCAACCCTACGCTTCGCCCGTGGAACGGGCATGGTATTACGGCATGCGCGGGCTGGTCGGGCTGATCCTGGCCTTCCTGTTCCTGCCCATCCTGGTCATCGTGCCGCTGTCCTTCAACGCCGACAGCTTCCTGATGTATCCGATGTCGGGCTTCTCGCTGCGCTGGTACGAGGAGTTCGCCACCTCGCCGGCCTGGCGCCAGGCGCTGATGAACAGCCTGATCGTGTCGCCGCTCGCCACCCTGCTGGCGATGGTGCTCGGCACGCTGGCCTCGATCGGCCTGGTGCGCGCCGATTTTCCCGGCAAGGCGCTGCTCACCGCGGTGCTGATCTCGCCGATGGTGGTGCCGGTGGTGGTGATCGGCGTGGCGATGTACATCTTCTTCGCCCCGCTCGGCCTCACCGGCAGCTACACCGGCCTGGTGCTGGCGCATGCCATCCTCGGCGTGCCCTTCGTCGTCACCACGGTGACCGCGACGCTGCAGGGCTTCGACTTCAACCTGGTGCGCGCGGCCTCCAGCCTTGGCGCCAACCCGCTCACCACCTTCTTCCGCGTCACCCTGCCGATGGTCGCGCCCGGGATCATCTCGGGCGGCCTGTTCGCCTTCGCCACCTCCTTCGACGAGGTCGTGGTCACGCTCTTCCTCGCCAGCCCCGAGCAGGCGACGCTGCCGCGGCAGATGTTCGCCGGCATCCGCGAGAACATCAGCCCGACCATCGCGGCAGTCGCGACCATCCTGATCGTGCTGTCGACGCTGATGCTGATGACGCTCGAATGGTTGCGCCGGCGCGCCGAGCGCATGCGTGGCGCGCGCCGCTGAGCGCCGCGCTCGCGCCACCCCCGGCACCGACTCCAAGAACCCAAGCTTTCCCCCGACCACCCGACGGACCCCGACCATGAGCCTGAACCTGAAAGATCCCGACCTCTTCCGCACCCGCTGCCATGTCGATGGGCAGTGGATCGACGCCGACGACGGCGCCACCACGAGCATCCGCAACCCGGCCACGGGCGAGGTGCTCGGCACCATCCCGCGCATGGGCGCGGCCGAGACCCGGCGCGCCATCGCGGCCGCCAACGCCGCATGGCCGGCGTGGCGTGCGCTGACCGCCGGCGCGCGCGCGAAGATCCTGCGGCGCTGGTTCGAGCTCATCCTCGCCAACCAGGAAGACCTCGCCGTGCTGATGACCAGCGAGCAGGGCAAGCCGCTCGCCGAGGCGCGCGGCGAGGTGCTCTACGCCGCCTCCTTCATCGAGTGGTTCGCCGAGGAAGGCAAGCGCATCTACGGCGACGTGATCCCCGGCCACCAGCCCGACAAGCGCATCGTCGTCACCAAGGAGCCGATCGGGGTGTGCGCGGCGATCACGCCGTGGAACTTCCCCGCGGCGATGATCACGCGCAAGGCCGGTCCGGCGCTCGCGGCCGGATGCACGATGGTGCTCAAGCCCGCCACCCAGACCCCTTACTCGGCGCTCGCGCTCGCGGTGCTCGCCGAGCGCGCGGGGGTGCCGAAGGGCGTGTTCAGCGTGGTCACCGGCGGCGCGGCCGAGATCGGCGGCGAGCTGACCGCCAACCCGATCGTCCGCAAGCTCACCTTCACCGGCTCCACCGAGATCGGCGTCAAGCTGATGGCGCAGTGCGCGCCGAGCGTCAAGAAGCTCTCGCTCGAGCTCGGCGGCAATGCGCCCTTCATCGTCTTCGACGATGCCGACCTCGACGCCGCGGTCGAGGGCGCGATCGCTTCCAAATACCGCAACACCGGCCAGACCTGCGTGTGCGCCAACCGCCTGCTGGTGCAGGACGGTGTGTACGACGCCTTCGCCGCCAGGCTCGCCGCCGCGGTGGCGCGCCTGAAGGTGGGCAACGGCCTCGCCGAGGGCAGCACCCAGGGCCCGCTGATCGACATGAACGCGGTGGCCAAGGTCGAGGAGCACATCGCCGACGCGGTGGAGAAGGGCGCGCGCGTGCTCGCCGGCGGCAAGCGCCACGCGCTCGGCGGCAGCTTCTTCGAGCCCACCATCCTGGCCGACGTGACCCCGGCGATGAAGGTGGCGCGCGAGGAGACCTTCGGCCCGGTGGCGCCGCTGTTCCGCTTCAAGGACGAGGCCGAGGCGATCCGCATGGCCAACGACACCGAGTTCGGCCTCGCCGCCTATTTCTTCGCCAACTCGATGAACCGCGTGTGGCGCGTCGCCGAGGCGCTCGAGTACGGCATCGTCGGCATCAACACCGGAATCATCTCGACCGAGGTCGCGCCCTTCGGCGGCATGAAGTCCTCCGGCCTCGGCCGCGAAGGTTCCAAGTACGGCATCGAGGACTACCTCGAGGTCAAGTATCTGTGCATGGGCGGCGTGCAGTGAGCCGCCGTCCCCCCCAAGCGAATCGACAGGAGACACCCATGAACGCCAACACCATCCCCCCCGGCCTGCACAACGCCGACTTCATGGCCCGTCGCGCCGCCGCGCTGCCGCGCGGCGTGGGCCAGGCCCACCCGCTGTTCGCCACCAAGGCCCTCAATGCCGAGGTGTGGGACGTCGAAGGCCGCCGCTTCATCGACTTCGTCGCCGGCATCGCCGTGGTCAACACCGGCCACTGCCATCCGCGCGTGGTCGCCGCGGCGCAGGCCCAGCTCACCCACTTCAGCCACACCTGCTTCCAGGTCGTGGCCTACGACGGCTACCTGCGCCTGGCCGAGCGCCTCAACGCGCTCGCCCCGGGCGATGCGGCGAAGAAGACCATGCTGGTGAGCACCGGCGCCGAGGCGGTCGAGAACGCGGTCAAGATCGCGCGCGCCTTCACCGGCCGCCCGGGCGTGATCGCCTTCAACGGCGCGTTCCACGGCCGCACGCTGCTCGCGCTCGGCCTCACCGGCAAGGTCGACCCCTACAAGCTCGGCGTCGGCCCCTTCCCGGGCGAGATCTACCATGCCCCCTATCCCTGCGCGTTGCACGGCATCAGCGTGGAGGACGCCATCCACGGCATCGAGCTGCTGTTCAAGAACGACATCGAGGCGCGTCGCGTCGCCGCCTTCATCGTCGAGCCGGTGCAGGGCGAGGGTGGCTACTACCCCGCGCCCGCCGAGTTCCTGCAGCGCCTGCGCGCGCTCGCCGACAAGCACGGCATCCTGCTGATCGCCGACGAGATCCAGTCCGGCATCGGCCGCTGCGGCAAGATGTTCGCGGTCGAACACAGCGGCGTGGTGCCCGACATCATCACCCTGGCCAAGGGCCTCGGCGGCGGCTTCCCGGTCGCGGCGGTGGTGGGCCGTGCCGAGGTCATGGACGCGCTCGCCCCGGGCGGCCTCGGCAGCACCTATGCCGGCGCGCCGATGGCCTGCGCCGCCGCGCTCGCCGTGCTCGACGTGATGGAAGAGGAGAAGCTGTGCGAGCGCGCGCTCGCGATCGGCGAGCACATGCAGCGTCGCCTGCGCGAGCTGGCCGCGCGCCACAAGTGCATCGGCGACGTGCGCGGCCTGGGTGCGATGGTGGCGGTGGAGTTCTTCCACGACGGCGACCATGCGCGTCCGGCGCCGGAGATCGCCAAGGCGGTGATCGCCGCGGCGCTGCAGCGCGGCCTGTTGCTGCTGTCCTGCGGCAGCTACGGCAACGTGCTGCGCCTGATGGTGCCGCTCACCATCGAGCAGGCGGTGCTCGACGAAGGCCTCGACCTCCTCGCCGCGGCGATGGACGCCGCGGCCTGATCGGGGTCGGACCTGTGCGCCGGGGAGCGCTGCGGAGTCAGCGCCCCTCGGCCGCGAGCAGCGCCGCGACGTGCTCGCCGATCGCGAGCGCCGCGGTGAGGCCGGGCGATTCGATGCCGTAGAGATGCACCAGCCCCGGCGTGCCATGCGCCGACGGGCCGTCGATGCGGAAGTCGGCGTCGGGCTCGCCGGGGCCGACGATCTTCGGGCGCACGCCGGCATAGCCCGGCTGCAGCCGCTGCGCGTCCAGGTCCGGCCACCAGCGCCGGATCGCGCCGGCGAAGCGCTCCACGCGCGTTGGATCCACGGTGTAGTCCGGCGCGGCGATCCACTCCACGTCGGGACCGAACTTCGCCTGTCCGCCCAGATCCAGGGTCAGGTGCACGCCCAGCCCGCCCGGCTCCGGGATCGGGTAGATCAGGCGCGAGAACGGCGCCTTGCCCGCGTAGCTGAAATACACCCCGCGCGCGTAATGCGCCTGAGGCGCCTGCGCAGAGGCCGGAGCCAGGATCGCGCGCCCGAGCGCCGGCGCATCCAGCCCCGCGGCGTTCACCACCCGCTTTGCCTTCAGCGCGGTGGCGGCCTCGCCTCCGATGCGCAGCACGATGCCGTCGGCCTCCGCGCGGCCCTCCAGCACCGGGCTGCCGAGCGCCAGCATCGCGCCATGGCGCTCGGCCTCGCCGAGCAGCGACCGCATCAGGCCGTGGCTGTCGACGATGCCGGTCGAGGGCGACAGCAGCGCAGCGTGGCCGGCGAGCGCCGGCTCCAGCGCGGCGAGCTCGGCGGCGTCGATCCGGCGCAGGTCGTCCACGCCGTTGGCTCGCGCGCGCTCGGCGATCGCCTGCAGCGCCGGCGCCTGCGCCGCGGCGCTGGCGACCACCAGCTTGCCGCAGCGGGCGTGGCTGACGCCGTGCTGCGCGCACCAGGCGTAAAGGCGCTGGCGGCCCTCCACGCACAGGCGGGCCTTGAGCGAGCCGGGCGGGTAGTACAGCCCGGCGTGGATCACCTCGCTGTTGCGCGCGCTGATGCCGGTGCCGAAGGCGGTCTCGCGCTCGATCACCACCACCTCGCGGCCGGCGCGGGCGAGGCTGTGTGCGCAGGCGAGGCCGACCACGCCGGCGCCGATCACTACCGTATCGATGGATTCCACGGTCTCCCCCTCATCGCTCCGTCCCGCGGTGGGCGGCTCAGGCCAGCCCCGCCGCGCCCAGCACCGCGCCGACCAGGATCATCCAGATCGGCGCCAGCTTCGTCCGCAGCGTCACCAGC
>ERZ795044.1203-NODE-1203-length-23505-cov-6.074115_pt1 | contig 23505 bp, 24 predicted proteins | sample MGYA00375128_ERZ795044 | MGnify/ENA primary metagenome ERZ795044 (study PRJEB30173, sample SAMN05720213) | anaerobic digester metagenome | isolation source: active sludge of municipal wastewater-treating anaerobic digesters | place: USA | collected 2014-12-22 ... | reverse complement strand
CTATAATTGTGAATCGCAAAGGGGAACGGAAACTTTGGAGAAATATGTCATCAACGGCGGAAAACCGCTTTGCGGGGAAGTCACCGTCAGCGGGGCAAAAAATGCCGCCGTCGCCATTATCCCGGCAACCATTCTTGCGCAGGGGCCCTGTCTCCTTGAAAATATTCCCGAAATCAGCGATGTCGACCACCTCTTTGAAATCCTGACCATTATGGGCGCGACGGTTCGCCCCGTCAGCGGCACCTCCGTCTTTATCGATACGAGCGACCTGTGCTCCCACAAGGTGCCGGAGGAGCTCGCCCGCCAGCTCCGGGCCTCCTATTATTTTCTCGGCGCGCTGATGGGGCGCTTCGGCGAGGCCGACGTTCCCCTGCCCGGCGGATGCGACCTCGGCGTCCGCCCGATCGACCAGCACATCAAGGGATTTGAGGCGCTGGGCGCCGCCGTCAACATCGGGCACGGCTTTGTCGGCATCAAGGCCGAGAATCTCGTCGGGGGGCACATCTATTTCGACGTCGTCTCCGTCGGCGCGACCATCAACGTCATGCTCGCTGCTGTAAAGGCAAAGGGCCTTACAATCCTCGAGAACGTGGCCAAGGAGCCGCACATCGTCGATCTCGCGAACTTTCTCAACTCCCTCGGCGCGGACATCCGCGGCGCGGGCACCGACGTGATCAAAATCCACGGCATGGAGCAGCTCCACGGCGCGAATTACTCGATCATCCCGGATCAGATCGAGGCCGGCACCTATATGATCGCCGCCGCCGTCACCAAAGGGAACGTCCTGATCCGCAACGTCATCCCGAAGCACTTGGAGGCCATCACGGAGAAGCTGGTCAAGACGGGCGTCTCCGTCGTGGAGTACGACGACTCCATCCGCGTCTCCGGCGACGTGGACACTTTTCAGCACGTCAACGTCAAGACCATGCCCTACCCCGGTTTCCCGACCGACATGCAGCCCCAGATGACGACGCTGCTCTCCCTCGCGGAGGGCACCAGCATCGTCACCGAGGGCGTCTGGGACAACCGCTTCAAATACATCTCCGAGCTGTGCCGCATGGGCGCCTCCATCTCCGTGGACGGAAAGGTCGCGGTCGTGCAGGGCGTCCCCAGTTTGTCCGGCGCCTCGGTGCGAGCCTCCGACCTGCGGGCGGGCGCCGCCTTGGTGATCGCCGGGCTCGCCGCGTGCGGCAAGACGGAGATCGACGAGATCCACCACATCGAGCGGGGCTACACCAATTTGGTGGAGAAGCTGCGCAGCCTCGGCGCGAATATCCAGCGGGTTTCCGTGCCGGACGGCGGCCCATCCTATATGTGCTGACAGAGTACACGGAGCGTCTTTCCAGCAAAAGCAGCTCCGTTTCTTATTTTTCGGAGGTCAAATGGCAAAATTTTTTACGGTTGCGAGCTCCAGTTCCGGAAACTGCTATTATCTCGGCTCCGGCGGGACGGGGATCCTGATCGACTGCGGCCTTAGCTGCCGCATCATCCTCTCCGCCCTCGAGGAGAAAGGCGTCGATCCGCAGTCCCTCGCCGGGATCCTGATCACGCACGAGCACACCGACCATATCCACGGTCTGGAGAGCTTTTTGAAAAAATACCGCCTGCCGGTCTACGCCTCGGAGAAGGTGCTCGACTTCCTCGCCGGGAGGGGCTGTGTGCCGCCGGAGACGGACCTGCGCCCGGCCGATCCGGGCGGCTTTCTCGCCGCCGGAATGATGGTCTCGCCGTTTCGCACGTCCCACGACAGCGTGGGCAGCCTCGGCTTCAGCATCGCCACGGCGGACGAGCGGAAGGTCACGGTCTGCACCGACACCGGCTATCTCACGGAGGAGGCGCTCGAGCATCTGCCGAAAAGCGACCTCGTGCTCATGGAGTCCAACTACGACCTGATGATGCTGCAAAACGGGCGGTACCCCTATCCCCTCAAGCGGCGCATCGAGGGCCCGCAGGGGCATCTCTCGAACGCGGACTGCGCCTCGGCGCTCCCGGATCTTGTGCATAGCGGCACAACGCGGATCATCCTCGCCCACCTGAGCAAGGACAACAACTACCCGGAGCTTGCGCTCGAAACCTCAATCGCCGAGCTCTCGCTCGCGGGCATCATGCGGGAGCGGGACTACACGATCTTCACGGCGCCCCGGAGCGTCGCCTCCGAGACGGTGCTGCTGTAAGGCCGCCGGAGCCGGACAGTCGGGAAACCGCCGGGAAACCTTATCGCCAAAGGCCCCTTTGCCGGAAATCGGCGGGGGCCGCGCATCCAAAGACCGCCCGATCGGTCGCCGCGGGGCCGCCCCGCCGGAACATCCGGCGCGTCAGTAAGGGAAAAAACGATGAGAACCATTACGATCCTCTGCGTGGGAAATTTAAAAGAAACTTACCTGCGGGAGGCCGCCGCCGAATACGCGAAGCGCCTCTCCGCGTTTTGCAACCTAAAAATCGTCGAGATGTCCGAGGAGCGCCTGCCGGAGAACCCCTCCCCCGCCGAGATCGCGCGTACGGTCGAGGCCGAGGGCGCGCGCCTCATGGCGAAGCTCCCGAAGAACGCCATGGTCGCCGCCTTGTGCATCGAGGGGGAGACCTTCTCCTCCGAGGCGTTTTCCGAGAAGCTCGCCTCTATGATGGCGAGTGAAACCGGGAGCGAGCTCTGCTTCGTGATCGGGGGCTCCTACGGCCTCTCCGAGGCGGTAAAAAGCCGGGCGGCGCTCAAGCTTTCGCTCTCCCGCATGACCTTTCCCCACCAACTTTCGAGAATCCTGCTGCTGGAGCAGATCTACCGGGCGTTTCAGATCGCCTCCGGCGGCAAATATCATAAATAAGCGAAGCGTCAAGGAGAACTATGGCTACCAGAAAGAAGAAAGAACCGGAAATCCCGAAAAATTCCATAAAAGCCGCGCCCTTTGAGAACGCCGGCGTTGTGCGGGATCAGCCGATCGTCGACGCGCTGGAAGTCAACTATATGCCCTACGCGATGAGCGTCATCGTCAGCCGCGCGATCCCGGAGATCGACGGCTTCAAGCCCAGCCACCGCAAGCTGCTCTATACGATGTATAAAATGGGCTTGCAGGGCGGCGAGCGGACGAAATCGGCCAACATCGTCGGCCAGACCATGAAGCTCAACCCGCACGGCGACATGGCGATCTACGACACCATGGTCCGCATGTCCAAGGGCTACGCGGCGCTGCTTCACCCGTGGGTGGATTCCAAGGGCAACTTCGGCAAGGCCTACTCCAGAAACATGGTCTGCGCGGCCTCCCGTTACACGGAGGCGAGGCTGGACAAGATCTCCGCCGAGCTCTTCCGCGACATCGACAAGGACACGGTCGATTTTGTCGACAACTACGACAACACGCAGAAGGAGCCCTCGCTGCTGCCGGTCACGTTTCCGTCGGTGCTCGTCAACTTCAACGTCGGCATCGCGGTCGGCATGGCCTCCCAGATCTGCCCGTTCCGTCTCTCGGAGGTCTGCGAGACAACCATCCATTTGATCAAAGACCCGAAGCACGACCTCTTTTCCACGCTCCCGGCCCCGGATTTCGCGGGCGGCGGCACCATCCTCTTTGACCGTAACGAGCTCGAAAAAATTTACGAGACCGGGCGCGGCTCCATCCGGGTCCGCTCCAAATACCGCTACGACGAAAAGAATCATACGATCGAAGTCACCGAGATCCCGGCCACCACGACCGTCGAGGCGATCATGGATAAGATCGTCGAGCTCGTCAAGGCGCGCAAGATCACCGAGATCGCCGATCTGCGGGACGAGACCGATCTCTCCGGCCTGAAGCTTGCCATCGACATCAAGCGCGGCGCCGACCCGGACGCGCTGATGCAAAAGCTCTATCGCATGACGCCGCTGGAGGACCCCTTCGCGGCCAACTTCAACGTGCTGATCGCGGGCGCGCCGAGGGTGCTCGGCGTGCGGGAGCTGCTGCTCGAATGGGTGGCCTTCCGGGAGGAGTGCGTCAAGCGCAGGGCCTACTTCGACCTCAATGGAAAAAAAGAGAAGCTGCACCTGCTGCGCGGCCTCGAAAAAATCCTGCTCAACATCGACAAGGCCATCCGAATCATCCGCGAGACGGACAGCGAGAGCGAGGTCGTCCCGAACCTGATGATCGGCTTCGGCATCGACCAGATTCAGGCGGATTACGTGGCGGAGATCAAGCTGCGCCACCTGAACCGAGAGTATCTCCTCAAGCGCACCGCCGATATCGCCGACCTGCTGGGCGGGATCGCCGAGCTCGAGGGCGTCCTTGCCGACCCGAAGAAGATCGACCAGATCATCGTCGACGAGCTCAAAGAGGTCGTCAAAAAATACGGCCAGCCGCGCCGCAGCGAAATTTCTTATGGATCCGAGGGGCCGGAGGCGCCGGAAGAGGAATCGGTCTCCGATTATCCGGTTACACTATTTTTTACAAGCGAAGGGTATTTCAAAAAGATCACGCCGCAGTCGCTGCGCATGTCCGGCGAGCAGAAGCTCAAGGAGGGCGACGAGATCCTCTCGGTCACGGAGTCCAGAAACGCGGTGAATCTGCTGTTTTTCAGCGACCGGGCGCAGGTATATAAGGCCTGCGCCGCCGATTTCGACGACACGAAGGCAAGCGTGATGGGCGACTACATCCCGGCGAAGCTCGGCTTCGACGACGGCGAAAACGCGCTTCGCATGGCGGTACTTGACGAACAGGCCGCTTATATGTTATTTTTCTATCAGAACGGCAAAGCCGCGAAGGTTCCGCTCTCCTCCTACGAAACGAAGACGAGGCGGAAACGTCTGGTCGGGGCCTACTGCGACAAGTCGCCGCTGGCCGCCTGCTTCTGCATCGGGGAGGACCGGGAGTTCCTGCTCCGCTCGAGCGCGGGCAGGCTCCTGCTCGTCCACTCCGGCGCCATCCCGCCCAAAGCGGCGAGAGATACGCAGGGCGTGGCCGTCATGACGCTCAAAAAGAACGTCGTCTTGGAGAATGTCCGCGCCTTTGAGGGCGCCATGCTGGAAAACGCGCACCGCTTCCGCACCAGAAATCTCCCCGCCGCGGGAACGCTTCCCAAAGAGGGCGATACGTTTCAGCAGATCCGTCTTATCAACGAACCCATTTCCGATCAATGAAAGGAGCTGTTTTCATGCATACCTTTTTCCGACTCTGGTTTGACCGCGCCTCCGACATCGCCGCCGATTTCGACCTGACGGATATCTTCTTTCTGAAGATCGCGAGCTTCGCCGTCGGCTTCCTGCTCGGCCTCTCCAGCAAAAAGATCGCGAAATTTATCTGGCCGTTTATCCTCGGCGTCGCGCTGTTTTCCACCTTTAAGCTTCTCTATCCCCGCAGGGGCATGCTGCGCGATATGCTGACCGGCGATTATGAGGACAGCTTCCGCGAATTCGACATCGAGGACGTCCCGGATTTCGTATAAAAAAACGGATGCACAAGAGCACCCGTTTTCATCGGCCGCTGTGAAACTGTTCCAAAGGCAAACGCAGTTTTTTGTTCTTTGGCCGACAGGAACAGTTTGCGCAAGGGCCAAACGGCTATGCGAGGAAGTTTTCGCCATTTTTCTTCTATTATAAAAGGATTTCCCTTGCAAACCGGAGACGTCTGTGATATTATAGTAAAGCTATCTTTCTGTTCGGAGGTCAAAACATGTCTACGTTTGAAATAATCGGAAGTATTCTTCTTATCATTACCTGCATCCTGATCACGATCGCCATCCTGTTTCAGGGCAGCAAAAAGAGCGGCATCTCCGCGCTGGGCGGCCAAGACACCTATTTTAGCAAAGACGGCAACCGCTCCACGGAGGCCAAGCTGGTGCTCTACACGAAGATCCTCGCCGGAGTTTTCTTTGTGCTGACCATCGCCACCTACGCCGTTTCCATGTACGTTTAATTTTTAGACAAAAAGACGCCCGGGCTCTCTGAGTCCGGGCTTTTGCTTTTTAAGTGAAGATCCGGCCCCGCGCGGAGCCGGATCTTTTTTCATTTTTTCGGCTTCGCGGAGCCATGGCCCGGCGCTCCGGTCCTCCCTGCAGGTTTCCCGGACGGCTTTCCGGACGGGCGGGCGGACGATTCGCCTCCGTGAGCGGGTTTCCCGGCATGATGCTCGAATTTCTCCTGAGGGCGGGCGGAGGTTCCGGTTTCATGGGCCGGTTTCCCGGCATGATGCTCGAATTTCTCCGGCGGGCGGGCGGAGGTCCCGGTTTCATGGGCCGGTTTCCCGGCATGATGCTCGAATTTCTCCGGCGGGCGGGCGGACGCCTCGCCTCCGTGGGCAGGTTTCCCGGACGGGCGGGCAGACGCCTCGTCTCCATGAGCCGGTTTCCCGGCATGGTGCTCGAATTTCTCCGGCGGGCGGGCGGATGCTCCGGTTTCGTGAGCCGGTTTCCCGGACGGGTGCGTATGGCCCCGCTTCCCGGCGCTCTCCATCTCTTTTTGATGGGAGGCGGCCTCTCCCTTCTTGGCGATCGCGCGGAGGCCGATCAGTTCCTCCTTCGTCAGCTCCCTCCATTTGCCGATCGGGAGCATGCCGAGCTTCACCGCGCCGATCTCGGTGCGCTTGAGGCGAATGACCGTGAGCCCGACCGCCTCGCACATCTTGCGGATCTCCCGGTTTTTTCCCTCGCGGATGACAAACTGCAAAACCGAGCGCTCGGGTGTTTTTTCCAGCACCGTGACCTGCGCCGGAAGGGTCTTGCCCGTGTCGATCTCCACGCCCTCGCACAGCTCGATCAGGCTCTCTTCCCTCACCTCGCCCCGCACGGTCACGCGGTAGGTCTTTGTCACCTGACTGCGCGGATGCATGATCTCGTTGGCAAAATTTCCGTCGTTCGTAAAGAGCAGCAGGCCCTCGCTACTGCGGTCGAGGCGCCCGATCGGATAGACCCGCGCCGAGATGTCCTGCACGAGCTCCGTGACGCATTTCCTGCCCAGATCGTCCGACGTCGTCGTGACGAAGCCTCTGGGCTTGTTGAGCGCGATATACCAGAGCTTATCGCTCTGCGCGAGCGGGACGGCCTCCCCCTCCACCGCGATCAGATCGGCTCTGACGTCCACTTTCATGCCGATCTCGGCGGGCCGGCCGTTGACCGTCACCTTGCCGGCGGCGATCAGTTCCTCCGCCTTCCGGCGGGAGGTATATCCCGCGTCGGAAAGCGCCTTTTGTATCCTCGTATCCCTCATTTTTCATCCTCAAGCAATCGCTTTTATTTCATTTTTAGGTCCGCCCCGCGAAACCGGAAACGACCGCCGCCCGGCTTTTTTCCGGGCCTCGGCGCGCTCCCGCGCGGGGAGAGTCCTTATCTGTTTTTCTGAAGGCGGCCCTATCGCGGGACGCATGGCGGCTTCGGGGAACGCTCCCCCTTGGGCGTCCGCCGAGGCCCAAAATCAAAACATGGAGATGATCCGGCTCCGGACCCATTCCGGGAAACCCGGCTTTCCGACGACGGTGGCGGCGTCCTCCGCGGCATAGATCTCCGCGGCGGCGACCTCCCGCCCATCCAGCGAAAACACCGCCCGGCCGACCGTCTCGCCGGCCTCCACCGGCGCGAACAGAAACGGCTCGAGAAAGACGGCCGCCTCGATCCTTTGGAGTTCTCCCTCCATCAGGGCCGCGGTCACCGGCCTGACGGCGCACCGCACCGACGGGACCACCGACCCGGCGACGGGGACCCGAATCCCCCCGACAAAGCCGGAGAGCTCCTCCGCCCGCAGCAGGCCGAAGTATTCCTCATAGATCTCTTTGTGATAATTCCAGTCGTCGGAACAATGGAGCGTCACGCAGATCAGGGAGACGCCGTTTCTCTCCGCGGCGGAGACGAGGCAGCGGCCCGATTTTTTTGTGAAACCCGTCTTGACGCCGGTCGCGCCCTCCACCATCTTTAACAGGCGGTTGTGGTTCGCGAGCCAGCGGTCGTAGGGCGGATTCCCGTAGCGCACCCGCATCGAGCTCTGCGAGCAGATCGCGGCAAAGTCCGGATTTTTGAGCGCCTCCCGCGCGAGCAGCGCCATATCGTAGGCGGTGGAATAATGCTCCTCGTCGTCGAGGCCGGAGGGCGTGACGAAATGGGTATTCGTCATCCCGATCTCGGCCGCGCGCAGGTTCATACGCACGGAAAAGGCTTCCACCGAGCCCGCGATCCGGACCGCGGCGGCGTTGGCCGCGTCGTTCCCGGAGGCGAGCAGCATCCCGGCCGCCAAGACGCGCAAGGTCACCCGGTCTCCCGCCTCCAGCCCCATCGAGGAGCCTTCCACGCGGATCGCCCGGCTGTTGACCGTAAAATATTGGTCGAGGTCCTCCTCTTCCAGCGCAAGGAGGGCCGTCATGATCTTCGTGGTGCTGGCCATGGGCAGGATTATGTCCTTGCCCTGCTCAAAAAAGACCCGGCCGGTCGCCCCGTCGATGAGCACGGCGGCGCCGCAATCGGCAAAAGACACCGCGCAGAAACCGAGCACGGTCAGTAAAAACAGGAACCCCGCGGCCAGCTTTTTCAAACATACATCACCCGTGGAAAATTATGCTCCCGGGCGCCGTTTCATTCCGCGGGTTTGCGGGCTTCGCCGGACGGCGGAGGCGCTTACGCTGATCCTGCCATGTTTTCCGGTTTTATTTCGCGGGCTTTGCGGGTTCCATAGATTTTGCGCCGCGGTTTTTGCGGGCTTCGCCGGGCGGCGGAGGCGCTTACGCTGATCCTGCCATGTTTTCCGGTTTTATTTCGCGGGCTTTGCGGGTTTTGCGGGTTCCGCGGGCGCGGCTTTCTCCGGCGCGGCCTGCGCCGCCGCTTCCCCGGCGAGGGGCTCGGCGGCCTCGTCGGCCTTGCCGTCCGGTTTGTCCTTCTTCTTCACCAGAGAGGAGACCGTGTCGATCACGTCCGGCACGATGTTGGCGATCCGCTCCGGGATGTTGTTTTTATCCGCGATCTGGATCAGGCGGACGCTCTTATCCCGGATGACCAGAAACGCGATCGGATTGATGCTCACGCCGCCGCCGCTGCCGCCGCCAAACATGTCCTTTGGGCTGCTGGTCGGGAAATCGGAGCCGCCGGACGCGAATCCGAAGCTGACTTTGGAGACTGGGATGATGGTCGTGCCGTCCGGCGTGCAGATCGGGCTGCCGATGACGGAGTTGGAATCCACGAGGCCTTTTAGGTTGTCGAGGGATACGTTGAGAAGGCCTTCCACGTTCTTTTCGCTCATGTCTGTCTCTCCTTTATTGAAGTTTGTTCGTCCCGCCCCGGCGGGCTTTGCTTTTTCGCCCGTTGGATCCTCCGGAGCCGCTCACGCTCTTTTTTTCTGTCCGAAAGCCATTTCATCAAGAGGCCGAGCCCGATGCCCCCGCCGCCCAGAAGGGCCATAAGCGGCGTCAGACGGGCCTCCGCTTCGATATGAAAGGTCTCCGCCGCCGCCAGAAAATCCGGCCGCACCCGGAGCTCCGCTTTCTGAATCCGAATGAAATTCCGGGCCGTGGCAAGCGCCGCGCCGAGATACGCGCAGGCCCTGCCGTAACGGATCGCGCAGGCCGCGGCGTCCTCCCCGACGATCGTCCAGTCGACGCGCAGACGGCGGATGCGCAGGCTCCGGAAAATCAGCCGCAGACCGCCCCTGCACCGCGCGATATAGTCGATCGCGCCGTCGATGACCTCCTCCGCGCGAAGCTTCCGCCGTCTTTTTTCCGGCTTCGGCTCCACCTCCCGCGGCTTCTCCTTCGCCAGCTTCTTTTGCCTCTCCGGCGGCGGATAGAGCGGCACCGTCCAAAACAGCCACTTCCCGGAGATGATTAGATCCTCCTCGTACTTCGCCTTGACGCGGACCGGGGCCAAAAGCAGCGCGACGATCAGCGCCAGCAGGCCGCCCGCAATATACCAGCCCATCCCGTCACCTCCGGCAGGCTTTCGTTTTCCACATATTCTTCTTAAAGCAAAGATTGCCTTTATAAGTTTACCGCCGGGCGGACCGCAGTCCGGCTCCGCGGGGTTTCTCTAATGCGCACAAAAGGCAGTTCGGGCCGCTCAGCGATCGCCCGCCGCCCACGGCTTCCCCGGGACGTCAGAAATCCTCCGTTGCCTCCGAAAAGTCCTCATTTCCCTGATGCTCATCCATAAATAGGGACTGCTGCTCCTCCGGCGCATGATCGGCCGGCTTCTCCTCATTCCCGGATCCTCCGCCGACCGGAGGCAGATCCTCCAGCGAGCATAGGCCGAAGCAGCGCAAAAACACGGGTGTCGTCCGGTAGGCGATCGGCCGGCCCGGAAGCTCCAGCCTGTCCCCCTCCTCGATCAGCCCTTTGTCACAGAGCGTCGCGACGACCCCGGAGCAGTCCACGCCGCGCACCTGCTCGACGAACGCCCTCGTCACCGGCTGGTTGTAGGCGACGACCGCCAATACCTCCAGCGCGGCCTGAGAGAGCGGCACGCTGCGCTTGAGCTCCAACGCGCCGCGGATGTCCGGCGCGTATTCCCTGCGGGAGCAAAACTGCCAGCAGTCCTCCATGCGCAATAGCTCAACGGCGCCGCCGTTTTTTTCGTATTTCGCGGCGAGGCTCTCCAAAACGGAAATCACCGCGTCCTCCTCGATCTCCAGAGCCGCCGCGACGCGTCTCTGCGGAAGAGGCTCCCCGCTTGCAAAAAGGATGGCTTCCGCCCGGTTTTCATACTGTTCCAGCAGCAAGTTTCTCTTCCTCTTTCCTGTTTTCTTTGTTCCTGCCGCCCATCGTCACGGTGGAGCAGTCGTCGCTGATGATCACCCGGCCGTTTTTGGAGAGCTCCAGCACCGCCAGAAACATCGCGATGCGCTCGGATTTATCGCCGTTAAAAAACAGCTCTTTCAGCTTCATGACGCTGTGGCGATAAAGGCGGTGCAGCAGGATGATGGCGCGGGAGGCGATGGAGACAACCCGTCTTTTTACGATCGGGCTAAAGAGCTCCGGCGGCGGCGGAAGCTTGCGCATCTGCCTGCCCAGCGCGGAGAGATAGGCCCGCGCGAGGTCCTCCTTCGGATGGAGCCGCGTATAGGTCATGTCGATCTCGATCGGTTCCGGCGCGCGGCAAAAAATCTCGCCGCCGTGGTACATGCCTTTAAAGACCAGCGCCGCCTCCTTGCAGGCCGCGTATTCGATCAGCTCGCCCTGAAGCTCCTGCCTGAGCTTCTCGCCCTCGTTTTCGTATTTCGGCAGCAGCATGGCGGTCTTGATGTAGACGAGCCGCGCGGCCGTCTCGAGAAACTCGGAGGCGTCCTCCAGATCGTTTAAACCCTCGACGCCGCCGATGCTCTCGAGATACTGCCCGAGCAGCTCCGAGATGTTGATGTCGTAGACATTGAGCTTATGCTTGGAAATTAAAAAAAGCAGGAGGTCCAGCGGGCCTTCGAACGCCTCCAGCTTATATTGGAGCTTTTCGGGCAAAATGGTCCCTCCCGTTTTAAAAATCGAAGGCGAGGCGTCCGGCGGCGTTTCAAGCGCCGAGGGAGACCGCGGTGAGCAGCCAGTTCACCGGCGTGGTCAGGAAGTCGAGCCCATTAAAAACGGCGTCCTGTAAATAATTCAGGGGCCTGTTGAGCACGCCGGTCCAGAGCAGCGCCAGCAGCGCGAAGAAGATGATGTTTTCATACCGCATGATCCGGAAATACATGTCCCGCGGCAGGAAATAGGTCGCCACGCGGGAGCCGTCGAGCGGCGGGACCGGCAGCAGGTTGAAAACCGCGAGGCCCACGTTGATCAGGATCATATAATATAAAATCATCTGCAGCGTGTCCACGACGGGAACGGAGTCCCTGTAAAGCGTCGGGAGATACAGCAGTTTATAAAGGATCATCAGAAGAAAGGCCATGGCGACGTTGGAGAGCGGCCCCGCCAGCGCGGAGAGCATCATGCCCCTCTTGGGATTTTTAAAATAGAAGGGGTTGATCGGAACCGGTTTCGCCCACCCGAAGCCGAAGAGCAAGAGCGCCGTGGTCCCGACCGGGTCAAAATGGGCGAGCGGGTTCAGCGTGAGCCGGCCCTCCCGCTCGGCGGTGTGGTCCCCCAGCAGGAGCGCCACGTAGCCGTGGGCGCATTCGTGCACCGGCAGCGCGGTAAAGACCACGATCGCGCGGATCAGCAGGAGCCAGAGCGCGGCGTGGAGCCCGGAAGAAAAAAGCGACATGCAACCTCTCCTTATGCGCAGAATTACTTATTATTTATTATAGAAGAAATTACCGCACTTTACAAGACGAATTCCTTCCGCAATCAGAATCTTGACCGATTTTTCCGGTTTTGCAGCTTTCTTTAAAAAATATATTATTATAAGGGCAAATCCGCAATTTTTTTTCGGCAACCACTTGCATTTATATTTGATATTTGATAAAATAACGCTGTTGACTGTCTCTATGTAAAAGGAGGTGCCACTATGGCAAAATGTGATTTCTGCGGAAAAGGCGTTACCTTCGGCATCAAGGTTTCCCATTCCCACAGACGCTCCAACCGTGAATGGAAGCCCAATGTCCGCCGCGTCAAAGCCATCGTCAACGGGGTTCCCTGCCACGTCTACGCCTGCACGCGCTGCATGCGTTCCGGCAAGGTCGTCCGCGCGGCCGAATAAAAGGCCCTGCAAAACAGAATGCCAGCCTCCGTCTCAAACCGGAGGTTTTTTCTTTTTTCGGAGGAAAAAGCGCGCGCGGCGATCCCGCGGGGCCAAAAGAGGCCATGGAATCGCCGGCGGCAAAAAAACGCACACGCGGGGCCCATGGCGCCGATCTCTTCATCCAAGCGGGGCAAAGAGGCGCGCGGTGGTCCCGCGGGAGAAGTTTCGCAATAAAAAGAGGCGCGGCCCGCGGGGGCCGCGCCTCTTTTTATGATTTTTTCAGTTTCCGGAAAAGGAATCCCGCTCCCGCTTCGCGATCTCCTCCACCGGGAGCTCGGCCTCCCGCAGGATCTCCCGGATCCGGCGGCAGCTGAACACGACGACCAGCAGCGGGAAAATCCCGTAGAGCAAAAACGTGGGCATCAGGCCGCCGCGGTCCGCCTGCGGCACGGAGCGGTACATCCCCGCGCCGAGCCAGACAAAAAACAGGCATACCGCCAGCATCAGGGCGAGCGTCGCCAAAAGCTGTTTTCTTTTATGAGTCAGCCGTTTTATGTCTCTTACTCTTTCTTATTGTTTTTGGGCGGCACCGGGAAGAAATTCTCCTTGCCATGGCGGAACCGGGCGATATTCTCCCGGTGGGCGTAGAAGGTCAGCAGCGTGATGACGAGGGCGCTCGCCGTATCCGGCAGCACGGCGGTCAGGAGATCCGCCCCCTGTAACATGAGCACCAGAAAGGTCAGCACCGGATAGATGGCCGACCCGGTCAGGGAGACCGCCGATACGATGCGCACGATGAAGACGATCGGGACAAGGCCGACGAGCAGCGTCCCGAACACCATCCAGTTGAGAAACAGCATGGCGCCGAAGGCGGTCGCCACGCCCTTCCCGCCGTGAAACCCGAAGAAGATCGGGAAAATGTGCCCCAGCACGACGAAGATCCCCGCCAGATACCCGAGATCCATGGCGAATCCCATCCGCGCGAAGATGACCCTCGCAAGAAACACCGCGAGGGAACCCTTGAGAAAGTCTCCGGCAAAGGTGATGGCCGCGAGCTTTTTCCCATAGGTGCGGAGCATGTTGGTCATGCCGGCGCTGCCGCTGCCAAATTCGCGGATATCCGGCACTCGGAAGAGTCTTGATACGATGATCGCCATGTTGCAGCTGCCCAGCAGGTAAGAGAGCGCCGCCGTGCAGAAGGCGGCCAGCAGGAAGGAAGTCCAATTATCCATAGCATCACCCGGCAAAGGCTCAGCCTTTGTCCTTTCCCCTTTCCCGAACCAAGATGCGGATCGGCGTCCCGGTCAGGCCGAACGTCTCGCGGATCTGGTTCTCGATATAGCGCTGATACGAAAAATGAAACAGGTCGGCGCGGTTGCAGAAAATCACGAAAGTCGGCGGTTTGACGGAGGCCTCCGTCATATAATATAACTTTAGGTGTTTGCCCTTGTCGGACGGCGGCTGCACCTTCGCGGTGGCGTAGGCGAGCATGTCGTTGAGCATGCCCGTCGTGATGCGGCGGCCGTTTTGCTCGTAGGTGGCGAGAATCGCCTCAAACAGCTTGTCGAGGCGCTGGCCGGTCAGCGCCGAGATGTAGACGATCGGCGCGTAGGTCATAAAGCTGAGGCCGATCTGCAGGTCTTTTGTAAACTCGTTCATGGTGCTGCCGGTTTTTTCGATGGCGTCCCATTTGTTGACGGCGATCACGCAGGCCTTGCCCTGCTCGTGGCAGTACCCGGCCACCTTGGAATCCTGCTCGGTGAAGCCCTCGGTCGCGTCGATCACGATCACGCAGACGTCCGACCGATCCACGGCCATGTAGGCGCGCAGCACGCTGTATTTTTCGATGCTGTCCTCCACCCGGCTCTTGCGGCGGATGCCCGCCGTGTCGATCAGCAGGAATTTGCCGTAGTCGTTTTCGACCTCGGTGTCGGCGGCGTCCCGCGTCGTGCCGGCCTCGTCGGCGACGATCATGCGCTCCTCCCCGGCGATCCGGTTGACGAGGCTGCTCTTGCCGACGTTCGGCTTGCCGAGGATGGCCACCTTGACGACGCCCTCCTCTTCCTCCTCCTCCCGGTCGAAATCGAGAAACTGGAAGCACGCGTCCAGCAGGTCGCCGGTGCCGTGGCCGTGCACGGAGGATACCGCGACCGGATCGCCGAAGCCGAGGTTGTAAAATTCGTAGTATTCGGCGGGCGGCGCGCCGATCCTGTCGCATTTGTTGACGCAGCAGACCACGGGTTTGCCGCTCTTTCGCAGCATCGAGGCGATCTCCTCGTCGTTTGCGGTGACGCCGGCCGAAAGCTCGGTCACCAGAATGATCACATCGGCGCTCGCGATGGCGACATTGGCCTGATCGCGCATCTTGGAGAGCATATCGTCGCCGGTGTTCGGCTCGATGCCGCCGGTGTCCACCAGCATGACCGTGTGGCCGAGCCATTCGCACTCGGCGTAGATGCGGTCCCTCGTCACGCCGGGGGTGTCCTCGACGATCGCAAGGCGGCGGCCGGTCAGCTTGTTAAATAACGTGGATTTGCCGACGTTCGGCCGCCCCACGATGGCGATGATCGGTTTTGACATAGCGTCCTCCGGTTTTTGTTTAATGAACTTCCTCGTAAACGACTTCGCAGCGGCTCTCCTCTTCCTCGCCCAGCATGGCGCAGAGCAGCGAGTAGCCGTCGTTTTTTACCATGAGCACCGGGACGCCGAGCTCATGCTCAAGCTCCTCCGGCGTCTTGTCGTCCAGAAAGCGGTCGCGCTCATAGCGCAGGGTCGATTCGCAGACGAGCAGCTCCTCGCCCAGATCTTTTTCTTTCATAGCCTCGGCGATGTCCCCGCCGGTCAAAAGCCCGGTGACGGTGACGGTTTCGCCGAAGAAGCGGTTCTCCACCGCCGTGACCTCGACCCGGAGCCCCGGGAACTTCTCCTCCGCGAGCGCCGCAAGCTCCCCCAGCAGGCCCTCCGCGGCCTTTCCGGTCGCGACGGACGCTTTTCTGTGGATCTCCCCCGGCCCATGGGCGTTAAGCGCCTCCAAAAACTCGCGTTTGAGCAGCGCCGAGAGGCCGACGCCGTTTTCGAGCTGGGTGAATTCGCCGTAATAGACGTCGTCCGGCATCGGGCGGCCCGCCTTGATGAAAAACTCGTCCGCCGGGTAGGCGATCCGCTCCCCGTGCAGGGCGAGCTGCTCTTTCTGAAACGCCTCGATCAGGTCGATCGTCTCGGCCGCCCGCTCCTTGGTGTAGGGGTCGATGTGCGGCAGGCGCTCGCGGTATTTGGTCAGGCCCACCGGCACGCAGGCGATGCTCTCCACCGCCGGCCACATGCCGCAAAGGTCGCGCAGGGTGCGCGTAAGCTCCTCGCCGTCGTTGACGCCCGGGCAGAGGACCACCTGCGTGTGCAGCGCGATCCCGGCCTCGGCGAGCTCCTTTAAATATTGCAAGGAGGACGCGGCGCGGGGATTTTTCATCATCGCGACGCGGAGTTCCGGGTTTGTGGTGTGGACGGAGACGTTGACCGGCGAGAGGTGCATCGCGATGATGCGGCGGATGTCCTCCTCGCCGACGTTCGTGAGCGTGATGTAGTTGCCGAACAGGAAATCCAGCCGGGAATCGTCGTCCTTAAAATACAAACTCTCGCGCATGCCCGGCGGCATCTGGTCGATGAAGCAGAAAATGCACTTATTTTTGCAGCAGCGCTCCTCGTCCATCAGATAGGAGGAGAATTCGAGCCCGATCTCGGCGTATTCCCCTTTCCGGATGCGGACGGTGCGCGCCCGGCCCTCCGGGTCCTCGATAACCAAGGAGACGAGGCGGTTCACCAGATAAAACCGGTAATCCAGCACGTCGTTGACCGCGCTGCCGTTGATCGAGACGAGCGTCTCGCCCGGCAAAATCCCGGCGCGCTGTGCATGGGACCGCGCCGCAATGGAAGAGATGACGACCGGCAAGCTCCCGCCCCCTTTTTATAAAAATAGAATATGGATTCCGCCGCGGGAAATGCGCTTTGGCGGTAAAATCGCCGCCGCGCAGGTCGGCCGCGGCGAACGCGGGTAAAATCCGTCCGGCGACGAAAGCTTATCGAATGGCACGCGCTCCTGCGTATGTCCGGAAAACGCCGCGCGCCCCCGGCTACTCCACGGAAAATTCCCAGACGATCTTGCGCTCGTACCAGCCGTCCGGCGAGAGCAGCGCGGACGGGAATTCGGGCCGGTGCGGGGAATCCGGGAAAAACTGCGGCTCTAAGCACAGGCCCGAATGCGGCCCGTAGACCGCGCCGTCTTTGCCCCTCTGTCCCTGTGGGATATGCCAGCCGGAGTAGAGCTGAAGGCCGGGCAGGTCCGTCCGGAGGCGGAGCAGGCGGCCGGAGGTCTCTTCAAAGAGCTCGGCGGCCGGGCCTTCTTTATTTAACACAAAGTTGTTGTCGTAATCGGATTCGACCGGGCGCGCCTCGCGGAAATCGAGCGCCGTCCCTTCGACCGGCAGGATCTCGCCGGTGGGGATGCCCTCCCCGTCGGCCGGCGTGTAAAAATCCGCGCCCAGACGCAGGCGGTGGCCCAGCGCCGTCCCTTTTCCCGCGAGGTTAAAATACGCGTGATTCGTCAGGCTGACGAAGGTGGGCGCGTTCGCCGTCGCGGAATAGCCGATCTCGAAATTGCCGTCGTCGTTGAAGCCGAAGCGCACCGTGACGTAAGTTTCGCCCGGGAAGCCGTCCTCCCGGTCCGGGGAGACGTAGCTCAGGTAGAGCCAGTCCGGCGTTTCGGTGGCCCGCCAGAGCTTCGTGTGGAAGCCCGAGCCGCCGTGGAGCGTATTTTTGCCCTCGTTTGCGGTCAGGCGGTAGGTGTGGTCCTCAATCCGGATCCGCGCGCCCTTGATCCGGTTGGCGTAGCGGCCGATCGTCGCGCCGAAAAAGCAGCCGTTCGCGAGATATTCCTCGGGCGTGTCGTAGCCGAGGACGATATCCGCCGGGACGCCGTTCCGATCCGGGACAAAGAGCGACCGCACGGTGCCGCCGAGGTCGGAGATCGCCGCGCGGACGCCGGCGCCGCCCTCGAGCGTGTAGAGGTGGACGTCCCCCTCCGGCAGGGTTCCCCAAAGGCGTTTCTCAAGTTTCATGGCGCGTCTTCCTTTTTTTGAAATTATAGAAACTATACCATGCGCGGAAAAAAACTGCAAGGACGGAAAAACGAAAAAAAGCCGCGACAGGCAGTTTGCCCACCGTGGCTTTTCCTGAAAGCAACTTCGATCGGAGGTCAGGCCTCTTCTTCGACTTTGACGATCTCCTTGCCTTTGTAGTATCCGCAACTTTTGCAGACCACATGCGGGAGCTTCAGCTCGCCGCACTGCGGGCATTTGCAAAAGCCCGGAACGGCAATTTTCCAAACGTTGGAGCGTCTTTTATTCTTTCTTGCTTTAGAAACCTTTCTCTTCGGTACCGCCATGAAGAGCACCTCCTTAACTCATGATCCTCAGCTGTCAAGCAGCTCTTTTAACTTTGCGAGACGCGGGTCAGCCTGTTCCTTTCGGCATCCGCACTCCGTCTCATTGAGATCGGCGCCGCAAATCGGGCAAAGCCCTTTGCAGTCCTCTTTGCACAGAAGACGGAAAGGAAGCTCGAGCGTGACATCCGTCATAACGAGCTCGTCCAGATTGAGCATTCCGTCCGGAACCACAAGAAACTCGTCGTTCTCGTCGCTGCCGGAAAGTTCCCTCACCAGCAGGTGCTCAAAGGCATAGCTCACCCGTTTTTCCGTTCTCCTGCGGCAGCGGTCGCACGCGTAATCCAGACGGATGTCCGCCGAATATCGGAGCGACACGATGCCGGCCCGGTTCCGCAGGGAACCGCTGATCCGCACGGGAGCGCCGAAGACGCTTTGTCCCCAGATCTCCACATCGGAAAGACTGATCTCCCCCTCGACCGGAACGGTCAGGTCGGGCGCCTCAAACAGATTTTTAATATCAATCAGCATACCAATCCCTCGCAACGCCACGGAGAATATTATATAGATATCGCTTGGGTTTGTCAAGCGATTTTTCTCCCGCCGGGAGGGCGGAAACGCCGCGGCACAGTGTTTTAATTTTAACAGAAACAAAGAAAAAATACAAACCCTTTCGACCGGACTCCCCAAAGCCCTTCTTTCTTTGCCGGGAGGCCCCGGCTTTATGTATTGAGGAAATAGCCGCTCGCGGCCATGGAGACGTAATCGTCGTTGGCGACGATGATGTGGTCGATCAGGTCGACCCCGACCTCTTTGAGCGATTTGCGGAGCTGGACGGTCAGATCGATGTCCTCCTGCGACGGGACGGCGTATCCCTGCGGATGGTTGTGCGCAAGGACGGCACGGGTGGCCTTTGTGCGGATCACGGTTTCGATCACCGCGCGCTTGGTGACGTTCACCCTGCCGATGTCCCCCTCGGCGAGCCGGTCGCAGGAGAGGATGCGGCCTTTGTTGTCGATGGAGACGAGCAGGAGCAGTTCGTTCTTGCGGCCGACAAACCGTGGCAAAAGATATTTTCCGACGTCGGAGATGCCGCTGACCAAGCTGTCCGTCGCGTTTTTCGATTCCAGATAGCGTCGCGCGGCTTGCGGGATTAAATTGAGCAGGATCGCGGTGTTTTCCCCCACACCCTTCACTTGGATCAGTTCCTCCACCGGTGCGTCCAATACCGCATCCAAACTCCCGAACTGATCCAAGAGACGATGCGCGATCGGGTTGGTATCTGCGCGCGGGTTGGAGTAAAACAGCAGCAGCTCCAAGACTTGATGCGGCTCAAAGCCGTCCAGCCCTTCGCTGCAATAACGGCTCCGAAGGCGCTGCCTGTGGCCATCGTGTTCGCTCAACATGAATGTAACTCCTCTCGGTTTTTATTGCGTATCCCCCTGCAATGTATTATACTAAATTCGAATAAAAATGAAAGCCCGTGACGATATAAAAAGTTTTACGATCTCCGAAAACGACGCGGGGCAGCGCCTCGATAAATTTCTGACGAAGAGCGTCCCGAAGCTCCCCAAATCCCTGCTCTACAAATATATCCGCATCAAGCGCATCAAGCGAAACGGCGGGCGCTGCGACATCGCCGACCGTCTGGAAACCGGCGATCTGATCGAGTGCTACGTCTCCGACGAGTTTTTTGAGGAGGAGGCGAGCAAGCCGGCCTTTCTCTACGCGCCCTCCGCGGTGGATGTGCTCTACGAGGACCAAAACGTCCTGCTGGTCAACAAGCCCGCGGGCCTGCTCGTCCACGAGGGGGACGAGTGGTCCGCCGACACGCTGATCCTGCGCATTCAGCATTATCTTTATAAAAAAGGCGAATACGACCCGGAAAACGAAAATTCCTTCGTGCCCGCGCTGTGCAACCGGATCGACCGCAACACCTGCGGGATCGTGATCGCCGCGAAGAACGCCGCCGCCCTGCGCTGCCTCAACGACCGCATCAAGGAGCGCGCCGTCGAGAAAAAATATCTCTGCGTCGTCGACGGCGCGCCGCCCAAGCGCTCCGGCACCATCGAGAGCTTCCTCCAAAAGGATGAGAAGACCAACACGGTCGAGGTCTTTAAAAACCCCGTCCCGGGCGGCAGGACCGCCGTGACAAAATACTATGTGATCGAATCCAAAAAGGGCATGAGCCTCGTGGAGGCGGAGCTCCTGACCGGCCGCACACACCAGATCCGCGCCCAGCTCGCCTCCATCGGCTGCCCGCTCGTCGGCGATACGAAATACGGCCGGGCGAAGGACGGCAGGGGCTTCACTTGGCAGGCGCTCTGCTCCTACAAAGTCACGTTCCATTTCGGCGGAGAGGGCCCGCTCGCGTATCTCGACGGCCGGATGTTTCAGGTAAACGACGCTTGGTTTTTAAAGGAGCTCGGCTTCGCGATGCCGAAAAAATAGCGCGCCGGCGCGGTTTCCTTTTGTTCTCGGCGGGAAAATCCCGCCAAACGGCCCCTTCTCCGGGAGTGCAAGTCCGGGGCGGCGGGCCGTCTTGAAACAGTGGTTCAACGGTCGGGCGGCGGATGAAAATTCCCCTTCGGCGGCGGCTCCCCGTCCGGCGGTTTCCGCGCCGGGGGCATGGACCGGGGCGGCGGGCCGTCTCGCATCCATGTTTCTCTGTCGCCTTATCCGATAAAAAAGCGGCGGTTCCTCAGTGGGGAGCCGCCTTTTTTATTCCATCGCCTTCAGCACGGTCTCCAGCGACTCGATCGCGACGTCGTTTTCGGCGCGGTTTCCGGCGAAGACGCACAGGTGCCCGCCGTCCCGCCGCACGGTGACGCCAAGCTCCTCGAGCCGCGCCGCGGCACTTTCCGCGTCGCCGACCTCAAAGAACACGCAGTCCGCCCTCGCGCGGTAGAGCCGCTTCAGCGCGCGGTAACTCACCGCCAGCTTTTTAATCCGGAGATAGAGGCTCTCCCGGCTATCCGCGAGCTTTCTTTCCGCCGTCTTGAGCACGGCCGGGTGCTTAAATATGATCTCCGCGGCGGCCTGATCGGGCGCGGAGACGCCGCCGGCGAACTCCGGCAGATCCGCGCCGACCGCATAGACCGGGTCCCCGCCGAACCGGAGCCTTTTGAGCACAATCAGATTTGGCAAGACCCCGGCGTCCTTGAGCACGGACTCCTTCGGCTCGGCCATGTGGCTCTCGTCGACGAGCACCGGGCATTTTGCCATGGAGGCAAGCCGCCTTACCTCGCCCGCGGAGAGCTCCAAAGACGCCGGGCAGGCCGGGTTCGTGAGGAAAATCACGGCCCCCGGCTCCCCCTCCGCCGCGGAAAGCAGCGCGCCGGGGTCGATCTTCATGTCCTTTGTGCGCGGGACGGCGGTCAGCCTGTTTTCGGGAAAGGCGGCGCGAAACGCGTCGGCCGAGCAGTCGTATTCCGGGACGACCGCCGCCGCGTCCGCCGGGAGGATCCCGCGCAGGGCCGTCTCGTAGTCCGTCCCGGCGCGCACAAACTCCGGCCTCACCCCATAGACCGCCGCAAAGCCGCCGCAGACGGCCTTCGCCGCGGGATCGCCGGGTTTTCCGGCGCTTTCCCCGCGCGCGACGCCGATCAGGCGGCTGAAACTCCCCTCAATATCAAAGAAAAAGGTGCTTCCATCCAAATAAAACATCAGGACCTCCCCATCTTTTAAACGGTTTTCCCCGCGCCGCCTTCCCATCCGGGCCCGGCGCCGGAAATCAGTTCGCCTGCATCTCAAACAGGTTCATCTGCGTCGTCCGCGGCAGGCCCTTGAGCACGCCGGCCTCCCGCAGGGTGTCCATCACGCCGCTGCCGACCGACGCGCGCGCCATGACGTCGTCCTCGGAGAGATAGGGCCCCTTCGCGCCGGCCTCCTGCAAACTCCTCGCCGCGTTTTCGCCGAGCCCCTTGAGCGCGGTGAACGGCAGGCGCAGCTTTCCATCCTCCGGCACATATTTGGCCGCGTCCGACCGGTAGAGGTCGACCGGCAGGCACTCGATGCCGCGCGCCAGCATCTCGTTGATGATCTGGAGTGTGGTCAGGGAGTCCACCTCCTTCGCCGTGGGGTTCGGAAGGGCCTCGAGTTCCTTGATTTTTCGCTCCACGGCGGGCTTTCCGGCGATCGCGGCCTCCGCGTCGAAGTCCCCGCCTCGCACCGTAAAGAACGCCGCGTAGAATTCCAGCGGATAATAGACCTTAAAATACGCGGTGCGGATCGCGCCGATGTCGTAGGCCACGGCGTGCGCCTTCGGGAACATGTATTTGATTTTCAGGCAGGAGTCCAGATACCACTGCGGCACGCCGTGCTCCCGCATCGCCTGCTTGTATTCGTCGGTCAGCAGCTTCGAGGCCTTGCCCTTACGGGTGATCTCCATGATTTTGAAGGCCATCGAGGGCTCGAGCCCGTGGTGGATCAGCGTCGTCATGATGCTGTCGCGGGTGCCGATGACGTCGGAGATCGTGCAGGTGCCGCTTTTGATGAGATCCTGCGCGTTGCCGAGCCAGACGTCGGTGCCGTGGGAGAGGCCCGCGATCTGGATGAGATCCGCGAAGTTTTTCGGCTTCGCGTCCATCAGCATCTGCCGCACAAACGGCGTGCCCATCTCCGGCAGCGCGAAGGTGCCGGTCTTGCTGCCGATCTCCTCCGGCGTGACGCCCAGCGCCTCCGGGGACTGCAGGAGGCTGTAAACCTTTTCGTCGCTCATCGGCACGTCGAGCACGCGCACGCCGGTCAGGTCCTCCAAGTGCTTGTAGAGGGTCGGGACCTCGTGTCCGAGCTCGTCGAGCTTCAAAATCGTGTCGTGCAGCGAGTGGAAATCGAAATGCGTCGTCAGCACCGCGGCGTCCGGATCGTCGGCCGGGTGCTGGATCGGGCAGAAGTCGGTGACGTCGCGGTCCGCCGGGATGACGACCATGCCGCCCGGGTGCTGGCCGGTCGTGCGCTTGACGCCGATGCAGCCGCCCGCGAGCCGCGCCTCCTCCGCCTTATGTAAGATGACGCCGCGTTCCTCGCAGTATTTTTTCACATATCCGTAGGCGGTCTTTTCGGCGATCGTGCCGATGGTGCCCGCCTTAAAAACGTGGGATTTTCCGAACAGCTCCTCCGTGTAGCGGTGGGCCCGGGTCTGATATTCGCTCGAGAAGTTGAGGTCGATGTCCGGCTCCTTGTCGCCGTGAAAGCCGAGGAACGTCTCAAACGGGATCTCGTGGCCGTCGCGGCGATATTCCGCGCCGCAGACCGGGCAGTTCTTCGGCGGCAGGTCAAAGCCGGAGCCCACGGAGCCGTCCTCGATGAATTCGCTGTGCCGGCATTTCGGGCAGACATAGTGCGGCGGCAGCGGGTTCACCTCCGAGATGCCGCTCATGGAGGCGACGAACGACGAGCCGACCGAGCCCCTCGAGCCGACGAGGTAGCCGTCGCTCTCGCTCTTGGAGACGAGCTTCTGCGCGATCACGTAGAGCACCGCGTACCCGTGCTTGATAATAGAAGTAAGCTCCCGCTCGAGGCGGTCCGCGACC
>ERZ795044.1202-NODE-1202-length-23516-cov-5.286646_pt1 | contig 23516 bp, 23 predicted proteins | sample MGYA00375128_ERZ795044 | MGnify/ENA primary metagenome ERZ795044 (study PRJEB30173, sample SAMN05720213) | anaerobic digester metagenome | isolation source: active sludge of municipal wastewater-treating anaerobic digesters | place: USA | collected 2014-12-22 ... | reverse complement strand
CGTATTTAGTTTCATCAATATACTGACCTTTCTCCATTATTAAACTCTTTTCATCATTTTTTACAGAGATTCTCGCAGCTATTAGTATCGGCTTACCATCTTGTAACTGTTCTTTAATCTCTTGATACACCCTTGGAAACACTATTACATCATTCGTTCCTGATTTATCCTCAATACTTAGAAATGCCATTACTTCTCCTTTCTTTGTAGTTATCTTTCTTACCTTGTTTACCATAACACCAAGTATTACTAACTGATTATTCTTCATCTCTAGCGCATCCTTAATAGGTTTAACTCTCTTTGATTCAAAGAATGTTTGTAAGTTATCTAATGGATGACTTGAGAAATATATACCAAGCAAATCTTTCTCCCATTGTAATATCTGATACTTAGGTGTCTTTTCTATACTTGGTAACTCTGTTGCTTTAATGTCACTACCCATATCTAAAGAGTTCTCACCAAGAGAGAAGATATCTATTTGACCAATACTTCTAGAAGAACTACTTCTCTTCTCTTTCTCAAATATAGAGGGAAGGACTGTAAGTAGTGAATTCCTTTCTCCAAATTCATCCATAGCTCCAGACATAATGAGGTATTCAATTACTCTCTTTTGTATACCTCTTCTATACATTCTATTTACAAAATCATCTAAATTCTTGTATATACCGTTTTCTTTTCTTTCATCTACGATAGACCTAACAATATCACTTCCAATATTTTTAATACCTCCTAAACCAAATCTAATTGCACTATCACCTTCAATAGAAAAATAAAACTTACTTTTATTAATAGTTGGTGGTAATACCTCTATACCTAATCTTTCACATTCATTTAAATCTTTAATTACTCTATCGAAATTATCTAAATCTCCTTCAAGTAGTGCGGCCATAAACTCTAATGGGTAATGTGCTTTAAGATATGCGGTCCAATAAGCAATAGTTGCATACGATGCACTATGTGCTTTATTAAACCCGTAGTTAGCAAATTGAATAAGTTTGTTCCATAATCTTTCTGTTTCTTTAACATCAAAACCATTCTTCTTAGCACCTTCTAAAAACTTCGGCTTCTCTTTATCCATAATCTCCATCTTCTTTTTACCCATAGCTCTTCTTAAAAGATCTGCAGCACCAAGTGTATAGCCAGCTACAACCTGAGCAATTTTCATTACCTGTTCCTGATATGTGATTACTCCATAGGTAATTGAGAGTACTGGTTCAAGCTCTGGAAATATGTAATCAGGTTCCTGTTTACCGTTTTTAACAGCAACATACTCAGAGATATACTGCATAGGACCTGGTCTATATGCAGCTAGTAGATAACAGATATCTTCTTGGGAGTGGGGCTTTAGTTCTTTAATTGATCTTCTCATACCTTCACTTTCCATCTGGAATACACCTACAGTATGGCCACTTTGAATTACCTCAAATGTCTCCTTGTCATTAGGGTCTAATTTCTGTAAATCTATATCAACCCCCTTATTAACTTTTATTTTTGTTACTGCTTCCCCTATTACATTAAGATTCCTTAAACCTAGAAAATCAAATTTCATTAAACCAACATACTCAATATCACTCATCTCAAACTGAGTCATACCTATACCTCCACCATGGGCATCCCTTTGAATTGGACAGTAATTTACCACAGGATCTGGTGTAACTATCATCCCACAAGCATGAGTGGATACCCCTCTACATATACCTGATACCTTTCTAACAATATTTGCTAATCTCTTAGTTGTTTCGGATGATTCAATAATTTCATTAAACTCTGGATTATGTTCAATCATATAGTCAATATCTCTCGATTTCCCAAAGAGTATCTCGACCATCTTCGCTAACTTATCAGTAGTAGATAGTTCAATACCTAAAACTCTTCCAACATCTTTTATGGCTTGCCTAGTTTGTAATTTACTAAATGTCCCTATCTGTTTAACATTTTCTATACCGTATTTATCAATAGTGTATTTAATTAACTCGTCCCTTCTTTGATCAGCGATATCTATATCAAAATCAGGAGGAGAATCTCTCTCTGGGTTTAAGAATCTCTCAAAGTACAGCTCCCATCCAACTGGCTCTATACTTGTAATATCTACACAGTATGCAACAACAGAACCACACCCAGAGCCCCTCATACCTACAACGATACTGTTTTTCTTACAAAACAGTACAAAATCTCTAACAACCAAAAAGTAATCGTTATACATTTTTGAATTAATTATCTCTAATTCATAATTAATCCTCTCCTTCAATTCTTTTGATACCTTCCCATACTTTAATTTAGCACCTTCAAAAGTTAATTTTTTTAAATAGCTTTCAGAGATCTCATCATCAGGAAGATCTAAAAAATGTGGTTCTACCCTACTAAATGTAATATCAAAATCCTCAATATCCTTAACTATTCTTTCTGTATTCTCAATTGCCTCGGGTAAATCTGAAAAAAGTTTCTCCATCTCCTCTGATGTTTTAACATAGAACTCATTTGTAGGCATTCTTCTTCTTTGGGGATCATCCCAGAGCTTCCCATCATTAATGCACCACAAGATCTCCTGTATATCTGCATCCTCTTTATTTAAATAGTGAGAATCACATGTAGCCACCAATGGTAGTTTTAATTCCTTAGATATCTTAATCAATCCCTCGTTAACAATCTCTTGCTCTTCCATTCCATTTCTTTGAATTTCAATATAGAAGTTGTCTTTAAAAAGCTCAGAGTAACTCTTAGCAATGTCAAATGCTTTGTTATAGTTGCCTTCTAAAAGAGGTGTAGATATAGGGCCTGCTAAACATGCAGAGAGAGCTATTAGGCCCTCAGTATATTTAGAAAGTGTTTCTATATCTATTCTAGGTCTGTAGTAGAAACCCTCCATATGAGCTATTGATACAATCTTTACAAGATTCCTATACCCTATTTGATTCTTAGCAAGTAATACTAGGTGAAAATATTTATTATCAATTCCAAAATCCTTCTGATCCATTCTCCTTGGTGCAATATATATCTCACATCCCAATATAGGTTTAAGACCGGCCTCCTTCATACCGTTTTTAAACTTTAAAGCACCATACATACTCCCATGGTCAGTAATTGCACAAGCATTCATTCCACTATCCTGAAGTTTTTGTATTAATTGAGGTAACCTAATTGTAGCGTCCAACAGAGAATACTCTGTATGCAGATGCAAATGTGTAAACATAAATTCAATAGCTCATCTAGTTCTGATATACTAGATTATTATGGATGGCATATACTTTTCAAGTATGAAGAAAAAAGTAGGTCCTAGAAAGAGTTTTTTAAATTCTAATATATTTAGAATCTCTCTATTCTTACTAATATCTTTAATATATTTTCTATTTATTTCTTCAATTATTGAAAATTTTGTTTCAAACATCGCATTAAACAGTATTAGAGAAAGTAAGATAGTGACTCTTAATTACCTAACCCCTATTTACGCTCAAAAGATATATACCAATGAGTATACAATAAATACATTAGTTGATTCAGATATTACAAAAGGAAGTATAAGTAAAACAGATATTAAAACAGAAGATACGAGAGTAATTGCTATGCAAAAATTCCTTTTTGATTACAACTCCCCAATGTATCCCTACTCTAAAACCTTTATTACAGAAGCAGATAAATACGGTTTAGATTGGAGATTAGTTGCCTCAATATCAGGTGTGGAGTCTGCATTTGGAAATCTCATACCAAGAGGTACTCATAATGCATGGGGGTGGAGAGGTATAAACAAAAACCCAGAGGGATGGAGTCAATTCGAGTCATGGAATGCAGCTATAGCAGAGGTTACAAGAGGTTTAGCACAAGGCTACGGTACTACTCTCACCCCTTATCAGATTGAACAGTATTACTGTCCTCCCTGTTGGTCGAATCCTGCACACGCTTGGGCTAACGGAGTATCTAGATTTATGAGAGAATTAAAATATTACTCAGATAATCTTAATTAAGAAAAAAATATGTCAATACTTTTTAAACTTTTATACATCTTAGTTAGTTTTTTAGAAACCGTTATAATATTTCGTATTGTAATGTCCATAATTGGAGCAGACCAAACCCATACATTCGTAAGTTGGGTATACAGTATCTCTGATATCCTAATTACTCCATTCAAAGGTATAACTGTTGAACAAATATACCTTGATAAGATTAAAATAGAGGTAACACCCATAATTGCATTAATATTCTTCTCAATTGTAGGATTCATACTCTCTGAATTATCAAAAAGTGTTAAGACGACAGATTAATCTTTGTATGGTATAATACAGACATGGCAAAGATTGATTTAAAGCAATCCAGTGGATTGCCTATTTTTTATAGTGGAGAAGACCTTTTGCCCCAGGGATTATCTATATTAGATACATCTATCATATGTATAGATGATATTCGCTCTCAACTATTAAACGAAGACTTAAACTGTCCTCAGATATTTTACAAGAAGTACAAAGGCATCGATAAAGACGATGTCTTTAAAAGTAAGAATATTAAAATTAATATGTATCTAATATTCCCAAATCTTGCTGGTATCGAATATGCTAAAACCTTTGCTACAAGGTGTAAACGATATTCACGAATATTTGAAATTACATACGGTGGTGGAGTTGTATTACTACAAAAATATGAATCCCCTATTAACAATAGAGTAATAAAAATAGTAATAAAAAAAGGAGACAAATTAATAATTCCACCCGGTTATACATGTACAATAATTAATTCAAGACAAAATTCTAATCTCATAGTCTTAGAAATGCACTCTAAAGAAGCAAAACCAAGAGTCGTTCTTGATGATAGAAGAGGAATGTCCTATTATATAATCAGAAAGAATGCTAAACAGGAAACAGTAAGAAACCCGGAATACAAAATAGTTGGGGAACCAGAAAAGATAAATACACAAGCAATTCTCTCAAAATACGGGGTTAAAGGTAAAACCCCTATTGTAAAACAAATAATGAGAAATTATGAGAAATTTAAATGGCTTTTTGAACAAGACTCTATTGATATTTAGTATTCCTTTTCTTCTACTCTCTCTATTTTTTAAAACAAATACCCTTGCACAAACAGATATATCAGCTTCTAGCTCTTTCTATCATATTTGGGATGGTGAATCTTTGGATACAACAATATACTTAGTACTTTCTACGCAATCAAGTTCAACAGTTATTACATACTATACTGTTACCATACCACAAGCAGATATAACTCCAAAGATATTTTCAATAAACAGAAATAAAGAACTAGAACCAACTATTCATAGAACAAAAGATGACACCTCTTTAGTCATTGATCTTGAACAGACCCCCATATATCCAGATAGACCATTAACATTAAAAATTACATATACAACAAAATTAACAGAAGAAACTCCTTCATTACTCTCCTCTGTAGTTGATACTCAAACAAAAGATTTCTTTTTTACATATCCAACTTCTAAAGGAGATGTATCATGGAGCTCTTCTCCTGTTATAAAAACAGAAAGAAAGGGCGATAGTACACAGATACAAACAGAAACGCCTAACGGTAATTTTGTTAAGGTGACTTTTGGATCAGATATTGTATATAAATTTGTAATAAGTAAAACTATTACTAATCTTGAGAACGACATTCGAGTATCTGAAATATTACTACCTGTAAATAATAACTATCAGAATATATTAATCGATAAAATTACTCCTCTACCTGATAAAGCGTATAAAGATATTGATAACAACTACATTCTCCAATACAGTGTTGCTCCACAGAGTAATTTAAGTATTACAGTTGATGGGTATATATTTATGAAATCATCAACAAACCCATTTGAGATACAACCTAATATTGAGAACATATCTCTCTGGGAAATAAATAATGCATCTCTAACAAGACATATAAACAGATATCTAAAATCAAATGGTATGGAGATTTCTGATACATTTTCAGATATTAAAGAATTAAAAACAACAGAGGAAAGAGCCTTACTCTATCAAAATCTCTATCGATATGTTATTGAAAACCTCCAACCAAATATACAATCCGTTGGCTCTTTATCTGGCTCTGATAGATTAGGAGGACAGGAGGTATTAGTAAATCAAAATCTATCAACAAGTGAAGACTACATAGACTCAATTGTATCCCTTTACAGATACTTTAAAATACCTGCAAGATTTGTAATTGGATATATAACAGGGATATCAAATTATGACTCTAATGGAATATATCACTACTGGGCAGAGTATTACGATTCAGATAAAAAAAACTGGGTAATTGTTGAACCCTTCTTTGAAGATTATTCTAAGACCTCTCTCTATGGGAAGGATATGAAGGAACATGTAACACTGATATATAGATACTCAAATCCATATACTCCTAAATTAAATTTCTTTTCTGAAGAAGATTTCAAAATAGAATTAGTCAAAGATATCCCAGAGGTAAAAAACTCTATAAAACTAGATGTTATACTTCAACCGTATAAAATATCCGATCCCTATCTAGTTGGATATATTAGTATTAAAAATACTGGAAATACAGTTTTAGATAGTTTTAATATAACTGAATCTAATCCCGATTTAACAAAGTATATTGACTATATAGAGAATAACTCTCAAATTATTCTCCTTCCTGATCAAACATACAATATAAAATTTAATATCCCATACAAAGATATTAAAGAGTCACTCTCTGCAGTTGTAAAGGCATTAAGTGGAACACAGCAACTAGAAGATACACGCATAGAAAAGGATATTCAAATACTTAAAGAGCAAAGTAATCTAAAAATATTCTCTAAACTAATCTCCATACTAATATATATACTATTCTCTATCCCTATATATTTTTTGTCTAAAAGGGTAAAATTAAAGAATGGATAGCCAAGTAATAATTACAATTGTAATTCTTCTTTTAATTGGACTCCTCTTTCTTGTTGCATATATTAATGGTAAAAAGATACCTCAAAAGAAAAGAGATAAAATATATGAGAAACTCGATGAATTAGAAAGTCAAACAAAAAGTACTGAGGTATACGCTAGAAGGGATGCAATAATTAAATTAGATAATCTACTTGGCAAAGCACTAAATATTAGATACTCTAATGATCTAGCTACAGGAGATAATCTTAAACAAGCTAAAAAGTTATATGATAAACAGCTCTATCAACAGTTATGGGATGTACATAAAATTAGAAATGATATAGTACATGATGATAGAGAGATATCATTTCCTGAAACAGAAGAGATGTACAGAATATATAAATTAGGTATTAGACATACATTAAGATGAAAAAACTACTACTTTCAATATTAATACTCTTACTATCCCCTATACTTCTACTTGCCCAAGAAGATGAAAATGGTATGACATATGAAGAAAGTCTTGAGCAGAAAAATATCACTGTAATGCCAGAAGAAGAATCTCAAGATACAGATAGTAGTCTATCAATAACTAACAACGATTACTTCCAATTAGAGATAATTAGAAAGGCTCAAAGTCCATTTAATAAGAAAATACCCTTTGAAATAGTAATTACTCCTAAAATAGACTCTCCTAAAACTCAAATAATATGGAGTACACCATCAGTCTTTACAGTTGAGAAAGAACATTCAGAATTTGTATCTTTACAAAAGGATAATACTTATACCTATACAGCAAAGTTAAAACCTAATAAGGAGGGAACATATAACATATCCGTAAATGTCGTATCTTGGCAATTTAATTCAAATAAATCAGCAAGTGTGGAGTACAATATCACTATTAATAAATCACTCGCAGTTCAACCGATAGATTCAATGTATGTTGTAACCTTACTACTCTTTGTACTAGGTATATTAGGAGTATCAGCTCTAGCTGTATATTTAATAATAAAAGCTATAAAAGTATTAATCAAAAAAGCTAAAATCTGGTTAACACCACCTATTTAATAATTCTAAATATCTTCTTAATATCCTTAATTATCTCCTCCTGTTTAATTTCTATCCTCTTCAACTCTTCTTTAATTAATATCTCTTTAGAAGATGAAATAAAATACTCAACAGGCTTATCAAGTATTTCAGATATCCTCAACAGTAAATCTAAATTAGGATATGACCTAGAAGACTCATAGGAACTAATCGTTTTATCTGAGAGACCAAGAGCTAATCCCAAACCTCTTTGAGAAAGAGATTTCTGTTGTCTTGCATTTTTTAATTTTAAACCAAACTCTTTTATACTCATGTTATTTAAAAAGTACTTCAACTATTTCAATAAATCTCTCTCTAAAACCTCTTTTTTTACTTTTACTTTCAAATGTTTCTCTCCTATCTCTTTCATACATATCAAAACCCTCTTCATATCTTTCACTTAGTGTAGGAAAATCATATGGATTTGATACTCTTTCTCTTAACTCTTTAATTAGCATATTTCTTTCATTAAGAAGCTTTTGAGCTTCTGATATTTCTTGATTAACATCTTCTAATTTCTGTTGTAGTTTTCTCTCAGACACCCTCGTATTCTTTAAATCATTCTCGATATTAGGAAGTGTTTTTGCTTTCTCTACAATATCTTTATGCTCATCAGATTTTATTAATTTCTTTCTAATAGCATCCTCCTTTAATACACCGTACTTGTAGTAAGCTACCTCTCTACTACTAGGTTTTCTACCCAATACCTCTTCAAATATCTCCTCTATCATAGGTACCCTATCTATCTGAGAACCACCAAAAGATTGAGAGGAACCTCCCTTACTAAACTCATCAGTCGTATCTTTAAAAAAGTCTTCTCCCATTAACATACCTAATTATACAGTAAACAAAAGGAAAAATCAGTAAAAAGCGGGAGACGGGACTCGAACCCGCAACCCTCTGTTTGGAAAACAGACATTCTAACCGTTGAACTACTCCCGCAGTAAGTACATTTTACTCTTTAACTTCTTTCTCATCAACACTCTCAACCTCTTCAGAAACGCTCTCATCCTTGCCCTCTTCTGGGACCTCTAACTCATCTGTTTCATAAACATCTTTTACATTAGATACTTTCAATGCTCTTCTTCCAACTCTACCTCTTAAAAAGTAAAGTTTAGACTTTCTAACAGTACCTCTTTTAATAATTTCAATCTTTTCTAACATAGTAGAGTAAAGAGGAACAATCTTTTCAACACCTACACCGTAAGATATCTTTCTAACAGTAACTGTTTGACTTAAGCCTGTACCCTTAATACCAATGATTACACCCTGAAATACCTGTACTCTCTCTTTATTACCCTCTTTTATCTTTAAGTGCATTTTTACAGTATCACCTACTTTAATACTAGGTCTCTTTTTGTACTGTTCTTTCTCTATACTTTCTAAAATCTTGTTATCCATTGTTTTCTCAAATATATAATTAAAATCGCTTCGTATTATAGAATAAAATTCTAAAATATGCCACAATATATATTATAAACTGCCATGAATGAAAAAAGAAAAGTATTACTAATAATAATGGATGGGTTAGGAGCAGCTCCTGCAAATAACGGTAACGCTGTTGTACTATCCAATCCACAAAATCTCTCATCCCTTTGGACAACATGTCCTCATACCTATTTACTAGCCTCTGGAGAGCCCGTAGGACTTCCTAAAGATGTAAAAGGTAATAGTGAGGTAGGACATATGAACATAGGAGGAGGAAGAGTAGTAACTCAGACATTGCCTAGGATTGATAAATCAATAGATACAGGACTTTTTTTTAATAACAAAATACTTAAAGAGGCACTGCTCTATGCACAGAAAAACAACTCAAGAGTACATCTATTAGCACTTGCTAGTGAGGGAGGTGTTCACTCACATCTAAAACATATTAATTCTACTATTCAATTTTTTTCTAAAAATGGTTTTTCCAATGATCTTTTTGTACATGCATTCACTGATGGAAGAGATTCATCTGTAAATGATGCAACTAGAAATTTAGATTTAATTCAAAAATGTATAGATGAAAACGGTTTAGGACAAATAGCAACACTATGCGGAAGAGCTTGGGCTATGGATAGGAATAAAAAGTGGGAAAGAACTAAAGTAACATATGATTTACTTACAGCAAATATTGGAGATACATGTAACTCATACTCACAATGTTTACTAAATTCATATTCTAAAAATATTACAGATGAATTTGTAAGGCCAACAGTACTTGTAAAAAACAGCTATATCAAAGATAACGATGCTGTCATATTCCTTAACTTTAGACCAGATAGAGCACTGCAGTTATCCCAAGCACTCTATGAGAAAGGGTTTAACAAATTCCCAACTAGAGATTTAAGTAGAATACTCTTTGCAGGTATGGTTGAATACAAAAAAGGTTTTCCTCAAAAGGTACTCTTTCCTAAACAGTATATTGCAATGCCTCTTGGGAATATTATCTCTACATACGGATTAAGACAGCTAAGAATAGCCGAATCTGAGAAATTCCCTCATGTAACTTACTTCTTTAATGGGGGAACAGCAATAAAATACTTAGGAGAGGATAGAATTGAAGTACCATCTCCATCTGTTCCAACATACGATACACAACCCGAGATGAACGCTCTTAAGTTAACGGATATACTTATAAATAGATTCTCAAACAATATATACGACTTTATCGTTGTTAACTTTGCTAATCCAGATATGGTTGGACATACAGGAAATATACAAGCCACTATTAAAGCAGTATCTACAGTTGATTACTGTGTTAACAGATTAGTAAAAGAGTTTACAGCAAGAGATGGTGTCGTAGTTATTACATCAGATCATGGAAATGCAGAAGAGTTAATAAATATTGATACAAACGAAATGGATACAGAACACTCATACAACCCTGTACCATTAATAATAGCTGGATTACCACTATCAACAAATAGATTGAAGTATGGGTCACTAAAAGATATTGCTCCAACAATACTTAAAATAATGGGATACCCAATACCTGCAGAAATGACAGGATTGCCTTTACTTCTTTCCGCTTATTAGTATATTTTTTATCCCCCTCCCTATATATATCAAAACACATACAGCTATTACTACCAAGATTACTTTCTCATATTTCCCAACCCATCCCCCTATTACCTCCCAGTTATCACCAAATACATATCCCAAATAGGTTAAGATACTGTTCCATATCAAAGAACCTGCTAATGTATAAATACTAAACCTAATAAAGTTCATCTTAGCAATACCTGCTGGAAAAGATATAACTGTTCTAACAATGGGGATTAATCTTCCAAAGAATACAACCCCATTTCCATACTTTTCAAATACCTTAAACCCTTTATCCACATCACTTTTTGGGATAAATAGATACTTTCCATATTTATTTAAAAATTTTAAAACAGGTTTCTCACCTAATTTACCAATAATATAAAAAGGTAACGAACCAAGATATGCAGCGATAGTAGCAATTACAATAACCCAGATAATATTCATATTACCCTGAGGTAGAGATGCAACAAATCCAGAAAAAGGAAGAATAATTTCGCTTGGTATTGGAGCAAAGAAACTTTCTAGAAATACAGCTATAAAAACACCTGGATATCCTAATGTAGAAATAACAGTAACTAACCAATCAATAATTGCTTGTATCATATTAAAATATTTAAAATTACTCCTTGGATGATATATTAAAAAGAACAGCATTACCAACCGCTATTTTGTTAATATCAACAAATCCACTATTAACTTCCAATGCATACATAAATGGTTCATCACTACTAATACTTAAACATTTATCACTACTACAAGGTAGAAGATTTTCTTTAACATCAACAATATATCCCGAATAACTAATAAATATGATATCAAGTGGTATTAACATATCTTTCATCCAAAAAGAGTAATTACCCTGTGTATCAAAAATAAATAGCATACCCTGATAATCACCTAATTGCTCCCTATTCGATAATCCCTGTTTTCTTAACTCTGGTGTATCTGATACCTCTAATGTAACAAATATCTTCTGTCCATCACTATTTAATATCTCTAAACTATCTCCCTCATTTTCATTATTAATATCCTCTTTCACCTTATTATCTCGTGGTTTATCAAAAGATATATCAAAAACAGAGTACTTATTTTGAATTAAGTAAATTATACCTACAACTAAACCGATATACAGTAATATCTTAAGCTGTGTGTTCATATATTAGATGATATAAAAATATATAAAATTAAACAATATTAAACACTTGAATATATATCAAATGAGATATATAATGCTCGGTTCTTTTAAAAAGACACAGTACAGACTTAGTTCTTGTGTCTAACAGCATGTGTTGGAATATTCAATCATTTTATAATCTCAAGGAGTAAAAATGAAAGTAAAAATGGAATTACCATTAAGTAAGGATGAGAAGAAAGCATACCTATTGCTTTTCAAAATGTTTATTTTCTCTTCATTAGCTATCTCCCTACTTTGTCTCATTGCGAGATAGCCCCTTATCCAGGTCTGGAAATTATCAATCCTATTTCCAGATCTGGAACCTTTTTTTCAACACATGCTTTTTTCTTTCTAGACAGTAATAAATATATACTGTAAAATGCGTAAGCCATAAATTTGCATTACTAAAAAACATGCAAACATTTGAAAAAGCCCTTAATCCAATCTATACAAGATTAGATAGTATTAAAGATTTCTCTGATATTAAACCCGATAGCGATATAGAAAAAGATGAATACCCCCATCTTGAAAAAGTTACAAAGATAAATGTTGATGTAGCTAAAAAGATGATTGGAAAACTACATGATCTCGAAATAGAGTTAGAGGAACAAGCAAAGATTATACAAATGGAAACAGATTTAGATTCAAGAAAAGATGCTGTAGGAATATATAACAAGATATTAAAAAATATCCAAGATTGTGTAGAAAGAGTAAACAGAGAGTTAATAAAAATAGATACCCCATACTTTGGAAAAATACTCTTTAGAACTGAGTTTAGAGGAGATAAGAAAGACTTACAGATATATATTGGTAAATTTGCATTAATGGATCCCGTTACATTTCAGCCATTAATTAGTGACTGGAGAGCACCTGTTGCAAATATATACTATGAAAATAGTGGACCTACAAAAGGATTACAGTATGAAACACCACTGGGTATTAAAGAAGGAGATTTAATACAAAAGAGACAGTTTAATATCTCAGAAGCAAGATTTAAACATATCTATGATGCTAAAAGTGGTAACGCTGCAGCAGATGAGTTCTTACTTGCTCAATTAACAGAAAGATTAGGACAGAAACTTAAAGATATTGTAGCTACAATACAAGAGCAACAGAATAAAATAATTAGAGAAGAGATAAACAAACCAGTAGTAATACAGGGAGTAGCAGGTAGTGGTAAAACAACAATATTACTACATCGACTCGCATACCTCTTCTATACATATAAAGAGAAGATTACACCTGAAAGAACATTGATAATAGGACCAAACAAAGTATTTTTGGATTATATTTCTGATGTACTACCAAGTCTAGGTATAGAACATGTAGAAAGTAATACATATATGTTCTGGGCAAAAAATATTTTAGGTTGGGATGATACATACACAATATATCCCCAAGAAGAGGATTTAGAAATTAAAGAGTTTAAAGGAAGTAAACAGTATATAGATATACTTAATTCATACTTTGAAGAGTTTGAATCTGAATTACTTGATAATATACCTTATGTTAGAAAAGAGATAATTAGAAATAGATACTATGAACTTAAAGATACCCATCCCTTAATTACAATGGATGAAAGATTAATGCTCTCCTTGGAATATGCCTTTGTACAAAAGCAGTTTAGAGAGAAAATGGTTGGTTCGTTTGGTAAGAGCTCAGAGTTTGAAAATGAGAAAAAGAAGGAAATAATTAAATATTTTAATAGAATGACTAACCCTATTGAAGTATACAGGGATATGTTTAAGAAGGGATATATAAATAAGAAGATAGCAAAGTATACATTAGAATCAGTTGTTAGATCTGGAAGAAGAAAGACATATAGGATAGAAGACCTTGCCCCTATACTCTACCTTCATTTAAAAATACATGGACACTCTGAATATGAAAAAGAGTATGTAATGGTTGATGAAGCACAAGATCTAAGCTTAATTCAGATACTAACACTTCTTCAGATAGCTAAAAAACAGAATATTACAATTGCAGGGGATTTAGCCCAATCCATTATCCCTCCTTTCTACATTAAAGATTGGGAGTCAGTAATATCTCTTTTCAAGATGTTTGATAATGATAAATACTCATATCATCAATTAAATAGATGCTATAGAACGACTTTAGAAATTATTGAATATGCAAATAAAATATTTAGAGAGAGATTTCCTAAAACATATAAACTACCAGAAGCAGTATTAAGACACGGTGAAGATATTAAAATACTAAAAAATGATAAAGATATCTTTAAAACAGACAAGAAAGATATTAAGAGGTTAATTGAATTAATTAAAGATGAATTTGGAAAAGGAAGTGTAACCTGTGCATTAGTATGCCCTGATAAAGAGTACGCACAGAAAGTATATGAAAAACTACTTCCATATGAAGAGTATTTAGAAAAAGACATTATTGATTTCTCCGAACAAGATTACAAAACAGGTTTACTCATTCTTCCAATTGAAAATGCTAAAGGATTAGAGTTTGATACAGTTATACTACTCGATGTAAATGATCGAACATATCCTGATACAGAGTTATCAACTAGATTAATGTATGTTGCAGTAACAAGAGCATTACACAGATTAATAGTAATAGAGAATAGTAATAGATCACCATTACTAATATAATCAAATATGAATATATATGGATTACTAATTGGCATAGGTATTGTAATTGGTATAGAGTTAATTAAAAAATTTAATAAAGAGATTACATATCTCAATATCCTGTTTATGCTACTTTTTACACTAATTGGAGCAAGAACTCTTTTTCTTTTACACAATATTTATGAAATAAAGAGTGGATTAATTAACCCAATTGCTATATGGGATGGAGGTTTAGCTTTCTATGGTGGTATTATCGGTTTAATTGTATCTATTTTAATAATATCTAAATACAAAAAAATATCCTTTTTTAAATTAACAGACTCTGTATTTCTCTTTTTGCCATTAATACACTCAATAGGAAGAATTGGAAACTTTTTTAACTATGAACTTTACGGTAAACCAACCTCTCTCCCATGGGGTATATATATCCCAAAGGAGTATAGGGATATCTTTGTAATAGAGAGTACACACTTCCATCCAGTATTTGCCTATGAATCAATTCTTAATATCTTAAACTTCTTACTTTTAATATTTCTTAAAAACAAAGTAAAAAAAGAGGGTATATTAACAGCAATATATCTAATCAATTATTCAATAATTCGACTTCTAATGAATACTCTAAGAATAGATAGAGAGTATTTTCTACAGTTAGAAACCTCTGACATATTCTCTGTAATACTTCTAATGTCTGGTATACTAATATTAATATTAACAATGAAAAATGATATTAAAAATATATTTGCTAAAATTATTTCACGAGTACTTACAATATTACTTCTTCTCTCTGCTGTAATATCCGTTCTTCTAAATACGGATGTTACCTTTAATATTAAACTCTTACTCGGTCTATTTACCTTTGTTGTTCCAATACTTAGTATGATTCTACTTAAAGTATTGGGCATTACATCCGACTTAAATGTAACAAAGAGAGAGGAAAGACCCAAGCTATTTCTACCAATGGGAATATGTTTTCTAATATCCCTAGTTCTATCAATAACCTCCTCTTCACAAATATTAATAACCGTATATACCTCTTTAGTAATATCCTTTGTCATGGGATTTCTCATTACTCTTCTTTGGAAGATTAGCTATCATATGATATGGAGTACATTAGCAATATTCTTCATAATATACTCTCGGCAGATATCCCAACTATATTATCTACTCCTTCTCTTACCATTTATAGGTTGGTCAAGATTACACCTAAAAAGACATACCCTTGGACAGGTAATTGCAGGATTTCTACTTACCTCTTTATGTATTCTTTCTGTTTTAACATTGATTAAATTCTGATAGAATCAACTAATTATGGAAAATCAAACAATTACACAGCTCAGAGAGAAATTACTAAAAAAGCAGATAAGTGCAAAGGAGTTAACAACTTACTATCTAAACAAGATAGAAGCAAACAATAAAGAGATAAATGCATATATTACTGTATCATCTGAAAAGGCATTAGAACAAGCTGAAAAATTTGATAACGATTTTAATAACCAGAAAGATAAACAGTTAGGAGGTATTCCACTATCAATTAAGGATGTTTTTAGTACTAAAGATATACTTACTACCTGTGCTTCACACATATTAGATGGGTATAAACCTATATATGAGTCAACTGTAACAAATAAATTACTAAAAGAAGGTGCCCTATTTTTAGGAAAAACAAATCTTGATCAATTCTGTCACGGTTCATCAACTGTAACATCATACTATGGAGCTACTAGAAACCCACACGATTTAGAAAGATTACCAGGTGGCTCAAGTGGAGGCTCTGCTGCAGCTGTAGCTGCAGATATGTGTGCAGGCTCACTTGGAACAGAAACGGCTGGATCAATTCGACAGCCAGCTAGCTGGTGTGGTGTCGTTGGTTTAAAACCAACATATGGCAGAGTATCAAGATATGGAGTACTTGCAATGGGTTCATCACTTGATAGCCCTGGACCAATAACTAAGAGTGTAGATGATAGCGCCTTAATTCTTTCAATAATAGCTGGATATGATAGTAAAGATTTTACTACATACAATCAACCCTCAAATATTTTTTATCCTGATTCTTCAAAAATTAAAGGCATGAAAATATGTATACCTAAGGAGTATTTAGATATGGATATACAGGAGAGTGTATTAAAAAATTTTGAAAAAAGTATTGATATACTTAAAAGGCTTGGAGCTAATATTGAATATGTAAATATCTTAAATCCTCAATTCGCTATGTCTGTATATACAATTACATGTAGAAGTGAAGTGTCTTCCAACTTAGCCAGATACGACGGAACAAGATACGGTCTAGAAGGAGAAGACAAAACAAGTGTAAAAACATACTATGAATCAACAAGAGGAAAAGGTTTAGGACAGGAACCTAAAAGAAGAGTAATGACAGGGACATACTCCCTCTCTGCAGGGTATGCAGATGAGTATTTTAAAAAATCAGAACAGGTAAGACAGTTAATAAAAAGTGATTTAGATAAAATATTGAATAAATATGATTGTATTGTATCACCAACAACCCCCACTACAGCACTTAAAGACAGTGATGCCGATAATCCACTTTTTGGAGAAATGTCAGACATACTTGCAGAGGGAAGTTCTTTAGCTGGCTTACCTGGAATATCTATACCAAATGGTAAACATGGAAACCTACCCACAGGTATCCAGTTTATTGGAAAAACATTAGACGAACAAACCATTCTAAATGCAGCTAAAGCCTTAGAAGAAAACAATTAGGGTTGTAATATATCTTCACTCTCACCCTCTATAGATATAACTACAGAATCAACAGTACTAAACTGTTTTAATGTTTCCGTAATCTGTGCTCTGATTGATGTAACCTTACAACTACCACCAACGCCTTCCTGTAATTCATTACTTAAATCAACATAAGCAACACCCTTAGAAATAGATAGAGATAAAATCTCTACACCATCATTAATGTTAGAAAAATATCCATCGTTTTCTTCATCTTCTGTTGTACCCTTAAATAGCTCATTTAAAGAAGCTCTACCCACTGCTACTGTTTTCTCTATCTCTCTTGTCACGGGATATACCAATGAACAATCTATCATTTCAGGATTCAACTTAGTACTTGGGAAAAATACTTTAACTTTCATAGTTTCGATCTCTTTAATAGGTTTGATAGTTACTGTAATATCAACAGTATCATCATTCTCTTCTAAACCAGAAGGATTAGCTTTCTCAAATCTTAACACTACAATACTTTCTTCCTCCAACTGTGTATCCAATTTGAATGAAAACTTTACTAAATCCTCTGTCATCCAATCATCTTGGGTGGTAGCAGAAAAAGATTTAACAATCTCACCCTGTTGGTTTAATACTCTTACTGGAAATACTCCTTCAAAAAACCACTCTCCACTTACACTACCTTTAACTTCAAAGCCCTCATCAACAGTATCTCCATCCTTAATATTTTCTAATACCAATTTATTACCCTTTTCGGAAAGGACCTCTTCACCATTTTCCTCTTGTTCATCTTCATCACACATGCCTGTGATCTGTTCACACAGTTGGTATTTACAACAGATATCTTTGTTCTTGAGAATGTAGGCAGTACCAACTAGAAGTATAGATAAGATTAATATACTTAGTATTAATACAATATTCTTCATTATGGTATACCTTCATTAAAGTAATATACACCCTAAGTATACCTTTTCAGAAAAAAATATCAATATTTAAAAAGTAGTATAATTTAATATTAATTTATTACTCAAAATATTATGAGTAATCTTCCTTTAATACTGTTTTTAGTTCTTTTCTTTATCATAGTAGTTCCCATTTCTGTATTAATAATTGTCTTAGTTATTAAAAACAAAAATCAGAGCTGGAAGGGAGAAATAATAGATAAGGTAATCAGTAATAAAAAAGATTTTGATACCAATAAAGAAGACATCTTCTATACAGTTAAAATAAAAATAGATACTGGAAAAGAGTTTAATATGGCTGTAGATAAAAATAGATATGACCAGTTGAATAAAGGAGATAGATTAGAGAAAGTAAAAGGAGAGAATTGGCCTAAAAAGATTTCTTAAAGTGAGTCGCCTGGGACTCGAACCCAGCACCTACTGCTTAAAAGGCAGTTGCTCTAACCTGATGAGCTAGCGACCCAATAGACATGATTATACCCCCCAAGTATTACTTTTTACAAGTTTAATCAAACATCTCCTTTATTGGAGAGAAAGATCTCCTATGTATCGGACATACTCCATATTTTTGTATTGCTTCCATATGTGCTTTAGTACCATATCCCACATGTCTCTCAAACCCGTAATTAGGATACCTTTTACTAATCTCTTTCATATATCTATCTCTAGTTACCTTTGCAAGAATAGAGGCAGCAGATATAGAGTAATGCTTAATATCTCCACCCTTAATCTTAGTCATACTGTAATCCTCAATAAGTTCTACATTAGTACCATCTACTATCAAATACTGTGCTCTTTTGCCTAGCATTTTCTCTACCTCTCTTAAAGCCCCTTCCATAGCTAATCTGACAGCTTCCTGTATCCCAACCTCATCTATCTTTTCATTACTAATCATACATACACCACAAGCAAGAGAGTTACCAAGTATAAAATCAAAAGCTTCATTCCTTTGTTTCTCAGTCATCTTCTTACTATCTCTAACCAATGGAGATAGCTGAGTATCTCTATCAATTACTACCGCTCCAGCACATACAGGCCCAGCTAGTGGCCCCCTTCCTGCTTCATCAATACCAACAACATATCTAATACCTCTATCCCATAATTTCTTTTCTAATTCAATATCAGGAAATATCATATATATTGTAAAAACTCATATATCTTTGTATCATATACTACTATGAAACACATTCTAATATCAATGTACATACTACTTTCTTTCCTCCTCTTAGCCATACAACCTCTACACGCTCAAGAAGAAGATATCCAAGAGCAAGAGATTACGCAAGAAAGTACAGAAGAGGTAACACAAGAAAATACCGAAACTTTAGAAGAGGCACTACAAGAGAATACTCAAGACATTAAACTTAACTTCTTTCAGATATCAGTGGCTATACTCGCCCCTTTAACATTTTTTACCATAGGTTACTTACTAATTAAGAAGTTCAAATTGTAATTTCATATTTAATACTGTATATTTTAAATACATAATTTAAGTAATATATACTTATGAGTTCATCAACAGACGATTTTTTCAAAGGGTTACTCTTTGGCGCTGTAATAGGTGCTGCAGCAGGTGTTCTTTTAGCTCCTAAATCTGGTGCAGAAACAAGAGCAGATATAAAAAAATTAGCCCTTGAGGTATCAGATAAAGCAGAGGATATGTATCTAAATGCAAGAAAAGAGGTTCTAAAAAAGATTAAAGATGTAAAAGCAGCTGGTAAAAAGATAGACTTTGAAGCATACAAAAAACTAGTATTAGAGGTTGTAGATGAGATAAAAAATGATACAGATGTAACATCTGAAACTGCTAAAAAAATTGGCCTACAACTTAATGATGATTGGAATGAAATTAAGTCTGCAGTAGTATAACCATATATTTGGTATAATCATGCAATTGCGAGAGTAGTTCAATTGGTAGAATGTCTCCTTCCCAAGGAGAAGGTTGCGGGTTCGAGCCCCGTCTCTCGCTTTTGTATATATTGAATAAATACACCCAGTCTGTTACAATTCATGTTACAATTGCTGGTGTAGCTCAGTTGGTAGAGCATTCCCTTCGTAAGGGATAGGTCGACGGTTCAATTCCGCCCACCAGCTTTTAATACACACATATGGAAACACCTAAATATACAATTACAAACCTAATACTAAATTACATAGTTAAGTATGAATTAGCAATTCAATCTATTAAAGATACAGTAATACCAAGCCCCCTACTAGACGAATTAAGAGAGAGATTAAGAGCAGAAGAGATAGACAAATTGGGGGAGTTAATAGGATATCCAATAGGATACAGCAAAGCATTAACTGTACAAAGAGGACAGGTAATGCCATCACACAAAAGTAAACTAAAGATATTCACTAACTTTAAAAACACCCAAGACTTTCTGGATACCTACTCTACTAAGAGTAATCTAAAACCCTCTATAGAGCTCTGTACACACTTAAACAAGATACTAATGAAAGATATTGTAGAGCCATGGGATTTAGGAAAATTAAAGACATTTTCGGAAAAACCCTTTGACCTATACGATACCTGGTACAAACTAAGAGATTACTACCCGAATATTGATATGAGATATCATTTCAATACTCTTTTTCAAAGTATAATTAATAACTCAACAGGTACACATAAATTAATCCAGCTATCTATTCTTCTTTATGAATATATTGATAAGGCGCCATTTTATGCAGGCAATCAGATTACAGCAATATCTACTCTCAAAGTATTAACAAAGATATATGGATTAAATCCTCATAACATTGTTCCATTCTCAAAAGCTTTCTTTCAAATTAGTGAAGATATTGAATCTGCATTTAAAATATCTCATGGTAAGAAAGACTTAACTATGTTTATAGAAGCAATACTGTATACACTTTCTCTCACCGTTATTGATACAGCTAAAAACATTACTGGAGAGTATGATAAAAAGGTAAATATTAGAAAAACATTAGGTAATGACCTTAATCCAAGACAGGTTAAAATAATTGAATATCTTAATAACAATCAAAGAGTAACTAGACAACAGTATACTAAAATGATGGGTATATCCTTTATGACCTCATACAGAGATCTACAAGAGCTACTAGACAAAGAGTATATATCTCAGAGAGGAAAGGGAAGAGGAACCTACTATATAATTCCAGATCAAGATACACAGGAACAGGAAAGAGTAGAAAGAGAGATACAGATATTTGGATAAATTGCGATATTAAAATATAACTGATATCATTTTTAAGATGATAGATACATCAAAATACGACATAATAATTGGATTAGAGATACATATACAAAGTAAAACAGAATCAAAAATGTTTTGCTCGTGCCCTACTCACTACTTCGAAAAAGAACCTAATACACATGTATGTCCAACATGTTTAGGACTACCAGGAGCACTACCAGTACCAAATAAAAGAGCTATTGAACTATGTATTCTACTTGGTCTAGCAACCAACTGTGACATAGATAATGAGATTCACTTTGATAGAAAACACTACTTCTACCCAGACCTCCCAAAAGGATATCAAATTAGCCAGTATAAAAGACCCATATGCTCTGATGGATATATTGATATAAAGGATGAAGATGGTAAGAAGTATAGTATTGGAATAGAGAGAATACATCAAGAGGAAGATGTTGCCAAGTCTACTCATCATACAGAAAATGGCAGAGAATATACACTAATAGACTATAATAAATCTGGTGTTCCATTAATTGAAATCGTAAGTAGACCAAATATTAGAAGTTCATACCAAGCTCGAGAGTATGCTAGTAAGATAAGGCAGATAGTTAGATACTTAAATATCTCAGATGCAGATATGGAAAAAGGCCAAATGAGGTGTGAGCCAAATATATCCGTACAGGAGAAAGGGAAATGGCAGTATAAAGATGGAAAGATTCTCCCTATTGGTGATTACATATTAAATCCTAAGGTAGAGGTAAAAAATATCGGTTCAATATCTGCAGTAGAAAAATCTATTCAGTATGAGGTTGAAAGAATAGTAAGAGATATAGAAGAAGGTAAAAAGATAATACAACAGACAAGAGGGTGGAATGCAGATAAAGGTATTACTGAATTCCAAAGATCTAAGGAAAGTGCAGATGATTATAGATATATGCCAGAACCAGATATCCCAATAGTAGAAATATCTGAAGAAGATATTGAAAGAGTCAGTAATGAACTAATAGAACTACCTAATGAAAAGAAAGAAAGATATATGAGTACCTACTCTCTTTCTGATTATGATTCAGATGTTCTTACAGCAAACAAAGATATATCTATATATTTTGAAGATCTCTTAAATATTCTTTCTAAAGATATGGATATAATTATTGCAGCCAAAGCAGCATCTAACTGGATAACTGGTGCAGTATTTTCAATTGCTAATGATAAAAAGATTGAGATTAATGAACAGAATATTCCTAAGCAATCTCTTGCATACTTAATTACAGAGTACGAGAAAAAAATATTAACAAGAAACAAAGCGGAATCCATTCTAAGAGAATCACTTGAAAACGAAAAAGATTTAAAACAGTTAATTACTAATGCAATAAATGAAAATAAATCTAATACAGACAACTTGGAGAGTATTGTCTTAGATGTAATTAATAGTAATCCTAAGGCAGTTAGTGATTTTAAATCTGGTAAACAAGCAACAATAGGATATCTTGTAGGACAGGTAATGCAAAAAACAAAAGGTACTGCTGATCCTAATAAAGCCAAAGATATATTAATAAAAAAATTAAATGGATAAAAACACATTAAAACATATTGCAGAACTATCTAGAATATCTCTTACAGATGAAGAGTTAGATAAATTTACACCTCAGATGCAAACAATATTAGATTCAGCAAAAGAGTTACAAAAAGTGGATACAAAAGGCATTAATCCAATGAAAAAACATACACCCTTCTCATTATTAAGACAAGATACGCCATCAGAGTGTTTAACACAAGAAGAAGTCCTAAAGAATGCGAAATATACCGAAAAGGGTTACGTAAAAATATATGGGAAGATATTTGGTAGTATTGAAGAGAGTTAAATCCTTTGAATAAATACCTGTTTTCTAGTAAAATTATGCCTGTAATTTAGCCGAGATGGTGAAACTGGCAGACACGCTTGCCTTAGGAGCAAGTGGGAA
>ERZ795044.1199-NODE-1199-length-23524-cov-7.443820_pt1 | contig 23524 bp, 25 predicted proteins | sample MGYA00375128_ERZ795044 | MGnify/ENA primary metagenome ERZ795044 (study PRJEB30173, sample SAMN05720213) | anaerobic digester metagenome | isolation source: active sludge of municipal wastewater-treating anaerobic digesters | place: USA | collected 2014-12-22 ... | reverse complement strand
AATTCCAGCAATTCGCTGCTGAAGGCTATAACCGCATCCCCGTTGTCCGCGAGGTGTTGTCCGACCTCGATACACCGCTTTCCGTTTATCTGAAACTGGCCGATGGCCCGCATACCTATTTGTTCGAATCGGTCGAAGGCGGTGAAACCTGGGGTCGTTATTCGATTATTGGCTTACCAGCAAAACGCGTATTCAGTTTGTATGGCAACGACATGCAAATCCACGAATACGGCGAACACGTCAACACGGTACATCTGGAAAATCCGCTCGAGGAAATCGATGCATTGCGTGAAAGTTTTCGCGTGCCGAAAATTCCCGCATTGCCCGCGTTCACGGGTGGTCTGGTGGGCTATTTCGGTTTTGAAAGCATTGCCTATATCGAGCCGCGGCTTGCTGCCGGCAATAACAAGAAAGACGAACTCGGGACACCCGATGTTTTGTTGATGCTGAGCGAAGAGCTCGCCGTGTTCGATAATCTGAAAGGTCGCCTGTATCTCATCGTGCATGCAGATCCAAATGAGCCGCAGTCGTATGCCAAAGCGCAACGCCGTCTCGATGCTTTGACGCATCGTTTGCGACATAGCGGCGCGACCTATCCCGATGTGCTCGATCCATCCTTGTTGAATGAAAGCGATTTTATTTCCGGCTTCACCAAGCAGGGCTTTATCGAAGCGGTCGAAAAGTCCAAGGAATATATCCGCGCTGGCGATATTTTCCAGGTCGTGTTGTCGCAGCGTTTGAGCGTTCCATTCCGGGCACGCCCGGTAGACGTGTATCGCGCGCTGCGTGCATTGAATCCTTCGCCGTATATGTATTTTCTCGACCTTGGCGGTACGCAGGTTGTCGGATCGTCACCGGAAATTCTGGTGCGTCTGCAAGGCGGTGAAGTCACCGTGCGCCCGATTGCCGGCACGCGTCCGCGTGGTGCCACGCATGAAGAAGATATCGCGCTAGAAAAAGAATTGCTGGCTGACCCGAAAGAGCTTGCCGAACATCTGATGTTGATCGACTTGGGTCGCAACGATGTCGGCCGCGTTGCGGAACCCGGCAGCGTGACCGTGCCGGATCGTTTCCTGATCGAACGTTATTCGCACGTGATGCATATCGTGTCGGAAGTGCAGGGCAAGCTCCGCGATGACCTGAAATTCTCCGATGTTTTCAAGGCGACGTTTCCAGCCGGCACGGTTTCCGGCGCACCGAAAATCCGCGCACTCGAAGTTATCCAGGAACTCGAACCAATCAAACGCAATATCTATTCCGGTGCCGTCGGCTATCTCGGCTGGTGGGGCGATGCCGATACTGCGATTGCGATTCGTACGGCAGTTATCCAGGACGGAAGACTTTATGTGCAGGCTGGTGCCGGTATCGTTTACGACTCGGATCCAGAAAAAGAATGGGATGAGACGATGAACAAGGGGCGTGCCTTGTTTCGTGCGGTGGCGCAGGCGGCGGGTGGCTTATGAGAAAGAATATATTCTTGTTTGCCGCTGCGCTGACTTTGCTGCCAACAAGTTTCTCGCGAGCAGAAAATTGTACGATTGAATGGACTTCCCCGGCCAGTTTGTTGGCGCCCGATGTAGCCTCCACCGCAGCGAGCGAAATACGCGCCGCGATAAGCCCGGATGGAAATACCTTGCTCTGGGGCAGTCCAGATCGCAAAGGCGGACCCGGTGGCTGGGATATCTGGATGGCAATCCGTCTTCGTGGAGATTGGACGAATCCGGAACCCGTGAGTTTCAACACGGCGGCTAAGGAATTCGATCCTGTATTTTCGCCAGATGGCAAGGCGGTCTATTTCTTCTCGGATCGAGCCGGCGGAGAGGGCGGTGATGATATTTACCGGGTAAATTTCGACGCCAAAACAGCAAGTTTCGGTGCGGTCGAAAATCTTGGTGCGGAAATCAATTCAATCGCCAATGAATGGGCGCCGACGCTTTCCTCCAACGGTAAGCAATTGCTATTCGCCAGCAATGGCCATGGTGGCAAGGGTGGTTACGACTTATTCGTTGCAAAACGCAAAGGAAATGGCTGGAAAAAGATCTCTCCGCTGGCAGGCGAAGTGAACACCGACCAGGACGAGTTCGATGCGACCTGGATTGCAGCAGGGAAAGCCCTGGTATTTTCTCGCTCGAACGATATCGTCGCCGAAAAGCCGATCAATCTGATGTTGGCCTGCGAATCGAAAAAGTCATATGTCGAGCCGCAGGTATTGGGCACAGAGATCAATGTTGCCGACGGCTGGAATTTCGGGCCGGCCGACGATTTGTCGGAGTTGCACACGCTTTTATTTACCAGCCATCATCAGGATGCCAAACGCGGTGGGCTGGACCTTTATCGAATTACCTATCGGCTAAATAGCCAGAAGTGATTGCATGCTATTAATGATCGACAACTACGACAGCTTCACATACAACCTCGTTCAGTACTTCGGTGAGCTAGGACAGGCGGTGAAAGTCATTCGCAACGACGACCTGAGCGTCGATGAGATCGCTGCGTTAAAGCCGGAGCGCATAGTCATTTCGCCGGGACCGTGCACGCCGAATGAAGCCGGCGTGTCGCTGGAAGTGCTGGAAAAACTTTCAGGCAGCGTGCCGATTCTCGGTGTCTGTCTTGGGCATCAAAGTCTGGGGCAGGCATTCGGCGGCAAGGTGATTCGTGCGAAAACCATCATGCACGGCAAGACTTCGCTAATGCACCACAAAAGCCAAGGCGTATTTTCCGGCTTGCCGAGTCCGTTCGAAGCCACCCGTTACCACTCGCTCGTGGTCGAAAAAGATTCGCTGCCAGATTGTCTTGAAATAACCGCTTGGACCGAAAACGAAGACGGCAGTTTCGACGAGATCATGGGCTTGCGCCATAAAACCTTGCCGGTGCAGGGCGTGCAATTCCATCCGGAATCGATCCTGACGCAACATGGTCACGCAATGCTGAAGAATTTTCTGGAGCAAAATTAAAACCGTCATTCCGGCGAAAGCCGGAACCCAGGAGCGTCTTGCGAAGCGGTAACGTCGAATTGTAATGGATTTAAAGAGCTTCAGAGAATTGCGAGTATTTGAATTGCGGATTTACTGTTTTTTTGGATCACGGCTTTCGCCGGGATGATGGTTAAAAAAATTAGAAATATTGAATATGAACTTCACACCCCAACAAGCCCTGCAACGAGTGATCGAGCATCGCGAAATTTTCTTCGACGAGATGGTCGAGGTGATGCGCTGCATCATGCGTGGCGATGTGTCGCCGGCATTGACCGCCGCCTTGCTCACCGGTCTGCGGGTCAAGAAAGAAACCATCGGCGAGATCGCGGCTGCTGCCAGTGTGATGCGCGAGTTCTCGGCGAAGGTAACCGTGGATGATGCCAGCAACCTGGTCGACATCGTCGGTACCGGCGGCGATAGCGCGCATACATTCAATATTTCGACCACGGCGATGTTTGTCGCGGCGGCGGCCGGTGCGAAAGTCGCGAAGCACGGCAACCGGAGCGTTTCATCGAAATCGGGCAGCGCCGATGTGCTGGAAGCACTGGGTGCGACGATTGAATTGCAGCCGGAGCAAGTGGCGCAATGCATGAATGAAACCGGATTCGGTTTCATGTTTGCACCGATTCATCATCCGGCCATGAAAAATGTTGCGCCCGTCAGAAAAGAATTGGGCGTGCGTACGATTTTCAATATCCTCGGCCCGCTTACAAACCCTGCAAGCGCACCGAATATTCTGATGGGCGTGTTTCATCCGGATTTGTGCGGCATCCAGGCGCGCGTGATGCAAAAGCTCGGCGCGCAACACGCGCTGGTCGTGCATGGCTACGATGGTCTGGATGAAATTACGATCGCCGATAAAACCCTGGTTGCCGAATTGCATGAAGGCCAGATTCGCGAATACGAAATCTCGCCGGAAAAATTTGGATTCCAGCGTAGTAGTCTCGACAGTCTGCGGGTTGATTCACCACAAAGTTCACAAGACATGCTGATGGCGGTTCTGGAAAACACGCCCGGGCCGGCAAGAGACATCGTCTTGCTGAATGCCGGTGCTGCCCTCTATGCCGCCAACAGTGCTGCCGACATTGGATCGGGTGTTGCGCTTGCACGCCGTGTACTGGAAAACGGTTCGGCACTGGAAAAAGTGCACGAGTATATTGCGGCGACGCGCCGCATCGCGAGCGCATGAGATGAGCACGGATAATTTTGCCAAAACTCCCAAGCCGCCTTACTACGCCGTTATTTTTTCCTCGCAACGTCGAGCCGAAGAAGCCGGTTACGGTACGACAGCAGATCGCATGGTCGAGTTGGCCGCACAGCAGCCAGGGTATCTCGGTGTTGAAAGCGTACGCGGGAATGATGGCTTCGGAATCACCGTGAGTTACTGGCAAAGCGAAGAACATATTCTTGCCTGGAAACGCAACGCCGAGCATAGCCTCGCGCGTGAGCGCGGCCGCAACGAGTGGTATGAACATTTTGAATTGCGGGTAGCCAGAGTCGAACGCGCTTATGGCGGCCCTGCAATTGAAGACAAAATCAAGGAATGAAATGAGCGATATCCTGAATAAAATCCTGGCGCGCAAGGCCGAAGAAATCCGTGCGCGCGCCGATACGGTTTCACTGGCGGCATTGAAAGCGCAATGCGAACAACAGGCAGCAACGCGGGGGTTCACCGCCGCGCTGCATCGCAAGATCGAAGCCGGCAACGCCGCAGTTATTGCCGAAATCAAGAAAGCGAGCCCTAGCAAGGGCGTGATTCGTGTCGATTTCAATCCGGCCGAGATTGCAAAAAGTTATGAGCAGGGCGGCGCCGCCTGCTTGTCGGTACTTACCGATATCGATTTTTTCCAGGGTGCCGATTCCTATTTGCAGCAGGCGCGTGCAGCTTGTGGCCTGCCGGTGCTGAGAAAGGATTTCACGCTTGACGAATATCAAATCTATGAAGCGCGTGCACTTGGCGCCGATTGTATCCTGCTGATTGTCGCGGCTCTGGGCGATACCCAAATGTCCGAGCTGAACAATCTGGCAATGGATCTCGGCATGGACGTGCTGGTCGAGGTGCACGATGTTGAAGAGCTGGAGCGTGCATTGCAAATCGATGCGCAACTGATTGGTATCAATAATCGTAACTTGCGGACCTTCGAAGTCAGCCTTGAAACCACGATGTCGATGAAAGACATGGTGCCCAAAGACAGACTGCTGGTGACCGAGAGCGGAATCCTGGTGCGCGACGATGTACAACTCATGCGCCAGCATGACGTGAATGCATTTCTGGTCGGTGAGACCTTCATGCGTGCCGAAAATCCGGGCGAAGAACTCGCACGATTGTTTTTCTAATACCCCGGCCTATTTTTCATCCAGCTTGGCGCGGGGCAATATCAGGTGAATCGCGACGCCATCCAGCAATTGCGACGGTTCGGCATACAGTTTGCCGAGCATCGAAGTTACGGCGGTCTCTGCCCAGGGTAAATTCAGCCCGGTCTCGATATTCGCGCTCGACCAATTTTCGGAAAGATACTGGCTGAACTCGTCATTCGTCATTCGCGCGCGATCATCGTCAAAACAAAAATGCAGGCGCGCACTGCCTTGTGTCACCTCGGTTCGGCAGGTAATTCGCAAGTGTAGGGGTGTTGCAGCCAGCTGTTCGGCGGCGCTGACATAGTGATCCAGCAATACGTTGATCACCTGCTGTAACAGATTAGGCGAAGCTGCTGCCGGTGCCACGCGGTAAACAGCCGGATCAATGTCGATGGTCAGCAGTTTCTTTTCGTCGGCACTCAGCTTTTTCGATGCCGTATTCAACAGGCTGGAAACCGAAACCACACCGGTATCGCTACCTTGCGAAATAAACTTTGAATAATCGGAAATGACTTCCTGCAACTGTTCGATATCGATGCGCAAACGCCGCATTTCACTGCGCGCTTCCGCGAGCAGTAGGGCCTGTTCGTTGTTCAAATCCAATAACTGCTGGGTAATTTCAATAAATCGGTGATTGCCGACTTTGATGTCGGCAAGCTCGTGAATCAGGCCGGCACTGGTGCTGGTATGCGCGCGATCAAGCAGGCTTATCGGCAATTCGATATTTTCACGCAGGGGCTGGATGTTCTTGTTGATATCCTGAATCACGCCACTGGCCATCTCACTGGCGCCGCTTTGATAGCTCTGTTTGAAAAGCCGTTTACGTGTATCGCTCAAGCGTTGCAGCATTTGGTCGAACTCGTTGGCGAGATCGCCAATTTCGTCATTGCGTTCCAGTTTTATGCGGGCGGCAATGTCTTCCTGATTGCCGATATGGGCGAGGTGTTTGGTAATGCGGCTGATGGGCGCGATTACCGATCGGTTTAACAGATAGGTTAGTATCAGGCTCAGGAATAGTCCTGCCAGAAATATCGCTATCGTGATGCCATCCAGCGTTTTCTTGCCGCGTTTGGTGATATCCGATGGCATGGAAACCAGCATATCGATGATTGGCTTGTCGTCGATGCTGAACAGCGTGGTGGTTACCTGGGTCAGTTTGTCGGTGCGCGAGATGATCAGCGGTGTATGTTGAAGGCGTGCAAATTCTTTTTTTCTGGAAGCAGGACGCAGTTCGGTCTTGCCTGCAATATGTGGCGATAGTGTTAATTCCAGCCCGGCCTGGGTTGCGATACGCCGGATTTTTGCCGGGTCGAATAAACGACCAAAAATAAAGGTCCCCTGGCTGCTACCGGTTCGGTCCGAGTGCAGTATCGGCGTAGATGCCAGGAAGATCGGACCGTAGGAACTATTCATGATGCCCGCCCGCGTTGTCGGACTGTCTTCGTGCGAGAGCATGGGGTGACTTAACGGAAGTTTTTCCAGCTCATACTCGTCCAGCGAAATTATTTCCTGAGTGTCGAGCAGCATTGCGCGGGCCCAGACCTTGTTGCCTTGCCGGTCGTAAATTGCGATCAGATTGGCCTGCAGGCTTATTTGGGATCCGGCTTCCAGATTGGAAGTAATGTATTCCCGGTTTCTATCTAGTACGAATTGGTAGGTATCGTCCCAATAGCCCCAGTCGGGTGGGCGATCTGCCATGAAATTGACTTCGCTGTTTAAAAGTTCGAGCCCGATATTGGCGTTGCGAATGGCCTGTTCATCTTCAAGCTGTATGAATTTCGGGTACAGATAATAACGACCCGTCAGGGTGAGACTCAATGCCGCCAGAGTGACAAAGAAAAATACCAGCGAAATGGTTCTGGTGCGTAGGCGCATCAGTTTTTTCAGGCTCCCGGCTTATTCATGCATCGCCGAGACGTTTTACGAAACGCAGTGAAGCGTTTTCATAACCGCAGGCTTTATAAAACAGGTGTGCCTGTTCGCGATGCAATGCCGTCGTCAGCTCTACGCGCGAGGCGCCGGCCTGTCTGGCTTTTTGTTCGGCTTCCCGCAACAGGCGTTTGCCAATGCCGCGACCATGGAAGGCATCCAGCACGACCAGTGCGGTAATACGGCAAGTGCGTGCGCCAAGCGGCAGGTAATAGCGGATATCCATCGCAATCATCGCGATCGCTTCGCCATGTTCCTGGGCTATCCACAATTGTTGCTCGGGTTCCTCGCGGAGGTTCAGCAGCCTGACGGCTGCCTCTTCGGCACTGCAGGGGTAACCCAGTGCCTGCAGCAAGGCCGCAACTCCCGGCGCGTCCTCCAAAACAGCAGGGCGAATATAGACCTGTGTATTGGAAGCAGCCGGGCTGGTTTCCATTATCGGGTTCCAAACACCACGATAGTTTTACCGCGCGCGGTCAGCTGACCCTGTTCCTGCAACTGTTTCAGTACCCGGCCTGCCATTTCACGCGAGCAACCCACGATACGGGCAATTTCCTGTCGCGAAACGCGGATCTGGGTGCCTAGCGGATGCGACATGGCATCCGGTTCCTGGCAAAGGTCGCCCAGAGTACGGACAATACGGCCAGTGACATCGAGAAAGGCCAGACGACTGGCTTTGCGGGAGGTATCCAGGAGGCGCTTGGAAAGCTGCGATCCGATGGCGTATAAAATTCTCGGGCATTCGGTGACGAGTGCGCCTTCGAACAATTGGTGCAGGCGTTCATAACTGAGTTCAGCCAATTCGCAGGGAACACGGGTGCGCAGCAAAACTTCCCGCTGGTCGGCGGCGACAAACAAGCCCATTTCACCGATGAATTCACCGGCATTGATATAGCCCAATACGAGTTCACGACCGTCGGATTCCTCGCTGATCACGCTCAGGGAACCGCTGATCACGTAGTAAAGCGTGTTGGCAGAGTCGCCGGGGCGGAATACGTCGCTGCGTGTCGGGTGCTTACGGCGGTGGCAATGATCCAGGAAGCGGCTAAGTGAACCCGGATCGAGCTCCAGTGGGCTATGAACTGGCGTAAATGCCTTAACGACGCTCAAAGTGGTGCGGTGCGGTGTCATAAGCGCTCACATTCAAAAGTATGTCGCTAAGCTTAGGCTGTGATGCAGTTCTCAGCAACGGTTTATGTGTTAAAAATTGAAAAGGTTCCCCCGCCGGGTCTTTTGCCCGATAATGCGCCCCTTAGTCAACTCGCCCCTGGAGGGCACCGCCGTGGTCAAGCCGCTTCCGCGCTTACGATTGCAAGGCTTCAACAACCTTACAAAGTCATTGAGTTTCAATATTTATGACATCTGTTATGCAGTGTCCGAAGAGCAGCGCCAACGCTATATCGAGTATATCGACGAGGTGTACAACGCAGAGCGACTCACGCAAATCCTGACGGAAGTGGCGCATATCATCGGTGCAAACATCCTGAACGTAGCGCGTCAGGATTACGACCCGCAAGGTGCTTCGGTAACGATCCTGATTTCCGAAGAGCCGGTGATCGACAAGAAGGCCGCCGGCAAGGATCTGATTTCCGATGCCGTGGTTGCCCATCTCGACAAAAGCCACATCACGGTGCATACCTATCCGGAAACGCATCCGCATAACGGCATTGCGACTTTTCGTGCCGATATCGACGTGGCTACCTGCGGCGTTATCTCGCCGCTGAAGGCATTGAACTACCTGATCGAAAGTTTCGACTCCGATATCGTGGTGATGGATTACCGCGTTCGCGGTTTTACCCGCGACGTGAAAGGCAAGAAACATTACATCGACCACAAGATCAATTCGATTCAGGATTACCTGTCGAAATCTTCACATGGCAAATACGAAATGATCGATGTGAACGTGTATCAGGAAAATCTGTTCCACACGAAGATGCACTTGAAGGAATTCGATCTCGATACATATCTATTCGAAGAAAAGGCAAAGAACCTGAGCTTCAAGGATCGCCAGCGTATCGAGATGCAATTGCGTCGTGAAATTGCCGAGCTGTTCCATGGCCGTAATCTGATTGATTGATTTTTTGTGATATCGCTTGAAATAAAAAAACCGCCGAGAGGCGGTTTTTTTCTGGTTTTGTGGGAGCTGCTTTCGCAGCGATAGATTTTAAATCTTTGTCACAAGGTTTAGCTTTCGATCGCTTCTAAAGCAGCTCCCACAGTCAGATTAAATCCGGTACGCCACCGCTTTCATGATCGATGACGTCAGCGCCATGATTCTCGGAATCGGCTGCGGGAGCTTGCGCGCACCCGCTTGCTCGGCATGCTCGGCATGTCGGGCTTCGTCTTCCTTCATTTTTTTCAGGATGACCCGGCTGCGTGCATCGGAAGGAGGCAGGGTTTCCAGATGTTCTTCCAGATGGGCTTCGACTTGCCGTTCGGTTTCCACCACGAAGCCCAGATTCCAGCCGTCGCCGCGCAAACCGGCGGCCAGTCCGATGGTATAGCTGCCTGCATACCAGATGGGATTAAACACGCTGGGTTTTGCATCGAGTTCACGTAAACGATCGGCGCACCATGCGAGGTGGTCCTGTTCTTCCTGCGCGGCATCGAGTAATTGTTTGCGCGTCTGTTCGTCGCGGGCAACGGCTGCTTGCCCGACGTATAGTGCCTGTGCACAGACTTCGCCGGTGTGGTTGATTCGCATCAAGCCCGCCGCATGGCGTTGCTCTTCATCATTCAAGATGCCATGCAAGGTGTTTTCCGCGGGATATTCGCGTTCGGCGAAAGCATTGCCCAGACTGGTGCTCATCGCGCGCTGCGCCTGGATGATGGCCTTGTCGAAAAAACTGAAGTGACGTTCGCTCATGCTAGATGTTCCGCCAGGAAATCAATCGGATGCCGCACCGGTATTTTAAGCCCATTGGCGATGTGCAAACGACAACCAATATTGGACGATAGCAATTCGGAGACATCGGTTCCGTGAATTTTTTCAATCAGCGGCGTACGCAATCGATTCGCGCGATCCGGTTCGGCAAGCATGTGCAGGCCGGCCGCGCCGCAGCAGCCGCGATCCGGTAGCTCTTGAATTTCCAGTCCGGGAATCATTGCCAATAGCTGCCTTAGGGCCTGGTCACTCTTGACCACAGTCGATTGGCTGCAGGGGATATGCAGCGCAATTTTCTTGTTGGCCGCCTTGAATTTCAGCAAGCCCGACCGCCGGGAAACAAAATTGAGTGCATCGATCACCGTATTTTGATTCTGTAGGCTTCTGGAAAGCTGCTCGTGACAGCCGGTTGCCAGGCTAAGCACGGTAATACCGTTGTCGAAAGCGATACGGTTTTTTTCGGCGAGCGCACCAGCAGTTCGACCGTCGCCGAGACTGGTTGCGGCGGTGCCGCAGCAGGTCTGCCCGTTCGCTGGAAGCACTGAAAAACCTTGCGCGTTCAGGATTTTCTGCAGATTGAGTCGGGTGTTTGCTTCGTATGCATTGGCGATACAGCCGATAAAAATGGCGACCTTGCCAGTCTGATCGCCGGGTCGGGACTCGTTCCGGAAGCCAGAGTTTGGCAGTTTGGGTAACTGCCCGGAGGCCCGTCCAAGTACTCCCGCGATCCCGACGAGTCCTGGTTTGGCCAGTACCCCGGCTAAAAGCTTGAATTTGTATGGCGGCGGTTTGCGTAAATATTGTTGCTCGCGCGCCAAAGCCAGCAAATCATCGTATTCGACACTTGCCGGGCAGACCGATTCGCAGCGCCGGCAGCCCAGGCAATGGTCCAGATGACGGTCCCCGACATCGCTCGCCATTATTTGTCCGATGGCCAGTGCTTTCATATATGCTATGCGCCCACGTGGAGATTCGGCTTCGGAGCGATCCAGCTGATACGTGGGGCAATGCGGCAGACACAGGCCGCACTGGACGCAGCGATCGGCCAACCGGGCTATGTCAGAAGCGTTATTGGAGGTCGAAAAGGGCTTTGCCATCGGCAAAATCCTAACACGGCCTGTTTTGACAGCTGGGGTGGGCTTGCGCTGAACGCGCGGGATGGTTACAATTCCGCTTCTTATTCACCCAATTTTTCCTTTGGAGCCGTCATGAAGAACATGACCGTTAGCGCCAAGGCTGAGACTGTTAAGCAAGACTGGTATGTTGTCGATGCCAGCGGTAAAACCCTCGGTCGCTTGTGCACAGAACTTGCTCGTCGCTTACGCGGCAAGCACAAACCCGTTTACACCCCGCACGTTGATACGGGTGATTACCTCGTTGTAATCAATGCCGACAAAATCACCGTGACCGGCAAAAAGCTTCAAGACAAGATGTACTACCGTTTTACCGGTTACATCGGCAACATGAAGTCCGAAACCCTGGGTCAAGCCATGAATGCGCATCCTGAGCGTGTCATCGAAACCGGCGTCAAGGGCATGCTGCCCAAGAATCCGCTGGGTCGTGCCATGTACAGCAAGCTCAAGGTTTATGCAGGTCCAAACCATCCGCATACGGCCCAGCAGCCTCAAGTGCTGGACTTTTAAGGCTTTAGGATAACTCATGGCAACTTCGCAAAATTACGGCACCGGCCGTCGCAAATCCTCCACCGCTCGCGTTTTCCTGCGTTCGGGCAAGGGTGCAATCGTCATCAATGGTCGTTCGATTGAAGAATTCTTCGGTCGCGAAACCTCCCGCATGATCGTGCGCCAACCACTCGAACTGACCAAAATGACGGACAAGTTCGACGTTAGCGTCACGGTTGAAGGCGGCGGTATCACCGGCCAAGCCGGCGCTATCCGTCTGGGTATCGCCCGCGCATTGGTTGAATACAATGACACCCTGAAGCCAGAACTGCGCAAAGCCGGTTTCATGACCCGCGATGCCCGTGAAGTGGAACGTAAGAAAGTCGGCTTGCACAAAGCTCGCCGCGCGACCCAGTTCTCGAAGCGTTAATCCGCTTTGTCGAAGCCCTAGGGCTTCGCTGGATCCATCGAAAACCCCGCTCAATAGCGGGGTTTTTGTTTGCCCGGAGTTTGCAAATTTTTGCAGACGCAGGCTTGCCCATGAAAATAGAATGGGAAATACTGAAAACCCTCGGCTTTTAACGCCAGTCGGGCTAGACTGATCCTATATCAGGGAGATTCATATGCCGGTGTCCGCTTCAGATCTTGCCAAACTATTTCCTCTGGAGTCGCTGCGCGTCGAAACACGCGAACAATTGGGTCGCGATGCCGTTGTGACTTCGTATTCGCGGCATGATTATGTGTTCGAGGCCGGCAGTGTCGACGACGATACGGTGTATTTGCTTGAAGGTGAATTGCAGTGTGAGTACCCCGATGGGCGCAAGGTGGCCCATGTTGCAAGCGCGCAGCACGGACGTTACCCCCTGAACGATGCGATTCCGCGTCGCTTTTCGGCAAAAGTCATTTCCAGCAGTGCCAAAATCATGCGTCTGGATCGCCGCTATCTTGAAAAAATAATTACCTGGGATCAGGTCAGTCGCAGCGAGAGCTACAAGCATTTTGATTCGGCGCCCGGTGCCAATTCCTGGGTTTTCCGATTGTTGAACAGTCATGCTTTTCTGAAATTGCCGACCGGCAATATCGAGAAAATGTTCCAGCGCTTCGAGGAAATAAAGGCGCTGCCGGGCGAAATCATCATGCGCGAAGGCGATGCGCCGGATTATTTCTACGTGATCCGCGAGGGTACCGCATCGGTTTCCAAATATCTCGACGGCGCTCCGCAAGTCGTTGCGTATCTGCGCGAAGGCGATATTTTCGGCGAGGATGCCTTGCTGGCCAATGTGCCGCGTAATGCGACCGTGCGTACCATGCAGGGTGGTCGTTTAATGCGGTTGAAGAAAGAAGATTTCGAAGCGGTGTTGAAACCACCCATGGTCCATTGGGTGTTGCCTGCCGACGCCGCACGTTTGGTCAGGGACGGTGCCATCATTCTCGATGTGCGTATGCCCGAAGAATATGCTTTGCGTGGAATTGATGGGGCCGTTAACGTGCCTTTGTATCGTTTGCGTGAGGATGCCGCGATGGCGCTTCCCACCGGCAGCCATTTGGTCGTCTATTGCAATACCGGAGAACGCTCCGCGGCGGCAGCTTTTATCCTGAATGGTCTGGGATACACCGTGCACGCCCTCCATGGCGGTTTGGGTGCAATGGTCAGAATGCTGGCAGCGAGTCAGGCTGCGGCGGAGCAGGCTGCGCTACAGCAGCAAGCCTAAGTCGGGCCCCGGCCCGACAGACGTCATTGCAATTTGCATAAAGCATCGGTCAGGCTGAGAGCTGCAAATTATTTACGCTGCACGCCATCAACGATAACGATATCGGCTGCGCGCTTTGCAAACAAACCGACGCAAACAACGCCTGTAATCTGGTTGAGCTCGGCTTCCATCCCGACCGGGTCGGTAATTTGCCAGTTATAGACGTCCAGAATCCAGTTGCCGTTGTCGGTGACTTTTCCTTCGCGCCAGACCGGTTGACCGCCTCTCGCCACGATCTCTCTGGCTACGTAGCTTCGAGCCATCGGGATAACTTCGATCGGTAGCGGAAACTTGCCAAGTAATTTTACTTCCTTGCTTGCGTCGATGATGCAGACAAATTTCTGGCTGCAAGCGGCAATTATTTTCTCACGGGTCAATGCGCCACCGCCGCCTTTTATCAGTCGGTTATGCGGATCGCATTCATCAGCACCATCCACGTAAAGCGAAAGTGAACCCGTCGAGTTCAAATCGAGTACCGGAATGCCATGCTGTTTCAGCAGTGCGGTGCTTTGTTCGGAGCTTGAAACGGCGCCCTCGATTTGATGTTTCTTGCGGGCGAGTGCTTCGATGAAAAAAGCAACCGTGGACCCGGTGCCGACTCCGACAACGGTACCTTCCTCAATGAATTTTGCGGCGGCTTCACCGGACAGGCGTTTGCCTTCGTTCTGCGACATGGTTTACTCCAGGGACAAGATGAATTTCCATTGCTGGGCGGTGACCGGCAATACCGACAGACGGTTGCCACGCCTGAGCAGGGCAAAATCTTCCAGATGTGCTGCCTGCAATTTTAATTCATCCAGCGAGATAACGCGCTTCAATTTGCGTTTGAAACTGACATCCACCAGCCACCAACGCGGATTTTCAAGCGTACTGGCCGCATCGTAGTAATCCGATTTCTTGTTGAATTGGGTTGGGTCGGGATAACTGTCGCAAGACACTTCGGCCAGGCCGGATATGCCGGGTACCGCAGTATTGGAGTGATAGAAAAAAATGCCATCACCGACTTTCATGTCTTTCATCATGTAATTACGGGCCTGATAATTGCGAACGCCACTCCAGGGTTCGCGTTTTACCCGTTTCAGGTCGTCGATGGAGAACTCTTCGGGTTCCGATTTCATCAACCAGTAATTCATGAAAATACCGTCCCTGCCAGACTTGGTTCCGATTTCATCAGCCAGTAACACATCGTGATCACCTAAAAATAATATGGAAATTTCAAGCCAGCGCTAAACTTATATTTTATGAAAACGTAATACTTCCCGCTCGTTGATCAACATGTCCAGTTTTACATCCCAGTCTTCCGCAGGTAAATTTTCGACTTCCTGATCAGAATATGCGACACCGATTAGCAAAGGCGGGGCAGCATGTGATCTGCGGAAGGAAAGGCTGCGGTCATAATAACCTCCGCCCATTCCAAGCCGAACACCGTTTCGGGTATAGGCAAGCAGAGGTAGCAATATGATGCTTAGATCGGAGGCATCCAGGGCCGAAGTCGGTGAAATATCGGGCTCGGGAATGCCGTATTGATTGCTGACAAGGTCATCGCCGGAGCGCCATGGCGCAAACTTCAAGGTCTTGTCGTGCTGGATGATCGGTAGGCACCAGACTTTCGGTGTTTGTACTCGCATTTGCACGATATGGAGCGGAACTTCGCCCTGGGTAGCCCAGTAGCCGGCGATGTAGTTTGCAGAAGCCCATTCGGGAAGATCGAGTAGTTGCCTTGCTATTGCGTCTGCCGTTTGCATGCGTTGCGGGGCAGTTATTGCAAGGCGTTTTGCGCTGAAAGCCTGCCGCAAAAGTTTTTTCTCCGCGCGTATTTTTTTATTCACGTTCGTTGTTTCGCGGGAATTCAAAATTGCATCCTCCACCATGCCGATGCGTACGAAACGACCTTGATCCAGGAGGATCAAGTGGGCATCTGGACGAAAACTTCAGGCTTCCCGCAACAGGGCGGACATGCACACCGTCGTCGTCGACAAATTCCCGGGCCGTAATTATGGGTCAAGGTGAAATGTTTGCGCACGCTGTCGAACACAGCAGAGGACACGAACATAGTATAGAACCTAATCCGGAAAAAAATGTGAACGAAACCGGAAAATATTATTCTTGTTATCTCGGAAATGAATCGAACAAGCCATCCAGTTTTCGATTCATGTCGCCGAGAGTCTGATGTAGAACGCCATCGCGTTCATCTGCAGCTTTTTTCAGCTGCAGGAATTCATGGGCAAGATTCAACGCGGCCAGTACGGCAACCTGATCAATGGAGACCATGCGATTGTTGCCGCGAATTTCACGCATGCGGGCATCGAGAAAACGGGCCGAAGCCTGAAGGCTTTCCTGTTCTCCTGCTTCGACACCAACGGTAAATTCACGGTCCAGGATTTTTACGTTGACCGGAGTACTCACGCGTTTTGCTCCAGCGATTTCAGGCGATTGATCATCGCTTCAACCCTTGAACGTGCAAGTTCATTTTTGCTCATTAATTGCGAACGCTCACTTGTTAACTGTTCCTGGCTTTGCCGCAAACTGCGGTTCTCGTCCTGCAAGCGGCGTGATACTTCGATCAATCGATCCACGCGTTCGGCCAGGGCCTTGATTTGTTGATGTACGTCGGGCGAGTTCATAGGCTTCACGATAGTGTCAGTTCAACAGGTGGTCAAGCAAAATTCGGATGTGCGGGACTTAGTAGGGCGCCGGAATTGCGGCCACATTGCTCGGTTGCCAGCTACGGATAAAGGCCAGACAACGATGGCCGTCAATTGGAGGAGACAACCAATAGCCCTGGATTTCATCGCAGCCCTGTTCACGCAGATAGCGCAGCTGCTGTTCGGTTTCCACGCCTTCCGCGATGACGTTCAAGCCAAGCGAATGACTCATCGTGATAATGGTGGCGGTAATGGCCTCGTCGTCCGGATCGTGATCCAGGTCGCCGATAAAAGCCTTGTCGATTTTTAACGTATCGATCGGCAGACGTTTCAGATACACCAGCGAGGAATAACCGGTACCGAAATCGTCAATTGCCAGCGTCAGGCCCAGTGCACGCAATTCGTTCAGCACGGTGGTCGCCTGTTCGGCGTTTTCCATCACCATGCTCTCGGTCAGTTCCAATTCCAGGCGGTTGGCCGGAATTTCGGTTTCTTCCAGAATGCGTTTCAGGGTCTGGGCCAGATTGCCGCGCAGCAATTGCATGACCGAGACATTGACCGCCATCGATAGTTCGGTCAGTTCGTGTTTGCGCCAGCGTTTGAGCGCCATGCAGGCTTCCTGCAGAACCCATTCGCCGATGGCGAGAATCAAACCGCTTTCTTCCGCCAAGGGGATGAAAGTAACCGGGCTGATGTCACCCAATTCAGCACTATGCCAGCGCAACAGAGCTTCGACACCGGTAATACGGCCGTCGGCCAGCGACATGCGCGGTTGATAGACAAGACGGAATTCGCCCTTGTCCAGAGCCTTGCGCAAGCAAGTCAGAATCTGGGCGCGCCGACGTGCTTCGGCGTCCATCGTTTCATTGTAGATCTGGAAGGTATTGCGGCCTTCGGCCTTTGCCTGGTACATCGCTGTATCGGCGAACTTCAGCAAATCGGTCGGCACCAGCGCATGGTCGGGATACAAACTGATTCCCAGTGAAGGCGTGATATTGACATCGTGGCGTTCATCGACTTCCAGCGGCATCGAAAACGCGGTCAGAATTTCGCGCGCCATGCGTTCCACTGCGGCAAGGCTTTCGACGTCTTCCAGAATCACGGTGAATTCATCACCGCCAAGCCTCGCCACCGTATCGGAGGCACCGACGGTTGCTTGAATTCTAGAAGCCGCGGCTTTCAATAAACGATCGCCGGCAGCATGGCCGAGTGAATCATTGATGTCCTTGAAACGATCAAGATCCAGAAACAGCACGGCGACCCGTGTTTCCTGACGGCGAGCCCTCACAATCGCGCGGCCCAGCCGTTCGGAAAGCAGGGCGCGATTCGGCAGGCCTGTCAGGGTGTCGTAATTGGCCAGGTAACGCAGTTCCTGTTCGGCCCGTTTTTTGTCGGTGATGTCATTCACCACGGCCACGAAATGACTGCGAATACCGTGGGCATCGCGTACTTCCGACATCTCGATCCAACCCAGAAACTCGTCGCCGTCCTTGCGTTTTTGCCACATTTCGCCAGCCCAATGGCCGGTGCGTTCGAGAATGTCGCGTACACGGCGATAAAAATCGGCACCATGCTGGGTCGAGTCAAGAATGCGACTGTTCTGGCCAATCACTTCTTCATCGTTGTAGCCGGTGATCCGCGAGAAGGCGGGGTTGACCGAAATGAAGCGGAATTCGAGATCAATGACCGCCACCGCTTCACTCATGCTTCGCAACACTTCGAGGGCCACGCGGCGTTCGCGTTCGGCACGGCGACTCATGGTGATATCTCTCGCGGTGCCTGCCATGCGCAACGGCTTGCCGTCGGCATCGCGCTCTACCAGCTTGCCGCGGGAACGAACCCAGATCCACTCTCCGCTACCGTTGCGGATTCGGTGTTCTGATTCAAACACTTCGCTCTGGCCGATGAGATGTTCCTGCAAAAGTTTTTGTACGCGGGGTAGGTCATCTGGATGCAGAGAGTGCGTGCGCCAGTCATCCGTACTCATCGATTCTGAGGCGCCCTGGCCAAGCAATTGGTTGGCACCAAGCCGGTACAGGCTGTTTTCGGGGATGTTCCAATCCCAGAATTCGTCGCCGGAGCCCCAAAGGGCGAGATTCAAGCGGGCTTCGCGCTCGCGAATCTCTTCCAGCAAGGCAGCTTCCTGGACGACTCGGCGGCGCCATATTCGCCACAGGATCAAGCCGAGAAATGCGGCGGTGACCAAAAGCGCAATTTGGGGGGCAAGACTGGCAGCGCTATAACTATTTGCCGTATCGGCTTGTGCATTGTGGGGCGTTAAAAAGATGCCAGCCATCACCGCTGCAGGAAGAATACGGGGCAAACAGCTAGCTGGTGTATCGCGCAATGGCACCGATCAGGCCTCTCTCGAATGTTTCCCCGCCTGCCAGTGTAGTGGGCGGAGGCACAATGTCACAAGACGTTTCGCGCACTTGCTAGAATGAGCGCCTGCCTTTCAGGGTTTTGTGTATGAATCAGCCGGTACTTCCCTTATATGCCACTCTGGCGCAATCGCCGCTGATGAATTCGCTGGGGGTTGAAGCTCCCGAGCTGCATGGCGGTCTTTGTGGTTACCTGTGTGGCGGCGGACAGGCAAATGCAGAAAACTGGCTTAGCCTGGTATTGAGCGACGATGCCGTGCATGAAGTGGAGCCAGGCACCGATCTGGCGCAATTGTATGAGGCCACTTGTGCGGGTCTGGCATCGGAAGAGTTTGAATTCGATCTGCTCTTGCCTGATAGCGATGCACCGGTGGCCGAGCGCGGCGACGCCTTGCTTGCCTGGTGTCGTGGATTTCTTGGTGGTGTTGGCCTGTCGGGCGCCGATGTAAAACGCATGTCGGAAGAAACCCAGGATGCCTTGACCGATTTGGGACGGATCGCGGCCAGCGAATTGAGTTATGAAGATGCAGACAGCGACGAGGAAGCCTTCGAGGAAGTTTCCGAATTTGTTCGCGTAGCCGCCATGCTGCTGCATAGTGACTGCGTGCTGGGCCCTCGCCATCGTCGAAAATTACATTAATCGTAGCGAAAACATGATCTCTCAAAAAGAATTCGCCAAGCGTCGCAAACAACTGATGCGTATGGCCTCGGACGACGCCATTATCATCTTGCCGTCGGCTCCCGAACGCATTCGCAGCAATGACACTCACTATCCCTACCGGCAGGATTCCGATTTCTGGTATCTGACCGGTTTTGCCGAACCCGAAGCCGTGCTGGTGATGGTGCCGGGCCGCAAGCATGGTGAAAATTTGTTGTTCTGTCGCGAGCGCAATCCCGAGCGGGAGGCCTGGGATGGTCCGAGAATCGGTCCCGAAGGTTCGGTAGAAACACTGGGCATGGACGATGCCTATTCCATTGATGATCTCGATGAAATCTTGCCCGGCTTGCTCGAAGGTCGCCGTCGTGTTTATTACCATTTCGGCCGCGACAAGGAATTTGATCTGAAATTGATCGGTTGGCTCAACCGTGTCCGCGCGCATATGCGGATGGGTGCAGAGCCGCCACACGAATTTCTCGAACTAGGCCATTTGCTGCATGAATGCCGCCTCTTCAAAAGCAAAGATGAAATCAGGTTGATGCAGCGTTCGGCCGATATTGCCGCACAGGCACAAGTCGCTGCCATGCATGCCACACGCCCGGGGCTGCATGAATATGAAATCGAGGCGGCGCTGCAATATTGCTACAAGAAAAACAATGCCACCGCTTCTTACGAACCGATTGTCGGCAGCGGCGCCAATGCTTGTGTATTGCATTATCGCGCGAACAATGCGCGCTTGAATGATGGCGATTTATTGTTATGCGATGCCGGCGCCGAATACGATTATTACGCATCCGATATCACGCGGACTTGGCCGGTCAATGGTCGTTATTCCAAGGAACAGCGCGCGCTCTATCAGATCGTACTCGATGCACAGATGGCCGCCTTGTCGAAAGCGCAAATCGGCCAAGCCTGGATTGCAGGCCACGAAGCTGCCGTTGAAGTTCTCACAGAAGGTTTGCTGTCACTCGGGTTGCTGAAAGGGAATGTGAAACAGAATCTGGTCTCCGGCGATTACAAGAAATTCTATATGCATAAAACCGGCCATTGGCTGGGTCTGGATGTGCATGATGTCGGCGAATACAAGATTGCCGGCGATTTTCGCGAACTCGAAGCGGGGATGGTATTCACTATCGAGCCCGGGCTGTACATTCCGCCTGGAACAAAAGGCGTGCCGGAAAAATACCAGGGCATCGGCATTCGAATCGAGGACGACATATTCATCACCAATAAAGGCCCTCAGGTTCTGAGCGACAAGGTGCCGAAGACGATCGATGCGGTGGAAGCGATCATGGCGGATCGCAAATAGCGGCTACCCCAGAACTTTCTGCTGCCTGAAAGTTCCAATGCGGGTGGCTGTTGAGGGCTGTTCGTTAAGCTTCGGTTTGCTAGATTGAACTGATGCAATGTCGGCAGCATCAAGCAAGCCACGGTTTCTTGGTGAATGAAACAGCAGTGAACAATACCCAGGACGGATTATTCATGCATAGCAAAAACATGACGGATATCCGCATCATCACGCAGGATAACGGTGCCGGTCTGGTGAAAGACGCCGAACTGCTGACTGCTGCCTTGAAATCAGGTTTTTTCCGCGTCATGCAAAACCGTTTCAAGACAAACAAAGTCGGTAAATGGCTCCAGCGAATAGCGATCCAACAAAGTGCCGTTACGCCCTCCATCAATATCTTTCTGGAAAGGCTGCATCCTTCCTTGTTTGGCAGTGCGAAGCTCAATGTGTTGATGCCAAATCCGGAATGGACATTGCCCAAGTGGTTGCCATATCTGAGGGATCTTGATTTTGTTTTGGTAAAAACACGTCATGCCGAAACCATTTTTTCCGGACTCGGCTGCAAGACCCGCTATACCGGATTCAGCAGCGAAGACCGTTGGCTGCCCGAAGTGGTTAGAGAGGCTGGCTTTTTCCATCTGGCGGGCAAGAGTTCAAACAAGGGGACTGAAAGCCTGATCGCACTATGGCGCAAACATCCGCATTGGCCACTGCTGACTATTGTGCAGCATCCCAACAAGGCTGAGTGCGATGCCAACACGCACAATATCCGTCACGTGTTGCGTTACCTCGACGATGCCGAATTGAAATTGATGCAAAATCAGCATCAGTTTCATCTTTGCATATCCGACACCGAGGGTTTCGGACATTACCTGATGGAAGCGATGAGCATGCAGGCCGTGGTGATTACCACCGATGCGCCTCCGATGAATGAATTGGTGACGGCCGAACGAGGATTGCTCGTGGGGTATGACAGAACCAGCCGGCAGAATCTTGCCACCTGTTATCACGTCGCAGAGGCACAACTCGAAGCCACGATTGAACGCGCGCTCCTCATGAGCACAGAACATGCAACAAGACTGGGTCGCGAAGCCAGAAAATTCTTTCTGCAAAACGATATGGAATTCAGGCAGCGCATTCACATGCAGATGGCAGATATCGCCAATATCGCGCACACCGCAAAATCGCATTGATGCGTACAAAAATCTTACGAATTTCTTTCGGCATTGAAATGCCGTTGATATCGCATTTCCACTGATTTCTGGATGTCTTGGCCGTTTTATTTTCCGTTTTGCGTGCTAACTTTTGCCCCTTCAATTTATTGATGCCTTCAGGCATTGATCGCTGCGATGCAGTGCTGAACGTGGCAACTGTTTGAACGCTGTCGCCTTCATGTAACAGGAGGCTGGTAGCGTCCCCCCGATACAGTGTCGAAGTGAGGGCCGCATGCTTTCCGTATCCTTATTTGGCTCCTTGCTGGTCGAGCTTGTTGGAAAGGCTGATAGCGAAGTCATCGAGATTCCGCCCAGAAGCCGGGCGCTGCTTGCGGTTTTGGCTCTGGGAGTCGGTCGAAGTTTTACCAGGACGGAACTGTTGCAAATCATCTGGGGTGAAAGTGATCGTGGCGGTTCCTCGGGTTCGCTGAATACTGCGCTCTGGCGTTTGCGTTCGGCCATCGAACGCTCGACATGCAAGGCCAATGAATTTATCCGTTCGGACCATCGTGGCGCGATAGGCCTGGCAGAAAATGTCGTTCGGCTGGATGTTGTCGAATTCCAGTCGCTGGCCAGTCCGGCATTGGGGAAATCGCTTGAATTGACGGATGCCGACGATATCGCTCGGTTGAATTCGGCTATCGCCTTGTACAAGGCAGATTTGCTGGTCGACAATGCCGAGCAGTGGGCATTGCACGAACGGGAGCGATTGCGCAGGATTTATCTCAATGCACTCGGTCGGCTGATGCGCGTCAGTGCCCTTCGAAATGATTTCGAATCGGCCATCCGTCATGCGCAGAAGATTCTTGATATCGACATGTTGCGTGAAGACATTCATCGCGAGCTGATGCGCTACTTTCTGCAGAACGGCCAGCGTGCGCATGCTTTGTTGCAGTTCGAAAAATGCCGTTCCCTGCTGCGCGCCGAACTGGCGATTCAACCGATGCGTGAAACCACCGAGCTCTACAGGCAAATCGTGGATACGGCGATTGCCAGCAATGTCGCGCCATCAGCAACTTCAAGCGAGCGAATTGCAATGATGGAATCACCGGCCATCTGCACGGATATTGCACAGCAGCCCGCCTATGAACATATCAAGGCGGCCCGGCATTGTCTTGCACTGGCAGACCAGCATCTTGCGTACAGCTTCTCCGGCCCCGAATTCAATTCATGAATTAAAGTACACGAGCATGTAAGCACGGCCCCGCAATCGCGGGGCTTTTTTTATGGAATCGAATTAGCACGGCGCATGCCGGCAATGGCCAGCATAAACGCATCACGATCGGCAATTCGGCCAAATAGTTATCGGTGATGCAAGCGTGATGCAGCGGTGACCGAGTGGAGACATGGCGCGCGCAATGTCGCCCCAGTGAGCAGAAATTGGTCTTGTCATGGCGCTGTTAGAGGATCGAACCGCTTCTTTCATCGTACGCGTCTGGCTCGAGTCGGGTTCTGATGCAGCGTCGGCTCGTGAGTGGCGCGGCGTGATCGAACAGGTGGGTTCCGGCAAGAAGATTTATTTTCGAGAGCTCAATGCCATTGTTGAATTCATGAAGCCGCGATTGGAAGAAATAGGAATTGATTGGCGTGAAAGGTTCTGGGAACAAATGTCGGAAACCATCGAAAGCCCCTCAATCCAGGATTTTCCGCCGACAGAAGAAAATTCGGCAGTGGGACCGGAAACGCTTGATAAAAAAATTCGTTAGGAGACTGACATGCCTGTTATTCGTGCCAACCGTGAGGCTATCGATGATCGCTTTAGCGTGCTCGGATTTACCATCCGCACCGAAAGCCCGCTTTATGAAGTAGGTATTGCCGC
>ERZ795044.1194-NODE-1194-length-23563-cov-9.076059_pt1 | contig 23563 bp, 16 predicted proteins | sample MGYA00375128_ERZ795044 | MGnify/ENA primary metagenome ERZ795044 (study PRJEB30173, sample SAMN05720213) | anaerobic digester metagenome | isolation source: active sludge of municipal wastewater-treating anaerobic digesters | place: USA | collected 2014-12-22 ... | reverse complement strand
CCAGGAACGCCGAGATCCCCGCCGCGGCGCGCCGTCCATCGGCGATGGCGTTGATGAGGAAGCGCGGCCCGAAGGCGATGTCGCCGCCGGCCCAGACCTTGGGATTCGACGTGCGGAGCGTGGTCGCGTCGACCGCGGCCAGCGAGGCGCGGACGAGCGGCGCCGGGAGGAACGACGTGTCTGCCTCCTGCCCCACCGCGAAGATCACCGTATCGCAGTCGAGTCGTTCGACCGGCGCCGAATCGTCGACCACCGGGGCGAAGCGCCCGTCAGGGGCAAAGACCGTCACGACCGGGCGCAGCGAGACGCCCTGCACGCGTCCGTCGCCCACGATCGCCTGCACGGAGCGCCGGTGCAGCATCCGCACCCCTTCGCGCTCCGCCTGGCGCCACTCGTCAGGCTCGGCGGGGAGTTCTTCGCGTCCCTCGATGGAGACGACCGTCACCTCGCGCACCCCTGCGGCGCGCGCCGTGCGGGCGACATCGAGCAGCGCCTGCAGCGCACCGTGGACATCGCCAGGCGCAACGTTGGGGCGAGCGCCGTCCGTGGTGAGCGCCGCCGTTCGCGCCGCCGTGCGCGCCGCATCGAAGGCCACGCTGCCGCCGCCGATCACCACCACGCGCTCGCCGACGACCTTCGCCTCCTCACCAGCACTGCCGGCGAGAAACGCCACCGCCGTCGTGACTCCGGGCAGGTCGCGCCCTTCAACCGACAGCCGTCTTCCCACTCCCGTCCCCGCCGCGACGAACACCGCGTCGAAGGTGTCGACCAGCGCCTCCATCCGCACGTCCACCCCAACGCGTGTGCGCAACCGCACCTCCACCCCCAACTCCGTGACCCCCGCGATCTCTGCGGCGATGAGCTCCCTCGGAAGCCGAAACGGCGGAATTCCGTGCACCATCATCCCGCCAAGCGCTGCGGACGATTCGAACAGCGTCACCGCATGCCCCGCCAGCCGCAAGTCGTGCGCGCAGGCCAGCCCCGCCGGCCCCCCGCCGACAATCGCCACGCGCTTACCGCTGTCGGGGGCCGGTGCTCCGATCGCTTCGCGCCACAGCGAGCCCCCCGTCTCGCGCGCCGCCTCGACCCCGAAGCGCGACGCGACGAAGCGTTTGAGCGCCCGAATCGCCACCGGTGCATCGATCGCCCCCCGTCGGCATTTCGTCTCGCACGGCGCCGCGCAGACGCGCCCGCAGATCGACGGGAAGGGATTCGGCCGCCGCGCGATGCGATACGCATCGGCGAAGCGCCCCTGGGCGATCGCCGTCACGTAACCCCCGGCGTCGGTGTGCACCGGGCAGGCCGTACGGCAGGGGACGTTCTCCAGCCACCAGCGCGCGTCGGGGAGAACCGGCGCGAGCGGGAGGGCGCGCCCGGCGCTTCCCCGTTCCGCACCGACCGGGAGGGCGGTCGCCGTCATGGCGCCCCCCGCCGCTGGAGCCGGGTCGCCCCCCAGGCGACGGCGGCGAAGGCCACCACTTCATAGAAGGTGGCGACCGCGACGCGAAGCTCCCGCGCTCCGCCCAGGTGGTTCATGATGAGGTTCGGGACCACCGCGAGCACGACCGCCGCCGCCGCCGCCGCCACGACGGCGAGGGCTGCGGCCAGTGGCCAGGCGACCGGTTGGAGCTCCTTCGGCACTGCGCGATCCGGAATAGGGGGGCGTGTCTTTGGATATCTCGCCCGTGGTACTACCGGTCGCGAGAGGGAATCGCCGACACGGCGAGACGGATTCGGGCGCGTTGGGCTGTAGATTCCATGCGGCGTCTCCCAACGCCCGCTCGACCGCGCGCGGTCGCCCTCTCGCCCCAGTCATGTCCCGCTCCGCGCCTCCGCCGCCTCCCCCCCGCCCCCAGACCCAGCCGGTCTCCGAGCGCTCGCTGACGCAGTTCCTCACGGTCCTCGGCCGCGCCGTGCGCCTCCGCTGCCCGCACTGCGGCCAGGCCCCCGTCCTCATCTCCTGGGGGAAGATCCACGAGCGCTGCGCGCACTGTCACTTCCGTTTCGAGCGCAGCAGCGACTCGTACTTCACCGGGGCGATGTTCTTCAACCTCATCACCGCCGAGTTCCTCTTCGCGGTGGGGATGGGGACGGCGATCGTTGCCATGTGGCCCGACATCAACTGGGACTACCTCACCTACGGCGCCGTGGGCGGGATGGCGATCACGCCGATCGTCCTCTACCCGTTCTCCAAGGTGTTGTACCTGACGGTAGACACCTTCATGCGCCCGGTACGGCCGGAGGAGTGCGACCCGACCAACACGCGGTGGACGCGGACGGGAGTGTAGGGCGCGAGTGCGAGGCGACGCCTCAGTGCTCCCCCTTCCGCACGATGACCAGCACCCCGTTCGTCGTCTCCTCGCCGTAGATCGTCCCCGCCTCGCTCGGCCGCAGGAAGACCATGTACGAGATGTCGGTGGCGCCGAGGAGCCCTTCCAGCTGCAACAGATCGGAGAGCGCGCTGTAGCGCTGCCCGTTCACGACTACCGTGACGCACCCGCCGGTGCGGCGGTAGGCGATGCAACGATACATCCCGGCGTGGATCCCGCGTTGCCCCGGCGGCGACTCCGCCAGCAGCATCGTCTTGATCTCCAGCGTCGAGAGGTTGAGCGTCTGGAGGACGTCGTAGGGTGACGCCGCCGTCTGCGCAGCGATCGCGACCTCGGCCGGCGTGACGATCGTCCCGGCGACGATCTTCGACATCATCCCGGGGATCCCGACGTTGCGGAGCGAGTCGCGCTGCGCCTCGATGACCACTGGCGCGAGCGTGTTGACCGCACGCGCGAGCTTGACGTTCACCTCGAACGAGTCGGTCGCCGCCATCGCGATCCAGCTCGAGATGTTCGTCAGGTACCCCGTCCCGCTGGTGGCGACAGCGTAGACGCCGCTCTCGGGGACGGCGATGGTGTAGCGCCCGCGCGCGTCGACAGTGGTTCCCACCACAACCCCCGCGGTGGAGTCGAGGAGGACGACGAAGGCGCTGCGCACGGGCCCGCGTGTTTCGCTGTCGCGCACGGTCCCTTTGAGGAACTGCGCGTGCGCGGGGGTGGCGGCGAGGAGGAGGACCGCCGCCCACACGCCGGCCTTCCGCACGAGCCGGCTACGGCGCTCCCGCCACCTCGTAGTCGAACACATACGAGTGCACCCCGCCCTCAATGATGATCTGCATGCTCCCGCTCAACCCCTCGAGCCCATCGGTCGCCGAGTCGGGAACCACCGACAGCGCGAGCGTCCCGACCCCGCGGTTCATCGTCCCACTGTGCTGCAGGACGAAGGTCCCGGCGCGCTCGGCCAGCGTCCCGGTCACCCGCTCGATGGCCACGTAGCCCGCCGACCCCTTCACGGCCGACATCGCACTCAGCATCTGCCCATGGCTCGTCCCGGCGAGATCACCATGGAACGTCTTGTCGATCGTCAGGCGCCCTAACGACTTTGCGTCGGCGTACCCGTCGGCCGGCTGCGGGGTGAGCTTGACGTCGAACGTCCCCGTTGCCCGCATCACTGCCCCCACAAGTTTCGGAAGACGCGCATCGCGTTCCCGCCTAACACCATCGCGATGTGCTGGTCGGTGTAGCCGCGGCGGATGAGCCCCTCGACGATGTCGAAGGTCCGCTTGGGATGGTCGAGCCCCGGCACCGTCAGCAGCCACTCCCCCTTGTCGTTGGTGTGCAGGTGATACCGCTCGAAGTTGGGGGTCGCCGGGTTCCCTTGCCCCGGGCCGTTGACCGGGTTGGGATTGCCGACGACATCCATGTCGCTCCCCATCGCCAGGTGCTCGATCCCCACCAGCTTGCGCACGTGGTCGAAGTGGTTGAGCGCGTGCTCCACGGTCACCGGCTCGGTCGGGGAGACCATCATGCGCAGGAACGGGATCCCCATCACCCCGCCGGTCTTCGCCATCTTGGTGATCATCTCATCGGTCTTGCAGCGCGCATGGTCAGGCATGAGCGCGCGCGCACTCGCATGCGAGAAGACGACGGGGCGCTTGGCGATGTCGAGGGCGTCGAGCGTGGTGCGATCGGCGCAGTGCGAGACGTCGACCGCCATCCCCACCTGTTCCATCCGCTGCACGATCGACTTCCCGAACACCGTCAGCCCGCCGTCGCGCTCCTCCAAGAAACCGCTCCCGATGCGGTTCTGGTAGTTGTACGTGAGCTGCGACAGCCGTTGACCTAACGAGTAGAACTGGTCGACGTCGTCGGGCGAGCGGAAGTGGTCGGAGTTCTGGAAGGTGATCATGATCCCCACCTTCCCCGCCTTCTTCACCGCCTCGAAATCGCGCGCATCATCCACCCGCGCAAACCACTCCGGATACTCGGCGACAAAGCCGTTCCACTCGGCGAAGAAGCGCAGGCCGTCGGCATAGTCGCGTGGCGAGTGGCCAAGGCACATGACCGTGTAGCCACTCGTGCGATACACCTCCCAGTCGGCCGACGTCATGCTGCGCGGCTTGCTGAGCCAGAGCTGGCTCTTGGGGGGCTTTTCGGCGAAGTCGGCGAATCGGAACTGGTTCAGCAGGTCGATGACGACCGACTCCTGCACGAGCTTGATGGCGCGCGCCGAGTACTCGACGGGAAAGCGCGCGTCGGCCGGGCGAAAGAGCGGGTAGCGCCCGCGCAGGATGGCGGGGGCGGCGACGACGCCGGCGGCGAGGCGCTTGAGTGCCTCGCGACGCGAGAACTCATTGCCTGGGACAGAATGGTCGCGTACCAGAGCCATTGGAGGAGGAATGAGAGACGCGAATCTGTCGTCGTGCTCACCGCGCGGCAATGCACCCCCCTTCCCCCTCCGTGCGCAGGTCGGGAAACTGGAGGCGCACGCGAAGCCGCGAAGACACGAGGGGCTCGCGCACGGCGCTCGTTCTTCTTCGCACCTTCGCGGCTTCGTGTGAGCAAAGGGTCTGCACCCCCTCCATCCCGCCCTGCCAGTACCCCCACCACCCGATGACCACACCCACCCACCACGCCGCGGCTACCGCCCGACGGATCGCGACGCGCATCGTCCTCCTGCTCGCCGCCACGACGTCTACCGCGGTCGCCCAACCGCCCGCGATCGATGTCGCGCGTCATCGCCTGGTCGACCTCACGCACCCGCTCAACGCCAAGACGTTGTACTGGCCCACGGCGACCACGGGGTTCCAGCTGCAACAGCTGGCGTTCGGCGAGACGCCCGGGGGTTACTTCTATTCGTCGTATGCCTTCGCCGCGCCGGAGCACGGCGGGACGCACCTCGACGCACCGATCCACTTCCACAAGGGCGGGCTGACCGCGGATCGCATCCCGTTGGAGCAGCTCATCGCCCCCGCGGTCGTGATCGATGTCGGCGCCAAGGCGGCCAAGGACCCGGACTATCGTCTCACGGTGGAGGACGTGCAGGGATGGGAGAAGACGCACGGGCGCATCCCGCGCGGTGCCTTCGTCCTCCTGCGCACGGGGTGGGGGGTGCGCTGGCCCAACGCCAAGGCCTACCTCGGCGACGATACGCCGGGCGATGCCTCGCGACTGCACTTCCCCAGCTATGGCGTGGATGCGGCGCGGCTGCTGGTGGGGGAGCGCAAGGTGGCGGCGTTAGGCGTCGACGTCGCGTCCATCGACCACGGCCCCAGCAAGGACTTCATGGTGCACCAGGTGGCGGCCGGCGCCGGGGTGATCGGGCTGGAGAATCTCGCGCGCCTGGAGACGCTGCCGGCACGCGGGGCGACGGTCATCGCGCTGCCCATGAAGATCGAGGGTGGGTCGGGGGGGCCGGTGCGGGTGGTGGCGCTCGTCCCGCGCGCCGCGGCGCGGCGCTGACCTCACGACGTCGGAGTCCTGGATGGATCGCGCGCGCCTGGTGATCGACGGTGGGATGGCGACGGAGCTCGCCGAGCGTGGCTTTGACCTGTCCGATCACCTCTGGTCGGCCCGGCTGCTGGCCGACGCGCCGGAGGCGATCGAGGCGGTCCACCTCGACTACTTCGAGGCGGGGGCCGACGTCGCCATCACGGCCAGTTACCAGGCGAGCTACGAGGGGTTTGCCGAGCGTGGACTGGACGCGGACGAGACCTCCCGCCTGCTGCAACGTTCCGTCGCACTCGCCGACACGGCGCGCTCCCGCTACCTGGCGCGGCGTCCCGCCGGGACGCGGCGGCCGCTGGTGGCCGCGTCGGTCGGGCCGTACGGTGCCACACTCCACGATGGCTCGGAGTACCGCGGCGACGACGGGCTGCGTGAGGAAGAGCTGATCGACTTCCACCGCGCGCGCTTCGCCGTGCTGGCGGGGGCGGCCCCCGACCTGCTGGCCTGCGAGACGATCCCGTCGCTCCGCGAGGCGCGGGCGCTGGTGCGCCTGCTGCGCGAGCATCCCACCGCGCGCGCCTGGCTCTCGTTCAGCTGTCGCGACGGCGCGCACACATCGGCGGGTGACCCCCTCGTGGCGTGCGCCGCGATGCTCGACGCCGAGCCGCAAGTGGTGGCGATGGGGGTGAACTGCGTCCCCCCGGCACTGGTGGGCGAGGCGGTGCGCGCCCTTGCCTCCGTCAGCCACAAGCCGATTCTGGCCTATCCCAACTCGGGGGAGCAGTGGAACGCGGTGCGGCGGTGCTGGGAAGGGGCGGCCACCCACTTCACGGCGCACGTCCCCGAGTGGTTGGCCGCCGGGGCGTCGTGGATTGGCGGGTGCTGCCGCACGACGCCCGCCGATATCCGCCGCCTGCGCACCCTCGTCGACGCCTAACGCTGCACCGGGTGCGCCGCCAGGAAGTCGAACAGGCGGGCGTTCACCAACGCCGTCTGCTCGAGGTGCGGGAGGTGACCGGCCGAGTCGACCGGGAAGAAGACGAGCGAGGGGATGGCGCGGCGCACAACCTCCGACTTGTCGAACGTCACCGTCTGGTCCTGACGCCCCCAGATCAGGAGCACCGGGACGCCGGTGCGGGCCACGCCGGCGTAGAGCGAATCGAAGTTGGTGCTCGAGGCGGTGACGGCCGATCGCAGGAGGGCGCGCCCGAACCCCTTGAAGCGCATCTGCGGGCGATAGCGATCGGCCCAGCCGGGAAAGTCCTGCGGGTGCAGGAAGTCCGACGCCTGGTTGTCGGCCATCCCGGGGACGCGCGTCACCTGCCAGAGCCACGTTCCCAGGAGGGGCGTCGTGATGATCGACGGCATCGGTGAACTGGTCGCCACCGGGTCGACCAGGGTCAGGGTGCGGACGCGTTCCCGATGCCCCGCCGTGTAGTGCCCGGTGACGAAGCCGCCGTACGACAGCCCCATCAAGTCGACCGGCCCTGTCACGTGCAACGAGTCGAGCAGCTCGTCGAGCTGCCGGTCGAACATCGGGCCGTCGTAGGCGCCATCGGGACGATCGGACCAGCCGCGCCCGAACACGTCATAGCGCACCGTTCGGTACCCGGCCGCGCTGAGCGCCATGAAGGTCGAGTCCCAGATGTACATCGGGACGGAGAAGCCGTGCACCAGCACCACAACGCGCCCCGTGTCGGGACCGGCGACCTCGTAGTGCGTTGCGCCGTCCGAGAGTCGAACGAAGCGCCCCGGCGCGCCGGCGCGCGTCGCGTCGTCGAGCAGCACCTGTTCGGGGTTCTTCACCACCCAGGCGGCCGCGCCACCGGCGATGACGAGGGCGACGAGTACGGCGAGCGCGCGAAGCAGGCGGGGCATGCGAGGGGGATGAGAGAGAGGGGGCGACACCAGGCTGGCGCGGTGACGCGCGACGTGCACGGCCGCCGCTCCGAACAACGTTAGGCGGCGGGGCGCCGCGCCGCGCGCCCCAACCGCCCTTACGAGGTGCTCGCCCCCGTCGCGCGCCGCAGCGCCTGCAGGAACTCGGCCGGATCGGCCACGCTCACCAGGACGCTGTAGCCGCTCGTGGTGGGGACATACACCACGCGCGACTTGTCGGTGATGTAGAGCAAGGCCTTCTCACCGTTGTGCAGCCGGAACCACCCGGCCCGATACCCCCCGACCGCCGTCCCCATCGTGCGCATGGACGGGGCGAGCGACTTGTCGACGTTCAGGTCGACCGCACGCGCCTCGCCCACGCGGAGCGCGGACGCCGGGACCAGGCGGCCATAGATATCGCCACGCAGGCGAAGCCCGGCAGGCGAGACCTCGAACCGTGCGGTGCGAGCACTACCAAGCGACAGCCCCAGCACCCCCATCGTCGCCACCATCAGCAGGAAGATGGGGAGCATGATCCAGAGCGAACGGATGGGACCCGGGATGATCGGAAAGACTTCGGTCATGGACGATCCTCGTGATGGTGCCGATGCGCCGTCACGGCGCGACGTCATGGGTGAGCGTCATCGATCGCGCCGACCCGCCCCCTTAGGCCAGCGACTCCTGCACCGCGCGCCACGCCTGCGTGATGGCCGAGTTGGTGTCGGCCTTGGCCCCCGCATCGGAGTTGGCGATGGCGATGCGCCCGTACCGCTGGCGACCGATCACCCACGGCTTCTCCGCCTCGCTGGCGTACGCTGGCTCCCACAAGAGCTCCGGCGAGTAGGCATAGCCGTGCGGCCACCGGTTCACCGTGATGGCCTTGATGTCGCGCCCGGCGTCGAACCCCCCGCCCTTGAGCGCGGCGTCGAGCTGGTCGCGCACGTGTCCCTCGAACTGCGCAAAGGACGTTTCCATCAGGCGGCGCCTTCCGTCGCGCCACTGCTCGGGCCCCTTCGACTTTCCGTCGTGGTGCACGTAGCACATGTGCAGCACCATGGGCTCGTCAGGCGTCTGCGAGCGCTTGTAGCTGCCGAGTGAGACGGGATAGTCGAGCTCGACCTGCTTGAAGAAGTCCTTGGTGTAGTACACGAAGTCGGTGCCGAGCTGCGCGAAGGCGCGCCAGTTGGGGATGAGGACCTTGGTGTAGGTGAGCGGGACCTTCACGCCGTAGCGCAGCCCATGTTGCTGCGCCGCTGGAAGTTCGGGGCACAGGTGGGGGATGGCCATGTTGTAGCAGGCCATGATCACGCGCCGCGCACGCACCGTGTGCGCTCGCGCGTCGTGGACATACGTGACGTCCACCGCATTGCGGCTGGCGGTATGCCGCACGTGGACGGCGGTGCTGTTGAGGCGCAGGCGCACCGCCGAACCCTTCCGGTCGAGCTGCGAGTAGTCGGCGCGCGCCGTCACCACGTCTTCCATCGTCGATCCCGGCATCGCGGCCGGAATGAGCTTGCGTACCAGCAGGCGTGCCACCGAGGCGTTGCCGTCCGGGAAGTGGAAGATGTACGGCTCGTTGCCGCGCGAGCCGTAGCGCGGCAGCGTATGATCGAGCCCCGGCATCCCGCCGTCATACTCATGAATGGACGTGCACGGGATCTCGTCGATTCCTACACACCAGAAGCTGATCCCGAACTTGCGGTACAGCTCGAGCAGCTGTGGGTCGACCTTGCAGTAGTCGCGGAGCCAGGTTTCGTAGCTCACGGTGCGCAGCTTGGCGTACTTCTCCTCCCGCGTGAGCCCAGGGAGGTAGTCCCGGGTCTCGGTCTGCACGCGAATGAAGTCGGCGCGCGCCTGGTCGTTGAGCGGGGCGTTTCTCGCGAACTCCTCCCACGAGACCTTGCCGTACCCCAGCACCAACTTGCGCTCCCCGAAGTTCTCCTGGTCGAACAGAATCGACTTGGAGAGACCGAGCTTGGCGTACAGCGTCTGGTCGTACGCTTCGTAGAACTTCGCCGTGTCGATCCCGATGTCGACGAGCGTCTCCTTGGCGATCGCCGTGTACGCCGACGGCGTATCGATCGACTCGGTTCCGCCATAGCCGATGCGCGTCTGCCCATCGATCGAGAACTCGTTGCGCTTGGCGTGTCCGCCAAAGTCGTCGTGGTTGTCGAGGATGAGGATGCGCGCGTTGGGGCGCTGCTTGCGATAGAGGTGCGCCGAGGCGAGGCCGCTGATGCCGCCGCCGACGATCACGAGGTCGTACTGCTCCTCGGGGGCCCCGGCGCGCCAGGTCTTCCCCTGCACGCGGGCGTGCATCGTCTCCCACGCCCCCTCGTGCGTCCCGCGCAGCCCCGTCCGCGCCGGTGGGTAGTAGTCGCTCCCCGGGTCCCACCCCTGCGCGATGAGATCGGCCCACGGCGCCAGGAGCGAGGCCCCCAGCGCAACGCTCACGCCATTCAGAAAGTCGCGGCGCGTGACGCCGTCGTCGTTCATCTCGTGATGCTCCAGGTGGGCGGACGGCTGCGTCCCCGAGGCGCGGGGCTGGTGAGGCGATGATACGCCGAGCCGGCGCACGCGACTAGGGCACAGCGCACGGCCGCGTGGTTCCATGCACACGCCGCGGCTGCGAAGCATCGCGCGAGACGACGCGAACCTGGTCGCCGTCGACGCGGGGATGGTGTCGATCGGGCGACGCGCGCCGCATCTTGGGGGACCTCCTGCGGAGTCCGTCATGCAACCTCGTCATCACCTGCTGCTCACGTGCGCCGGCGCCCTCGTCGCCCTCGGATGCGCCGGCAACGCACCGCCCGGTGCCGCGCCACGCGCGTCGACGTCGGGTGGTGTCACGCTCTCGTCCCCTCGCCCTGCGCGCAACGGCGCGCTGCGCGTCCTCGTCTACCACGACATGGAAGGACTCGCGGGGCAGGACGACTATCGCACCTTCAACTACTCGCACCCCGAGTACTACGCCAAGGGACAGGGGTACCTGGTCGCCGACATCAACGCGGTGGTCGATGGGCTCTTTGCCGGCGGCGCCACCAGCGTGGAGATCATCGACGCGCACGGGAGCGGGAACCCGAATCCCGATGTCGATCGCGCTCGGCTCGACAAGCGCGCGACGCAACTCACGCGCAACGCGCCGTTCCGGCACTACGTCGATGTCGTCGCCCCCGACACGTACGACGCCATCGTCGCCGTGGGGATGCACGCCAAGACGGGGAGCAAGGGGTTCGCCTCGCACACCGTCACGATCGGGATGGGGCTGTCGATGAACGGGCACGCGATCACCGAGACGGAGATTGTCGCGTATTCGTGGGGGCGCGTCGGCGTCCCGGTGATCTTCGTCTCCGGCGACGACCGGCTGCAACGCGACCTGGCGACGATGCCCTGGCTGCAATACGTCGTGACCAAGCGGGCCACGAGCGCCAGTACGGTCGAGCTGCGCAACGTCGCCGAGGTGCACGCCGAGATGCGCGCCAAGGCGGCGGCCGCGGTGCGCGCGCTGGCCAGTGCCAAGACGATGCGCGCCAACGAACCGGTGCGCGCGGCGCTCAAGGTCGTGCGCCCAGCGAGCCTCGCCATGTTGCGCGGCGTCCCCGGCGTCGCCCTCTCCGCGGACGGCGACGAAGTCACCTTCGAGGCGAACGACTTCCAGGGAGCCTACGATGGGCTCAACGCCCTCATCGGCGTCGCGCGCCTGGCCTATCCCACCACCACCAACGAGGTGGTGCGCGAACACCGCGACAGCACGCTCATCGCCCGGCTGCAGCGCGAGCGCCTGATGGAGCGCTGGTTCGACGTGGAGAGCGAACGTTGGCACCCCCCCGCTCCCACGGCGCCCACCCCCGGACGGAAGTACTACGGCGCGCAGTAGCGCATCGCCTGACGCGGCGCAGCGTCGCGCCGCGCCAGGCACCGACTCACTCGTCCGGCAGCTGCATCGGCAGCCCGAACTTGGGGAAGAGCGTCGCGGTGTCGAGGAAGTAGGTCATGTTCACGATCTTGTCGTCCACGATGTCGAGGACGACGAGGGCCCACGGCTCCTTGCCGCCGTGGCGGTACTGCCCGAAGGCCGGTGCGCCACACGCCGCGGTGGGGACCAGTCGCGACCCGCGGCACCCCGCCCCACGCCCCGAGAGCCAGTTGCCGATGGAGTCGTGCCCCTGCAGCCAGAGCGTGTAGGGCGGCATCGACATGGTGGCGTCCTCGTGCAGGAGCATGGTCAGCGCCTGCACGTCATAGCGCTCGAAGGCATCGACGTAGCGCGCCACGAGGGCCCGCTGTTCATCGTTGAGGCGTGCCGGCACGGGGGCCACGTTGCGCTCGGCCAACGTGGCGCGCGCCCGCTGCAGCGCGCTATTCACCGCCGGCACCGTCGTCGCCAGGCTCTCGGCCACTTCCGCCGCCGACCACCCCAGCACCTGCGTGAGCAGCAGGACGGCGCGCTGCTTCGCCGGGAGGTGCTGCAATGCCGCAACGAAGGCGAGATGGATGCTCTCGCGCAGCACCGCGTCCTCGGCCGGATCGCTATCGGCCGGGAGCGCCCTGGCGTCGGGGATCGGCTCGAGCCAGTGCGTGCGCGGTCGCTCGTGCAGTTCGTCGTCGACCGTGCCGACCGGCCCCTCCTCCAGCGGGCGGGCGCGGCGCGGGCGATCGGCGAGCGCGTCGAGACACACGTTGGTGGCGATGCGATAGAGCCAGGTCTTCATCGACGCACGTCCGTCGAACCGCTCGAGCGCCTTCCAGGCGCGGAACATCGTCTCCTGCACCGCGTCGTCGGCATCGACCACGGAGCCGAGCATGCGGTAGCAGTGGCCCGTGAGCGCCGTGCGATGGAGTTCGAGACTGTCGGGCGTGAAGGGGGTCGCGATCGTCGTCATGCGCGCCGTCCGAGGGGTGAATGGTCGCGGGGGTGCGCGACTGCCTAACGCTGCGGCGTGCTGCGCGGCGGGGTGGAGCAGCGCGGCCACGGGGTCGTCGTCCCGCTCGGCGTCGTCATCACCCGCTTGTCGCGCGCCACGCGCTCCGGATCCTCCGACGCCTGGTACGCCAGCATCGCCGCCAGCGTCGCGTTGTTCTTCAGGTCGTCGATGATGACCTTGTCGTACGTGTCGCGGTTGGTGTGCCAGGTGTACTGGCGATAGTCAGGATAGTTCGACTGCAGTCGGAAGGACGGTGCCCCCGCGCACAGGAACGACATGTGGTCGCTCCCGCCGGTCTCGGGGACGCCGGGGATGTCGAGGTCGATGAGCCCTTCGATCTCCGTGGGAATGACACTGAGCCAGCGCCCGAAGTGCGACGCGGCGCCGGTGAGCCCCATCATGCGGATGTACTCCACCCGCCAGGTGCCGTTGTCCTGGTTGAAGGCCGCCTGCAGACCATCGACCACTTCCTTGTGGTCCTCGGCAAAGGCGCGCGACCCGATGAGCCCCTGCTCCTCGGCCCCCCAGTGCCCCACGAGGATGGTGCGCTTGGGATTGGGATACGCCGCCTTGAGCAGCCGCATCGCTTCCATCATCATCACCGTCCCCGTCCCGTTGTCGGTGGCGCCCGACGCGCCGTCCCACGAGTCGAGGTGCGCGCCTAACAAGACGTACTCGTCCGGCTTCTCCGTCCCCTTGAGCTCGGCCACCACGTTGAACATCGGCGACTCGGGGAGCTGCTCGGCGCGTGCGTCGAGGCGCAGGCGCGGTCCCTGATTGTTGGCCGCCAGGCGATGGAGCAGGCCGTAGTCCTCGCAACTCACGTCCATCACGGGGACGGTGCGTGTGCTGGCGCTGAAGACCTTGTTGACCCCCCAACCGGCCGACCAGAGCGACGTGACGACCCCCGCCGCCCCGCTGCCATCCAGGAGCGCGAAGGCGTTAGGGCCGAGGCGCTGCGCGCGCTGGTTCCACGCGCGCTTGGACGAATCGCGCGCGGCCTTCATCGCCAGCACCGACGCCGGTCGCGCCAGGCGCTCCCAGTTTTCGTCGGGGCGGCAGGTGGGCTCGGGTGCCGAGAGGAGGACGAACTTCCCCTTCACGCTCGGTAGCCAGGCTTTGACGGCGTTGCTGTCGGCGAGTTCAGGGATCACGACGACGTCCCCTTCCACCGGCTTGGTCGTCCCCGGGCTCCAGGCCAGGATCATCCCCTCGAGTGTGCGCTCACGCGGGGCGATGAGGTCGATGTGGGTGTAACGGCGACGCCAGCCACGCCAGGTGCCGTAGCGTTCCTTGCGCGCCGGGATTCCCCACTCGGCGTAGCGGGCCGAGACCCAGTCGGTCGCGCCGAGGAAGGCGGGTGAACCTGAGAGGCGAGGGCCGATGGAGTCAGTGAGCACCTGCGCCAACCGCGCGACCTGCGACTTGCTCGTCATCCCCTCATCCCACAGGCGTCGGATGACGGGATCGTTGGTGGGAAACGACTGGGCGCCGACCGATGCGGCAGCGCTGAGGAAGGCGAGGGCGAAGGCGGCCGGGCGCAAGCGAGGCACGATGGGCTCCCTGGTTGTCGAGGCGTGGTGGAACAAGCCTAAGGGCGGGGGCTGTGGAAGGGCAAACGCCCGGGGACGAGGCGTGGCGGATTGCGCGCTCCCGCATGTGGTCAGGACAGCGCGGCGAGCATCGCCTGCTCGGTGGGCTGATGCCGCACGTTCTGCTCGGCGAAGTGCTGCGCCTGTGGATACGCCGTCGCCACGATGCGGTCGGCGGCCGCGTCCAGGTCGTACGACGTGTGGCGTAGCTCGACGCGCGCGCCCAGCAGCAGCCAGCAGGCGCCCGGCGCGCCGAAGGGCATGCCGACGCTTCCCGCGTTGACCACCCGGTGAGCGCCGATGGTGCGATCGAATTGCATGTGCGTGTGCCCGCACACGATGACGTCTGCGGCGACGCCGCCGAAGGCCGGAAGAATGTGCGCCTCGGGCGTGAGGCGGGTGAAGTTCTCCGTGTCGCTGCGCGGCGTTGCGTGGCAGAACAGCACGTCGCCAACGCCTGCGACGTACTGGCGAAACGTGACGGGCCAGTCGGATACGAAAGCCACGTCCGACGGCGTGAGCTGCGTCGCGTTCCAGCGCACCACCTCGCGAAACGCGGCCGGGACCTCGGGCGACTCCTCACCGGCCCGCGATTCCATGACGATCCGATCGCCGTTGCCGCGGATGCACCGCACGGGGAGCGCGAGCGCGCGCAGCACGCCCAGCGACTCGTGCGGCATGGGCCCCGGGAGCACGTCGCCGCCCACCACCACGAGGTCGACCCCCGCTTGCCGCACGTCGTGGAGCACCGCCTCGAGGGCGGGGAGGTTGCCGTGAATGTCGAAGAGGGCAGCGATGCGCATGGCGTTGGTGCCTCACGATGGCTGGAGCGGCGGTGCGCTCCGGCGGGACGATCCGGCGGCCGCGGTGCCTAACTAGCGTGGGACGTGGCACACGCGCAACGGCCGTTGCGGAGGGCGAGGGCGCGAGCCGACGTACGTGACGCCAACAACCAGCGGTCGCTGTCGCGTCGGCTCAGGGCGCCGGCCCGACCTCGTCGACGACTTGTGCGCGGCCCTGTAGCCTCGGGTGGCTGCAGTGCGTACGTTGGCGGTCCGTCCCTGCCGGTCCCCTCTCCTGCCCCGAGTGCACTCCTCGCCCGCCTCTGTGCCCCCCGTGCTCGACGCCGTCCGACGATGACCGACCATCGCCCCTTTGCCAGGTCCATCGCGGTCGTGGTGGGGATCGATCGCTATCGCGACGGGATCCCCGAGCTGCGCACGGCGGCGAACGACGCGCGGCGCGTTGGGGCGATCCTCGGTGAATCACACGGCTACGAGGTCATCCAGCTCCTCGACGAAGAGGCGACGCAGGCACGCCTGACGACGCTGCTCACCCGCGAGCTCCCCGAGGGCGTTGGCCCCGACGATCGCGTCTTCTTCTACTGGGCCGGCCACGGCGTGGCACGCGACGGCGACGATGGCCCCAACGGCTACCTCCTCCCGGTGGATGCCCGTCGCGGCGACGAGGCGACCTTCCTCCACATGCCGCTGGTGCACGACGCACTCCTGTCGCTCACCTGCCGGCACATGCTCGTGGTCCTCGACTCGTGCTTCTCTGGCGCCTTTCGCTGGTCGGGGACGCGCGCCGCCGAGCTGATCGACGACGACGCAGTCATCCACCAGGAGAAGTACGACCGCTTCGTGCGCGACCCGGCGTGGCAGGTCATCACGTCGGCGGCGCAGGACCAGAAGGCCATCGACCAGCTTTCGACCGGCTCGTTAGGGAGCCGTGACGGCGACGGCGCGCACTCCCCCTTTGCCCTGGCGCTCTTCGAGGCGCTGGACGGGGCCGGCGACGTGATCCCGCGAAAGGGGGGAGACGGCCTGGTTACCGCGACCGAACTCTATCTCTACCTGGAGGAACGGCTGCAGCTGGCGGCGCAGGAGGCGGGCAAGCGGCAGACGCCGCGCCTCTGGCCGCTGCGCAAGCACGACAAGGGGGAGTTCGTCTTCTTCGTCCCGGGGCGTGACCTCGCCCTCCCCCCGGCGCCGGCGCTCACCTTCGAGAACAACCCGTGGCGCGGCCTCGCCTCGTACGATGCCGCCGACGCGGCGCTCTTCTTCGGGCGCGACGCCGAGATTGCCGCGCTCCGCGCGCGCGTCGAGGCGTTGCCCCTGACGGTGGTCCTCGGCGCCTCGGGGACGGGAAAGTCGTCGCTGGTGAAGGCTGGGCTCGTTCCGCGACTGGCCGCCGACGGGTGGCAGGTGCTCCCCATCGTGCGCCCGGGGACCACGCCGCTGGTGGCGCTGGCGCAGGCCGTGGGGAGCGGCGACGGTGCCGTGGCCGCCAACCCGGCGGCGACCGCCACCACCGCCGCGGGCGCAGCGACCGCCACCCCCGCGGCCATCGCCGCCCGCGTCGAGGCGCTGGCTGCAGCTGCCGGCGGGCGCAAGGTCGTGCTCGTGATCGACCAGTGCGAGGAGCTGATCACGCTCGTGCGCACGCCGGCCGAACGCGAGCAGGTGCTGACGCTTCTCGCGCGCCTCGCCGAGGCGCACCCCGACACCGTCCGCATCATCCTCACGCTCCGTACCGACTTCGAGCCCAACTTCGATCGCTCGGCCTTTGGCGAGCGCTGGCGCGCCGGGCGCTTCATCGTCCCGCCCATGTCGCGCGACAGCCTGCGCGCGGTCATCGAGCAGCCCGCCGCCAAGCGGGTCCTGTACTTCGAGCCGTCGGCGCTGGTGGAGTCGCTGCTCGACGAGGTGGTGGCGACACCAGGGGCGCTCCCGCTCCTCTCGTTTGCCCTGAGCGAGATGTACGTGCGCTATGTCGGGCGGCGAAGCGCCGACCGCGCCATCACGCGCGAGGACTACGACGCGTTAGGCGGCGTGGTGGGCGCCCTGCGTGCGCGCGCCGAGGCCGAGCACGACGCGCTCGACGCCGCGCACCGCCTGACGTTGCGTCGCGTGATGCTGCGCATGGTGGTCGCCGAGGGCGGCAACCTCGCGCGTCGCCGCGTGAGCGACGCGGAGCTCGACTATCCCGACGCCGCCGAGCACGCCCGCGCCGAGGAAGTGGTGCGTCGCCTGACGAGTGCGCGCCTGCTGGTGGAGGGAAAGGAGGCGGACGGCGAACCCTTCGTCGAGCCGGCACACGATGCACTCGTGCGCGGGTGGGGGCGGCTGCTCGACTGGGTGCGCGAGGAGGGGGAGGCGCCCTTCCCGCTGGCGCAGCGGCAGCGCCTGGCACGCGCCGCCGGCGAGTGGGAGCGCGCCGACCAGGCGTCGCAGGGCGGGCTGGTCTGGAGCGACGCGGTCCGCAGCGCGCAGCTCGCCCCGCTGGTCAAGGCGCGCGCCCCATGGCTCAACCGGCGCGAGCTCGAGTTCGCGCGGCGCAGCGTGCGCGGGCGCACGGTGCGGCGTGCCTCCACCGCCGTGGCGGTCGCCATGATTGCAGCTGCCGGCGCCTGGGCTTTCATCAGCGGACGACAGGCCAGCGAACGCGCGGAGCAGGTACGGGTGGGATCGATGGTGCGCACCGCGGCGGCGCTGGCGGCGGAGGATCCCTTCAGCGCGGGGCTCGTCCTGGGGAGCATCGATTCGACCTTGGTGCGACGACTGGATCCCGCGACACAGCTCGCCCTCGTGCGCACCTCGGCCGAACTCGCCGTGCGACCGCTCGTGACCGCGAGCTTTGGCGAGGTCGGGTCGGGGCTGCGCTACGCCCGCCTCAGCCCCGACGGCCGCTGGGTGGCGATGGGGGCCAACGAGGGGCTGCTCACGCTCTCGAGAAGTGACAGCGCCAGCGACCCCATCGTGCTCGACCAGGGGGAGGAATCGGCCATCTGGGGGGTCGAGTTCAGCCCGCAAAGCGATCGCCTCGTCTCGACCTCTACCGCCGGCACGCTGTACGTGTGGACGATCGGCTCGTCCAAGCGCCCGGTGCGCCTCGCCGCGCCGGATTCGTCGCGTTTCTACCGCCTGTCGTTCAGCGCCGATGGATCGCGCATCGCCGCCTTCTACCTGCGACTCGTCACCGATTCGACGACGCACGAACTCGTGGAGTTCACACCGTCGCGCGAAGCACGCGTCTTCAACGCCGACGGTTCGGGGACGCCTCTGCGCCTCCCACTCAGCGACGACGAGCTCCCGACCGAGGATTTCGGCGGCGGGGGGGACTGGCTGGTGACGACCGACGGGAAGCGCGCGCGTGTGTGGCCGATCGACGGGGCCTCGCGGCCGGCGCAGGTCTTCGAATTCCGCGGAGTGGGGGTCTCCACGGCGACGCTCAACCCGTCGGGGTCGCACATCGCCGTGGCCACGACGGACGGGCACGTGCACGTCCGACCAACGGACGGGCGGGTGCACGTGCAGCCAATGGCCGGGCAGGTGCCCGGCCGATCAGTAGCCGGGCAGGAGCCCGGCCAATCGACGGCCGGACGCGGTCGGGGACTGCAGCTGACGGAGCACTCCGACTCGGTCGTCGCGATCGCCTGGAGCCCCGACGGTCACCTGCTCGCCACCTTCGGTCTCGATGCGACGCGCATATGGGACGCCGAGAGCGGGCGCCGCATCACTCGGCTCGAACGCGACGGAGAAACGCTCGTGGGAGGAGCGTTCTCTCCAGACGGCTCGGCGCTGATCGCGCGTTCGCGCTACGGGTACGACGCGATCGTCTGGCGCTGGGATGAGGACGGGAAGGCAACGCCGACCGTGCTCGCCGGTCACGCCGACCTCCTGGAGACGGTCGGCTTCACCCCCGACGGCGTGCGCGCCTTCACTGCCTCACGCGACGGCACGGCGCGGGAGTGGGTCTACAACCCGTGGGTGCGCGGTGCCTCGATCTTCGACTTCGACTCCACGGCCGCCGCTGTGGATCCCGGTGAAAATGCGCTCTCGGCGGTGCGCTTCAGCCACGACGGCCGCCTTCTGGCCATCGCGACAAGCGGCGGACGCATCGCCGTTGCGCCGGTGGAGGCGCTCAACGCCCCGCGGCTCCTGTCGACCACCTCCAGCACCACGCGCGCGCTGGTGTTCAGCCAGGATGACCGTCGCCTGATCGCGCTCGCCGTGGACGGGGGGCGTACCGAGTGGGCGCTCGATGCGCGGAGCGGGCCACGAGACACGGTGCGGATCGAATCGTCTCGCGAGATCATGATTCTCGACGCGAACGTCTCCGCCGATGGTCGGCACGCGTTTGGCTTCAGCACGCCGGGCAGCTTTGTCGACGCCGACGCGCCGGACGCCGCGCCCGACGCCGCCGTCGACAGCGGGTTGTTTGTCTGGCACCTGGAGCGCCGCGAGCCCCCCGTGAAGGTGACGTCGCCCGACGGCACCATCATCGTGGCGGCGGTGAGTGGCAACGGACAGCTGCTCGCGACCGGCACCGGGCGCGGCACGGTGCACGTGCAGGGGGTCGACGGCACGGGGGCGCGCACCGGCATCGTGGTCCCCGACGCGGACGACCCGTATCCCCTCCTCCCGACAAGTGCCGCCTTTTCCCACGACGGGTTGCAACTGGCGGTGGGGTGGGAGGATGGGGCGGTGACGATGCACCCGGTCTCCGGGCGGTCGGCGGGACGACGGCTGGCCGGCCATACGCAGCCGGTGACCGCCGTGGAATTCGCCGACGACGGCAAGCGCCTGCTGAGTGTCTCGCGCGACGGCACGATTCGCATCTGGGACGTGCGCGCGGGGCGATCGGTCGTCACGTTGCGTCCGCGCGGCATCGGGGCCCCCACCGCGCACTTCACCCCGGACGGCATGCGAGTGCTCACCGTGCCGGAGTCCGACACCGCAGCGAGCCTGTGGAACGCCGATGGCTCGGGCGGGGTCGCCGCCTTCACCGGCGCTGGCGCCACGGTCTCCCGCGCCAGCGTCAGCCCCGACGGTCGATGGTTGGTCAACGCCCTCGACTCGGGCGGAGCGGGGCTCTTTCCGCTGGACGCGGCGGGAATCCTGCGGACCTTCGCCGTCGGCACCATCTGCCTCAGCGCCAACGACCGCCAACGCTACCTGAGCGAATCGGAATCGGAGTCGCGCGCGCGATGGAGCGCATGCGAGCGTGCACGCGGTCGTTCGGGGACGCGCCGCAGATAACGGCGACGCGCCGCCCATAACGGCGACGCGCCGCCCACAACGGCGACACGCGCTCACTAGCTCGCCCAACGCCCCACCCCTATTCTAGGCGTGTGACCACGCCGAGCTCGCCTGACGAGCCCCACCCGGCCGACACCGCCGCGCTTTCCGGCGTGCTGGCCAACCGCTACCGCATCGAACGCGCGATCGGGGCGGGGGGGATGGCCACGGTCTATCGCGCGCGCGACCTGCAACACGACACCACGGTCGCCATCAAGCTCCCGCGCCCCGAGCTCGTCATGCAGCTCGGCGCCGATCGCTTCGCGCGCGAGATCCAGATCAGCACCCAGCTGCAACACCCGCACATCGTCCCCGTCTTCGATTCCGGGACGTTCGAGGGGCGCCCGTTCTACGTCATGCCCTTCATCGAAGGGGAGACGCTGGAGCAGCGCCTCAAGCGCGAGGGAGCACTCCCCATCGAGGAGGCGCTGGAACTCACCGCCGAGATCGCCGACGGCCTCGCCTACGCGCACCGCAACGGCTTCATCCATCGCGACGTCAAGCCGGCCAATGTCCTGCTGGCCAATGGCCATGCCTTGCTCGCCGACTTCGGCATTGCGCGCGCCGTCGAGCGCGCCGGCGCTCAGAAGCTGACCGAATCGGGCTTCGCGATCGGGACGGTCGACTACATGAGCCCCGAGCAGGCGTCGGCCAGCAGCGAGGTCGACGGCCGGAGCGACGTGTACAGCCTGGCCTGCGTCCTGTACGAGATGCTCGCGGGCCAACCGCCGTTTGCCGGTTCGACCGCGCGCTCGGTGATGGCGCGCCATCTCATCGACCCGCCACCCCCGGTGCGCACCGTGCGCGCCAAGGTCTCCACGCGCCTCGAGCAGGTGCTGATGAAGGCGATGGAGAAGGTGCCGGTCGATCGTTATGCGGGGGCGGCGGAGTTCCGCGCCGCACTCAGGCACCCGGGGATTCTCGACGACCTGCCGACGGGAACCGCGCGCCTGCCGTCGAGCGGTCGAGGTCCGGGAATCGACGCGTCGACCGTCGCCTCGTCGCGGCGCGGTTGGCGCGCGGTGGCGGCGGCGGTGGCCACAATCGCCGTGGTGGCAGCGGTCGCGGTCTGGCGCATGAACGCCCCCACCTCGTTGGCGCTCGACACCAACCGCACGATGGTCTTCCCGTTCGTCGTCCCCGACGGCTTCGTGGGCGCGCGCACGGCGGGCGAGGACATGGCGACGATCATCGGCAACGCGCTCGACGGCGCCGGACCGCTGCGCTGGATTGACGGGTGGACGCTGCTCGACGCCCGCACGCGCGACGACATTCGCTCGCTCACGCTCGAGGCGGCAAGCGCGCTGGCGCGCGACAAGCGCTGCGCCACCTTCATCACCGGGCGTCTCGTCACGCTCGGCGACTCGGTGAAGGTCTTCCTCACCCTGCACGACGTGCGCGGCGACTCGGTGCTCGCCGAGGGGGCAGGAGCGGGGGGGGCCACCGATCCGTGGCGTCAGGCGCTCCTCGCGGTCAATACGATCCTCCCGCGCCTCATCCCCGAGGGCGCCGCCGACGTCTCGGCCGAGTGGGCCAACCGCAGTCCGGGCGCCGTCGCCTCGTTCCTCCTGGGGGAAGCGGCGTTCCGCCGGTTGCATCTGACGGATGCGCTTGGACACTATCGCAACGCCGTCCAGGGCGACTCCACCTTCGCCCTCGCCGCCATCCGTGGCGCGCAGGCCGCCGGCTGGAACCACCGCGAGGGCGAGGCCCGCGCGATGATCACCGCCGCCCTCGCCCGCCCGCTCGCCTCGCGTTACACCTCGTTTGCCCGCGGCTACCTCGCCTACCTCGACGGACGCCCCGACTCGGCCATCGTACATCTCACCGCGGCCATCGCCGCCGACCCCGAGATGGGGGTCGCGTGGATGCAGCTCGGCGAGGTCTACACCCACCTCCTGCCGCTCAAGGGCAATCCTGACTCGCTGGCCGACGCCGCCTTCGCCAAGGCCCGCCAGCTCGACTCGACCGCGGCCAACGTCCTGCTGCATCCCATCGAGATTCGCCTGCGGCGCGGCGACCTGACGGCGGCCGAACCGATGCTGCGCGAGTTCCGGCGCGACAACCCCGACTCGCTCCTCGTGGGCAAGCTCGCCGTGGCAGAAGCCTGCGTGCGCGACGGTGCCGACCAGGTCGATTGGCGCCGCGAGGCGTCGGTGCGCCCGCTCGCCGTCGTCCTCGCCGCCAGTTCGCTCGGCGGCGAAGGGGCGCGCTTCGACTGCGCCCGGCGCGCCTACGAGACGCTGCTCGCGATCGACACCGCCGCCACCGACTCGGCCGATGCGCGCCGGTGGGTATCGCTGATGGGATTGCAGGCGGTCATGGTGGCGCGCGGGAAGCCTGACTCGGCGGCGGCAGTCATCGACGCCACGATGCAGCGTTTCGGCTTCGGCGCGACGCTCTATCTGCTCGGCGCCTCGGTCGTGCCATCGTATCGCGAACGCGCGCTGGCCATCGCCCGTGAAGATGCCGCAGCGCATGGCGCGACCTACGCCGCCGTTCCGCTCCCCACGCGGCTCTGGGAGCTCGGCGTGCTGGAAGCGCGAAGCGGCCGCCCCGAGATCGCCGACGCGGTCGCCCGCGAACTGCACCGGCGCGCCGCCGAATCCTCCTCGCGCCACACTGACGGGCTGGCGCGCTCCGTCGACGCGTTCGTACGCTTGGCGCGGGGCGATAGCGCCGCGGCGCAGGGACAGTTCATCGCGCTCCTGGCGCGGGGCGCGACTGCCGACTCGCTGCAGTGGGATGAGGCCGACCCGCGCGCCGCCGAGCGCTTGCAGCTTGCACAGCTGCTCCTGGCGCGCGGCGCGCACCAGGAGGCGATCGACGTCGCGAGCGTCTTCGATTCGTCGTGGCCGCTCGTGCACTTGCTGTATCTCCCGGCGTCGCTCGAACTGCGTGCGACCGCCGCGAGTTCACTTGGCAATTCCGTCGCCGCGGGACAATATCGAGCGCGACTCGCCGCCCTTCGCGGCGCGCGTGCGTCTACCGGGGCGTAGTCCCCTCTCATCGGGAGCAGGCCGTGGCCACTGTCGCAAAGCGTGGAAAGCAGGGAGCGAAAGGGCGTGAGGGAGGAACCGCCCCCGCCAAGACGACCAAGGGACGCGAAGGTGGATCGGCCCCCGTGGTGACCACGAAGGGACGCGAAGGCGGCACTGCCCCCGCCAAGACCACCAAGGGACGCGAGGGCGGATCGGCCCCCGTCGTGACCACGAAGGGACGCGAGGGCGGCACTGCTCCCGCGAAGACCACGAAGGGACGCGAGGGCGGATCGGCCCCCGTCGTGACCACGAAGGGACGCGAAGGCG